>Ga0193740_1000384_pt1 | contig 12336 bp, 15 predicted proteins | sample L2s1metaG_FD_145072 | JGI IMG/M metagenome (GOLD analysis project Ga0193740, IMG submission 145072) | Soil microbial communities from a riparian zone of the East river system, Colorado, United States - L2s1 | ecosystem: Environmental > Terrestrial > Soil > Riparian zone | place: USA: East River... | reverse complement strand
TCAACGATCATACGAATTGTTTTAGTTCCGACAAAAGAATTCTCCCCTCGTAAATCGCTTTTCCAATGATGACACCTTTACAACCAAGTTCCTGTAATTGGTAAACATCATCAATTGAACTTACTCCTCCACTGGCAATAAAATGCAGCCCGGGAAATTTCTGAACAATGTTTTTATACAACTCAATTGACGGACCTTCCAGTGCTCCATCCTTTGACACATCTGTACAAAATATTTGTTTCATTCCTTTTTCAACATACTTGCTTATAAAATCATAAACCCACAGGTCTGTATCTTCCGTCCAACCGCTTACGGTGATCTTTTCCTTTTTTACATCAGCCCCCAACAAAAACTTTTCAGCGCCAAACTTTATAATCCATTCTAAAAATATTTTTTCATCCTTCACTGCAATACTTCCAACCGTTGCTAACCGAGCGCCGGAATTAAATACGATCTGAACATCTTTTTCCGATTTAATTCCACCTCCAAAATCTATGACCATAGAAGTTTTTCCGGCGATTGTTTCCAGTACCTTCCAGTTTTTTACTTCCCCTGCTTTTGCTCCATCCAGGTCAACAAGATGCAGACGTTGTATACCGGCATCTTCAAATTCTTTGGCAACTTCTAAGGGATGTTCATTGTAAACTTTTTTCTGGTTGTAGTCGCCATGCGTTAAGCGAACACACTTGCCGTCAATAATATCAATTGCCGGAATGATTTCCAGGGCGGCCTGTCCTTCGCCATGGGCGGAGGAGTTTAGATTTGATCTGTCTTTATTTTCTCCAACTTTCATTATAATTCCAGAAAATTTTTAATGATCTTATCCCCGACTTCAGCACTTTTTTCCGTGTGAAACTGGACGCCGTAAAAATTATCCTTCTGTATAGCTGCAGCGTATGGCAAACCGTACTCACATTTTGCAATCGTGTATTCACTATCCTCGGCATAATAGCTATGCACATTGTAGATGTAGCTTTTGTCAGGAATATTTTTAAAAAGCGGTGATTGCAATTCAAAAATGTTATTCCAACCCACCTGGGGAACTTTCAATTTCAACATTGAGTCAAACTTTCTGACTTTGACCGGAACGATGCCTAAACAATCCGTGTCATTTTCCTCTGAGTGTTCACACAACAATTGCATACCAACGCAAATCCCCAAAACCGGTTGTCTGAGCTCTTTAATAATTTTATCCAGATCCTTTTCTTTCAAACTTCTCATCGCACTGCTGGCCTCACCCACTCCCGGAAAAATTACTTTTTCAGTTGACCTGATTTTTTCTGGATCGTCGGTGACTTCTGCATTTACACCCAACCGTTCCAATGCATTTAACACAGATTGAATGTTGCCGGCATTGTATTTTATAATTGCAAGATTCATTATAAGGTTTTAATCGTTTAAGAGTTTAACGTTTAAAAGTTTCTTAGATTTGAACTGACTGATTGTTTTTGCCAACCCTTAAACCTTTAAACTCATAAGCGGAAGTAGCTCACCTGGTAGAGCGACAGCTTCCCAAGCTGTAGGTAGCGGGTTCGAGTCCCGTCTTCCGCTCATTTTAAAATTCCTTCCAGGAATTTCTTTGTCGCTTCTTCCGTATCACTCTTTTCAATTGCTTTGATGTAAGCACTCCCAATAATTGCCCCATTGGCATATTTGCACGCGGCCTGAAAGGTTGTTCTGTCTTTTATTCCAAACCCAACTAAAATTGGGTTTTGCAAATTCATTTCTTTCAGTCGCTTCAAATAATTTTCTACTGCCGAAAAATCTTTATCAGAACCTGTTATTGAAGAAGATGAAACGGCATATAAAAATCCACTGCTTAATTCATCCAGTTTCTTAATTCGTTTTTCGGAAGTTTCAGGTGTTACCAGGAAAATAAAATCAAGATTATATTTCTGAATGATGGCCTTGTACTCATTTTCGTATTCGTATATCGGAATATCAGGAATGATCAACCCGTCAATTTCAACTTCCGAAGCTCTTGCACAAAACTCCTCAAAGCCGTATTGCAATAATGGATTCAAATAGCCCATCAAAATAACCGGCACCTTTATATCATCTCTAAAATTTTTTAATTGTTCAAAAAGTTTTGAAATGGTCATTCCATTCTGCAAAGCTTTTGTGCCGCTTGCCTGTATCACAGGTCCGTCGGCCAGGGGGTCGCTGTAAGGCATCCCTAATTCAATCAGATCTGCCCCGTTAGCCTGCAAACATTTCATCACCTCTATTGTACTCTCCAGTTGCGGATAACCCGCTGTACAATACACATTCAAAATTCCATTTTGTTTCTTCTGAAACAATTCTTTTATCCTTTTCATAATAAATCGTAAAAAGCTGCTACGCTGTTCCACTCCGCATCCGGTTCAATCTCGAAATTGCTTTCTCTTTCAATTCCGGAAAGAAAATGGTCAAGGAAATTTTCAACTGCTTCTATGTCATTTGTATAAAAAATAATTTCCCTTGAGCGGAAAATAGTAACATGCCCTACATGCACGGATTGTGTCTGCGATTCAAGGTATTCAATAATCTTCTTTTCAGTTTCAACCAAATATTCATCCTCCTTTTCTTCAGGATGTCCATTTTCGTTGTACGCATCGGGAATGATCTGTATAAAAACAGAATAGGGGTACTGCTTCTTATTTGCATCTTTTAGATCAGTGTTAATGATGGCAAATGCCGGCAATCCCTCAACTTCAAATTCAAATCCTGTATAAATTGCACTTTCACTTTTCATAAATGTTCAATAGATTTTTGAAGAACACGGATAACACGGATCGGATAGATGTTCACAGATTTTATCAGTGTAAATCCGTTAAATCAGTATCATCTGTGTTCCATTACCTGCTTTTCATAAATATTTAATACATTCTGAAGAACACGGATAACACGGATCGGATAGATGTTCACAGATTTTACCGTGTAAATCCGCTTAATCAGTTTCATCCATGTTCCATTACCCAACATTTGTTTTTCGGGTAGTTTTTTTTAAAGAACAAGGATAATACGGATCAGATAGATGTTCACAAATTTTATCAGTGTAAATCTGTTGAATCAGTGTCATCCGTGTTCAAATAAATCCCTGTCATCCGTGTTCAAATCCTGGTTCAGACATCACCTTCATGTACGTCGCTAAATCTTTATCGCCTCTTCCACTTAAACAAATCACTACTGTATCAGCCTCATTCAATTTTAATTGTCCCAATACAGCAAAAGCATGACCTGTTTCCAATGCAGGAATAATCCCTTCCAGTTTTGCTACCTCAAACGATGCTTTTAATGCTTCGCTATCAGTAGCACTCAAAAACTTTCCGCGGCCACAGTCATACAAATGTGCATGCAATGGTCCTATTCCGGGATAATCCAAACCTGCTGAAATACTATGGGGCTCTATAACCTGGCCATCTTCTGTTTGCATTACCAGACTTTTACTACCATGCAACACCCCTTGCTTACCCAATTGCGTTGTTGCGGCGCTCTTTCCGCTACCAACTCCTTCACCGGCTGCTTCTACCGCAACAAGTTGAACCATTTCTTCGTCCAGGAAATGATAAAAAGCGCCGGCAGCATTGCTTCCTCCACCCACACAAGCAAGAACATGCGATGGTAATTCGCTGCCCGTTTTTTCTTTCAACTGCCAGCGGATCTCTTTGCTAATTACACTTTGAAAACGGGCTACCATATCAGGATAAGGATGTGGGCCAACCACGCTTCCAATAATATAATGTGTGTCGTTTGGATTATTGATCCAATCTCTTATTGCTTCGTTCGTGGCATCTTTCAAGGTTTTGCTCCCGCTCAATGCAGGAATTACCTTGGCTCCCAGCATTTTCATTCGTGCAACATTGGGCGCCTGTCGTTCAATATCCTTTTCACCCATGTACACAATGCATTCAATTCCTTTGAGTGCACACACCGTAGCCGTAGCTACTCCGTGTTGCCCGGCACCTGTTTCAGCAATGATCCTTTTTTTGCCGAGTCGCAGCGCCAGCAATATTTGCCCGACAGTATTATTCACCTTATGGGCACCGGTATGACAGAGATCTTCTCGTTTTAAAAAAATTTTGGTGTTATATTTTTTGCTTAATCGTTCGGCAAAATACAAAGGCGTTGGCCGCCCAACATAGTCTTGTAATAATTGCTGGTACTCCTCTTGAAAACCTGCTTCATTTATGATCTCCAAATATTTGGTTCGCAACTCCTCAACGTTGCGATAAAGCATTTCCGGGATATAAGCACCACCAAATTTTCCATAGTATCCTTGTTCATCGGGTGCATACCGACTTCTATTTTGTTTGAATTGTGTAGCATTTTCAGCCTCTTTTGTTTTCCTTGTCATGTGATAACTCATTTCAAAATTTTTTTGCACCCATCGTTTATTACTACTATCACCGTTTACTATGTTCACTACAACCTTTACTCATTCATTTATTTCATCGGTTCATGTGCCGCCCCTACGGGGCTTAAAGACTCTACGATTCACTTTTTCTACCAATATTTCGCTCCTACGGAGCTATATTAAATTGTTTCCAGTTGCGTCTTTGTTCTTTCATCAACAACGTTTCCTGTATTCAAAGTAGATGCAGGTTCAAACAACATCACCCAAACTTCCTCGTCAGCAACAGGCTTATGTTCAACGCCTCGAGGCACAATTACAAACTCACCTTCATTTATTTCAACCGTTTTATCTCTGTATTTCATCTTAAACTTTCCTTTAATCACCATAAATAATTCATCTTCATTTTCGTGGTGATGAAAAATAAATTCTCCTTTAAACTTCACCAGTTTTATTTGTTGCCCATTCAACTCTCCCACAACCTTAGGGCTCCAATATTCATTGAACAATCCAAACTTTTCAAGAAGATTTATTTTTTCCATACACACAATTTAATTTTTCGATCAACCATGCTTTCGAAAGGTCGTTCTTTAAAAGCTTTCCCTTTCTGAAAGTCTCTCAGACCTAAGTTCCCCCACCGGGGGACAGGGGGCTTTTTAGTTCTTGAATAAACTGTTTCACTCTGTCCATGTCCTTTATTCCCGGCGATGATTCAAATCGGCTGTTGATATCAACAACAAACAGGTCCCTGGCCACAGGGTCTTTCAAAAAGTCCTTAACCAATTGTGCATCGGTTGGTTCAATACCTCCACTAAGGAAAAAAGCTTTCCCAATGCTCAAACCCTTCAACCTGTTCCAGTCAAATTTTCTACCCGTTCCACCGTATTGAACTTCGTGCCCGTTTTTTGGTGTCGTAATGCCCGTATCAAACAAAAACATATCAGCACTGTCATAAAAATCTTTTATCATCCAGGACACATGGTCATTATCGCCAAAACGAAATGCTTTTATCACATGAACATAGTCGGCAATCTGCGAGCACTCGTACGGCGTTTCATGTCCATGTAATTGAACCATATCCAACCCGAAATCATTCACCTGTTTAATAATTTCATCTTTAGACGCATTAACAAAAACTCCTATTTTGTAAGGTTTCACCTTTGCCTTTTTTATCTCGGTACCCGTTAGTCCAAACTTAAAAACGTATCTCGGACTTTTTGGATAGAAGATCATTCCTGCAAAATCCACTCCCATTTCACCAAGTTGGTGAATCTGGTTTACACTGGTCATTCCGCAAACTTTGATCTTCATAACTATAATGAATAGGTAAATTCTTTAAATGCTTTGCCAGGGTCTTCCTGCCTCATAAAATATTCACCAATCAAAAATCCCTTGAAGCCATGTTGCTTCAAAAAATTGATATTATTTACGTCATTGATTCCACTTTCGGCAATTTTAATGACACCGTTTCCAATTTTTTCCGCCATGCGAACGGAATGCTTCAAATCCACCTCAAAGTTTTTTAAGTTACGATTGTTTACTCCCACTAAATCCACTTCAGCACAAATATGATCCAGTTCCGATTCATCGTGCAACTCCAACAAAACTTCCAGGTCGAGCTTTTTAGCTGCTGTTGCCAACCGTTTAACTTCTGCTGGAGTTAAACAGGCCGCGATCAATAAAATCACATCAGCGCCAAAAGCTTTTGCTTCCACTATCTGGTACTCATCGATCATAAAATCCTTTCTAAGCAATGGCACATCATTATCCCTCGCAGCTGCAAGATCGTCTAAAGAGCCTCCGAAGAATTTATAATCAGTTAAAACAGAAATACCGGAAGCTCCAAACCCGGCATACATCCTCGTCACCGATTCCACACTATCAGTATCATTAATAACTCCCTTCGAGGGCGACTTTCGTTTGTATTCGGCAATAATCCCGGTTTTTGTTGGATCCAGAATGAATTGTTTTAACGAATATGTTTTTCTTGCAAAAAACCTTTCTGATTCAAATGCCTTTACATCAACCTCTTTTTTTCGTTGCTCCACCTCTCCCTTTTTATTGGCCACTATTTGCTCAAGTATATTCATTACTGCAATGAAATTAATTTTTCAAGCTGCCGATAGGCCTTGCCTGCTTCCAAACTTTCAACTGCAGTGTTATAGGCTTCGTCATAATTTTTATAAATCCCTGTACATTGTAAGGCCATGGATGCATTGGCTAAAACCACTGCATTTTGTGCCCATGTACCCTCGCCCTTTAATATCTTCAAAAAGGTTTTTGCAGCTTCCTCAACAGAATTACCACCTGCAATATCTGCAGCATAAACAACTCTCTTGCCGAGTTCCTCTGCCGATAAAACTCTCTCGCCATTTTGCGTAATAACTTTTGTATCATTTGTCAATGAAATTTCATCATATCCATCCATGCTGTGAATAATGGTAAAAGGTTTACCGGTTTGTTGAAGAAGATAATTGTAAATACGGGCCATTTCTAAATTATAAACACCTACCAATTGAAATTGCGGATTAGCAGGATTCACCATGGGTCCCAGCATGTTAAAGAATGTTCTAAAACCAATATTCTTTCTTATTTGTGCTACTGCCTTTAATGCCGGATGAAACAGCGGTGCATGCAGAAAACAAAAATTAGTTTCCTCTATTTCTTTTTTCAGCTGATCGCTTTGGTTTTTGAATTTGTATCCTAAAAATTCCATAACGTTGGAAGCCCCGCTCACAGAAGTTGCTCCATAGTTACCATGCTTTGCCACTTTTTTTCCGGCACCTGCTACAATAAAACAGGCAAGCGTTGAAATATTGAACGTATTCTTTCCATCGCCCCCGGTTCCCACAATATCTATAACATCATAACCATTTAAATTCACCGGTACCGCTAATTCCAGCAAACCATCTCTGAATCCCTGCAATTCCTCAATGGTTATGCTGCGCATGAGAAATACGGTAATAAAGGCTGTGATCTCCGTATCATTATAAACCCCTTTGGCTATGTTCAGCATAACTTCTTTCGCCTGCTGCTGCGAAAGCGTTTTGTGTTCAAATAAATGTTGTAATATTTTTTTCATTGTCTGAACTAGGATGTTTGAGATGGTTGGGATGGATTGGGATGATGAAACAAAGCCGGATTATATTTTTTGTTTGTAAAGCGATGGAACTCTAAACGCTTGCTTCCAAAGTTTATCAATAAGCCAATTTCAAGGTTATACGCTTCAAGATAATTAATGGCTTGTGCCAGGTGAACATCTTCTAATTTAGTTAAAGCTTTTAGTTCAACGCTGATCTTGTCCTCAACAAAGAAATCAACTCTTCTTGTTCCAATATGTTGATCCAAATAAAAAATTGGCATTTCAAATTCACGAACATAATGTAACGGAATCAAGCGAAGTTCCAACTCTAATGCCCGTTGATAAATCACTTCCTGGAAGCCACATCCTAATGTGTTATGAACCCGAAATGATGCACCGATAATTTTTTCAGTAATATCTCCAAATTTGAAATCTGACATAGTAGTTGATTTATCTTAAAAATCCCAATAATCCTATTGATCCCAGTTCAGACCTTCAACCAATTACGAAGTATCGTTTCTCCGTCTGGAGTCAATACACTCTCCGGGTGAAACTGCACTCCCTGTACATCGTATGTTTTATGTTGTAATGCCATGATGTACCCGTTCTCGTCTCTTGCCGTTACTTCCAGTTCCTGCGGAAATCCTTCATCACTAACAATCCAGCTATGATAACGCCCAACTTCAATTTCATCAGGAAGATCAACGAACAGGTCATGTGTGACGTGTAATGCCACAGATGAATCATCTTTCCCATTTGCCGTCTCACGTTTCACGATCTTCACCGGCGTGCTTACTCCATGATATACCGTTGATAAATTGACAAGGTTCCCTCCGAACGCCTCTCCAATTGCCTGGTGACCTAAACAAACTCCCAGTATTGATTTTGATTGCGCATATTCCTTAATCAAAGGCAATAACATACCTGCCTCTTTTGGAATTCCCGGACCCGGAGATAAAATAATCTTATCATATTCCTTCACTTTTTCCATGGGAATCTGGTCATTCCTGTAAACATCCAACTGGTCTTTTACAATCTTTTTCACGAGATGAACAAGATTGTACGTGAATGAATCATAATTATCAAAAACTAAAATCTTCATGTTTATTGAATAGTTGAAGCCATTTCAATGGCGTTCTTAAGGGCATTTAATTTACTATTCACCTCCTGTAATTCGCTTTCAGGTTTGCTTGCTGCAACAATTCCTGCTCCTGCCTGCAAAATCAAGGTGTTGCTTTTGCTGAGTAGGGTCCTGATCATAATAGCGTGGTTGCAGGACCCATTAAACCCCACGAAGCCAATTGCACCTCCATAAAAACTTCGTGGCGTGGGCTCGTATTCGTCAATCAATTGCATAGCCCTGTATTTTGGTGCCCCGCTTAATGTACCCGCGGGAAATGTTTTAAATAAGATTTCAAACGGGTTGGTGCCTGCGCTTACATCGCCTGTTACTTCGCTCACCAAATGAATTACATGAGAATAGTATTGCACCTGCTTATAATGATTCACGTGTACATTCGAGCAAACAGTACTCAGGTCATTTCTTGCCAGGTCAACCAGCATCACATGTTCCGCATTTTCTTTGGGATCTTTTTGCAATTCATCAGCTTTTTGCTGGTCAATCTCATCGTCGCCGGTTCTTTTAAATGTTCCGGCTATGGGATGTACAATGGCTTTCCCGTTCCGGATGATGAGTTGCGCTTCCGGCGAAGAACCCATCAATTTATAATCACCATAATCAAAGAAAAATAAATAAGGTGAAGGGTTGATATTGCGTAGCGTTCTATACACGTTGAATTCATCACCCATAAATGATTGCTGGAAACGCCTGCTTAATACAATCTGAAATACATCGCCACGATAACAACTCTTAATTCCTTTTTTCACCATTTCCACATAATCGTTGTCGGTCATATTAGATGTTTCGCCGGAAGTGGCTTTAAAAGGATATACCGGAACATCCTTACTGTTGATAAGGGACTTTACCGCCTCTATCTCCCCAGCCAATCCATCAATTTTATTTTCAAGAAGAAGCAACTCATCTTTATGGTGATTGATAACAATTACATATTGATACAGCCTGTATCTCGCTATGGGGATATGGTTAATTGCATCATTCCCATTCTTTAATTCAATCGTTTCAAAAAACTGAATAGCATCAAAGTTGAAATAACCGTACAATCCCTGGGCAAATTGTGCAGATTTTGGATCCGTACTCCTGACTTCGAACCTTTGCATAAAATCCCATAACAGTGTTTTTAAATCACCGTTGGCTTTTATTACAGCTTTTTCAGGATTTTCATTGGGAAGTTTAAACTCCACACGATTCCTGTCCCGGATTTCGATACCTGCAATGGCGTTAATGCAAATGAAAGAATAACTATTCTCAGCGGCATGGTGGTCCGTACTTTCAAGAAGAATTGTGTCTCTAAACCGGTCTCTTAAACGGAGATAAATGCCAACAGGTGTATGCACATCTGCCAGCTTTTTTGTAACGGTGGTTGTGATGGAAATTTTTTTCATCTGAACGTGGATTTGGGAGGATTTTTTAGATTTAGAGGAAACAGTGAAGTACCAGATTTTTGATTTTGCATCGTCTTAAATTGGAGACCTGACAAACCAAAGTAGGTAAGAAAGCCAACTGAGTAAGACCATATTATTTTGTAATTAAGCTCTGACATAAAAATTTTCTCTTTAGTCCTTCTAATCCACCCAAATCCTGGTTCCGACATCGTGGTTCCGACAATGAAAATGCCCCGAACAAAGTCGGGGCATCTGAATATTTTGAAAACTATAGTAATAGCTTACAGAACCCCGGAAGAGTTTGTATGCCACCACCAAAATTTATTGATTACCTGTTTCATCGGTGCAAAGATGTGGTGCAAATCACAAATCAGCAAAAAAATTTTTAATAGCTTTAGTAAAAGCTGTTATGACAGTTCAGCATAAAACCGACGGAAGACATGGAATGTTTTATATAGAGGATGAGGAAGAACTGGCCGCAGAAATGACTTACAACATTACATCTGCAAACAAGATGATCATTGAACATACAGAAGTCGGTGAATCGTTACGTGGACAAAATACCGGTTTACAATTGGTGCACGCAGGGGTTGAATATGCCAGGCATCATGGAATGAAGATCATCCCCATTTGTTCCTTTGCAAAAAAAGTTCTGGAGAAAAAACCTGAGTGGCAGGACGTACTTGAAACAGGCACACAGGAATAAGGAGTATTAAGAGGTTGAAAGTTCAAGAGGTTCAACTGGTTCAAAAGGTTCAATGGGTTCAATAGGTTGGTACTTTTTGAACTTCTTTAACCTTTTGAACTTTTTGAACTTAATTCTCCATTTCCGCTTATGATTATCTTTCCCTCATGAAGCGTATTTTTCTCCGGGTAGCTATCGGGATTGCATTTTTCATTTTTCCTTTTTTCACCTCTGCACAAATCGATTCCTTTTATCTTTTAAAACCTGACCGTGTATTCGATGGCGAAGCGATGCACACAGGATGGATCGTTTTGGTTCACAATAATAAAATAGAAGCAGCAGGTAATATGAACTTCAAGTTACCTGCAACTACAAGAGTGATTGAATTAAAAGGCACTACTCTCCTTCCAGGATTAATTGAAGGGCACTCTCATTTATTTCTTCATCCATACAACGAGGTAAGTTGGAATGACCAGGTACTTCATGAAAGTCGTGCTGAAAGAACGGCACGGGCAGTAGTGCATGCAGATTCCACATTGATGGCCGGATTCACAACCGTTAGAGATTTAGGAACAGAAGGTGCCATGTATGACGATGTAGGTCTGAAAATGGCCATCGAGAAAGGAGTTATTCCCGGACCAAGAATGATTGTTGCTACGAGAGCCATTGTTGCCAAAGGCGCTTATGGACCAAAATATGATAATCCTGATATCGATCTTCCACAAGGCGCAGCCGAGGCAGGCAATACCAGTGAACTTGAAAATGAAGTAAGAACTCAAATTTCAAAAGGTGCTGATTTCATAAAAATTTACGCTGATTATCGAATTGGAAAAAACGGAGAACCGGCAGCAACCTTTACTGTTGATGAATTGAAAGCAGCGGTTGCCATTGCAAAAACCAGTGGCAGGCAGGTCGTTATCCATGCATCCACTACGGAGGGTATGCGACGAGGAATAGAAGCAGGCGTTACTACCGTTGAACATGGCGATGGAGGAGCGGAAGAGATTTTTCGTTTAATGAAAGAAAAAGGAGTTGCCTTATGTCCCACTTTAGCCGCAGGTGATGCCGTTTTGCAATACAAAGGTTGGAAAAAAGGAATTGATCCCGAGCCGCAACAAATCACGAATAAAAAAAGAAGTTTTGCTGTTGCAGTAAAATCTGGTGTTACTATTTGTATGGGCGGAGATGTTGGTGTCTTCACTCACGGTGATAATGCCAGGGAGATGGAGATGATGGTTCAATATGGAATGAAACCAATTGATGTTTTACGATCTGCAACTTCGGTAAACTCGGATGTTTTTGGTTATAGAGATCAAATAGGACGCATTAAGAAGGATCTTTTTGCCGATATAATTGCTGTAGCCGGTGATCCTTCAACTGATATTAAGTCTATCCGCAAAATTGTTTTCGTGATGAAAGATGGGAAGATCTATAAGGAAGTTCAATAGGTTCAATGCGTACAAAAGTCAAAAGGTCCAACAGGTTTCAAATTGAATGTTCCCCAACTTTATTAACCTCTTAAACCTCTTGAACTTTTGAACTTTTTCAACTCTTTTTATGGCTGCGCAAAACGTTCTTGCAGCTTTTGTTTTTCCAGGTAAAAGCTCCCGGTTGGTTTATTGTTGGTTTTGCAAACACCATCCATGTAGGTTTTTCTACGATTGAAATGTCCCTGCATCACAATCTCTTCTCCCTCGACGGTTGTATAACTGC
>Ga0193740_1000383_pt1 | contig 12357 bp, 8 predicted proteins | sample L2s1metaG_FD_145072 | JGI IMG/M metagenome (GOLD analysis project Ga0193740, IMG submission 145072) | Soil microbial communities from a riparian zone of the East river system, Colorado, United States - L2s1 | ecosystem: Environmental > Terrestrial > Soil > Riparian zone | place: USA: East River... | reverse complement strand
CTTGTCCCAAGAAAGTGAGAACATTTTGAAGACGGTTTCCAGAGTTGTCGGTTTTACCACCAACATTACCCAAATCAGCATTAGCGAAGAATTGACGCAATTCGTCACCAACTGCCAATGGCTGACGGAATCCACCGTTGGCATTACCCTTGCGATCAGCCTTGACACGACGGAAAGTGTCTCGATAGACAGTGCTGAGCTTTTGGAGTGAACGCAAGTTCCTAGTGTACAAAGTACCCAATTGTTTCTGAGTTAACTCACGACCTTCCTTGGTGACCTTCTTCTCCTTAGCCGAGGCAGCTTCTTTTCTGAGCTTGAGCAACTCCTTGTCTACCTTGATGTGCATATCAAGGCGTTCCTTGAAATCATTTGGCTTCATGAGCTGCTTCTTGGCCTTCTTCTTATGACGAGGTGATTGCATCTTTCTATCTCAGTATTTTTGACTACAAAAGTCCGACTTTAGATTTTTGTGCTAACTCGTTTTTACTTACGGAAATTTTTTTTTTCAAAAATCATCTTTGATGTTTTTTTGTTTAAGGTATCGTTCAAGTTTGAATCATTTTTTACAATTTGATTTTATCAAGGTTTACCCAATAATATGGGTAAATTGGTATTCGTGGTTGAGTATTGTTATTGCCCATTCAAAGTTGAATCGATTCAAGTTTGAATAGGGTAAAACTTGATAAAACTTTTATTTAAACTATTTATTCCCTACATACAAGTTTGGGTTATTCAATCATTTACCAAAGTTTGATTTGGTTTTTAAACCAAATCGATTTTGGGAATCTTTCCCAAAATCATTTACCAAAGTTTAAAAATACAAGTTTGAAACAAAATCAAAATAATCCGAAAAGAACCCGTTTTGAAACAAGAAAAATGTCAAATAATGTTGATGTGGTTAATATAGCCACATTTGAATTGGGATCAGTGGATAATTGTTCTCCATTTCAAATGGAAATGTATTTCACTGATAATTTATACGAATCTTTTGTTAATGGAATTGAATATGATTCTATCAAAGATAAGGAAGAAATCCCTTCATCTTTTTATGGTAAAATTAAGAAAACTAATATGGCAGTTGATATTCTAGATAAGATGATCATATCTCCGGGATCAGACCGAGAATATAATTTTTCTATTAATCGTCAATTAGACTTTTTATTATATGTTTATATGTCAAGGATGTTTCCCGGATATAAAGTTAAAGAAAAACTTAAAGATAATCTTCAGATTAGATGGACTCATAAAGTAGGTACGTGCCATATCGATAATATTAACTTGATGATAGATGGTGTTAGTAGACAAACAATCACGAGTAAATCTCTAGATATTTACGGTCAATATTTTATGAAATCAGGCTTTAGAAAGAAGTATCGCCAGGATATCGGTGATGAGAAATATCTTCAAGATTGGAGTAATGAATTGAGACCTTTCTCAACCAAAGTTCCTTTACCTTTCTTTTTCTCTAAAAAACGTAACAATGCTTTACCCTTATTCTTGTCAGGTCAAAGTAAAATTGAGATTAAGGGAATCTTTAGAAATAAAATTTCAGAACTTCTTAAAATGAGAAGCCGTAAGGATGTTAATTCTCCATGGGAAGAAATTGAATTTAAGTGGCAGTACTTGCAAGGAGTAAATGACCAAAACCAAAAAATTTTGGGTGAACCTGAATTATTTGCTTATTACTCTAAGACAACAGAAGAAGAAAAATCAGCATGGATTGAATCAATTGAAAAAAATTCTTATAAATCATACAAGATGTATTATGAGGATATTATTATCAATTCACCAGATAAATATTTTGGTACATCTGAACCCTATAGTGATGATTTGATGTGCAAAACTCCTAGTAAGTGTATTTTCTGGGTGGCTCAGGATGTGGAGGGCCTTAAATATAATAATTATTCCAATTACACCAATAATCCGCTTGACATTAAATCTGGGGATTATCCGATTACAAAAATAAGCATGAAACACGGGACCAATTCTAGATTTGAAAATTTAGATCCTAGTCATTTTGACAGTATGATGGCATACTCTAGATTTCCGTCGACTCCTTATGAGAAAGGTTATGGCGCTTTAGCTTTTAGTCCTAACCCTATAGGTACCGATGCAGATATTGGACCAATTTTCGATAAAACTAATAAAACGAGTTTAACCTTATCCTTCAAACGAGATAGTGCAGACCTGTACATTAGTGACGTTAATGAAGACGATTTATTGAAAAGTGTTGTGGAAAACAGTTCATCCCATAAATCAATTGATAACCAAAAATATAAAATTTATGTATGTATCTTGGCCATGAAGAAAATCGAATTTTATACGAGTGACAAAATTCACGTATCTGATGGTAATGAAAAAATTAACCCTAATTAACGTTAATATAAATATTTATTTGTCCTTTTTGATCATGATCAAAAAGAACCTTTTTATTTATGTTAAAATATTTAAATATTTTAGTCTTTTAAGTTCTTCAGGTACTTCTTTGATCTGAGTATCTCTAAGAGTTAATACTTGTAATTTTTTTAGACTTGATATTTCCTTAGGCAAAGTATTTAATTGATTTCCAGATAAATCTAATCTTTGTAAATTAATTAATTTGGATATCTCCGGTGGAACTTGTGTGAGATTATTATAAGCTAAATTTAATTCTAGTAAATTAGTTAAACTGAATATTTCCGATGGTATTTGTGTCAACTGATTACTCACCAAATATAATGTTTTTAAATTTGTCAAATTAGATATTTCTGATGGTAATCTCTTGAGTGGATTTTGTGATAAATTTAATACTTTTAAGTTATTTAACTCACCAATTTCTGGCGGTATTTGTTCAAGATTATTATATCGTAGATCCAGTCTTTCTAAATTATTCAACATCCCAATTTCTGGTGGTACTCGTTCAAGCTCATTATTATCTAAATATAATGCTTTTAAATTTGTCAAAGTACCTATTTCTGGTGGTACTTGTGTCAGATTATTTATTGATAAAACTAATGCATCTGTTTGAATCATTTCACTTATTGATTCAAACAAATGTAATTTTCTGATTAAACTTTCAGCTCCCATTATCATCAAGTATTTACTCGTATCAATGGAATTATCGTATATACCATAATGATACGCGTAAATGGTAGTCCAATTTAGGACCAGTGACCTTATGATCTCAAATAACCCCATAAGTTCATCTATTTCTAAATATGATATGATAATATTATTTATATCTGAGGGTATTATGTCGAAATAATACATTTCTCGAGGTCCTTTTCGGTTGTAACCGAAAAGGACTATTTTGAATAATAAATATTTTTTTGAGGTCCTTTTTAGATTTATTATTTATTATTTATTTATTATTTTTATAGATTAAAATGTTTAATGTTTTTTAACTTATCAAAGAGTTCATCAGATATTTGAGTTATATCATTATTCTCCAAATATAATTCTTGTAAATTGGTTAATTTATTGAATAAATCATTAGGTACTCGTTTGATATTATTTCCGTTTAAATTTAATATTTCTAAGTTGATCAAGATACTTATAGCTTCTGGAATTTCTTCAATATAATTCCAACTTAGATCTAATGTTGTTAAATTTGTTAACTTACCCAATAAATCTGAAGATATCTGGTTAATTTTATTATCTGATAAATCTAACATTTTCAAGTTAGTCAATTGTCCAAAATCATCTATAGGAATTTGAACAATTTTATTACTACCTAAATCTAATGTTGTTAAATTTGTTAGAATACCCATTTCTTTAGGTATTTCTCTAATATCATAATTATATAAGTTTAACAATTTCAAGTTAAGTAGGTCATCTACGTTAAATCTTAAATCTAATTTATTAATCAATATTTCAGCCTCTAATCTTGATAAATACTCTTGTTTATTTATTTGTTGTCTATTACTTGGGTATACTCCAAAATGATACACGTGAATGGTATTCCAATTTACATTTATTATATTAAATACATTTAATAGCGTCTCGATTTCATCTATTTCTAAATAAGAAATAATAATATTATTAAGTTCTGATGGTATTAACTCAAAACAATTCATTTCTTTTCAAGTCCTTTCTTGGGATGCCAAGAAAGAACTAATTATTTATATTTATATTTATTTAAAATATAAATTATTTAATTAAATCAATTTTATTTAAGGTTATTCAAAGTCATTCAAAGTCAATTCATGTAATTCTTGGATCCTTTTCGGACACGACCGAATTTGTCCTTTTTGGCTACAGCCAAAAAGGACCCGCGAAAGGACGATATTAATAACTCGCATGAGCATGACCATCTCCAACATAATGTCCACTTGGTTTTCCAGACGACGGGTAACATGCGATGCACAAAATGATAATGATTAATACAATAAATATGAATAAACCAAGTAACCAACCTGAATTACTATCAGACTTGTCTGAATGTTTACGATCTTTATTACGGCATTTCACTTCATCCAAATGAACAACGTTGTTCGTCAAATTGGTGTATTCATTTGCATTTTCATAACCATATAGGTTAACATGTTCCACTCCATATTTTTTCAACTTTCTCTTCTCACCATCAGTAAACCCATCGAAGTCGTCGTAATTATTCACGTTTTTAACATATAAATACGTGTGAGATCTATCCTCACCTTGAGTCAAAACAGTAAAATCATAACCAGTATCTGTTCTTTCGGCAAGAATGACGTTATTTTTGCATATTTTGTAATCACTACTATCCGGTGGAATTCCACCAGCAACAGCGGCCGCACATTCCTTGGGATCCAAATTAACGTTTAAATTCCACCCAGAAAAATAAGCTCCAATAGTACCTGGAGTAATACTCTCAATATCATAGAAATATTGATCAATCAATGATTTCAACATGGGATAGGTATTTGTAGGATGGACTAAGTTAACATATTTAACAACCATATCAAAATCTGATTTCAATGATCCATTTAACTTCTTTATGGGGACATACTCGTTATCCCTAAGACGTGTTAATGCTGCAATTAGATCATCCTTGTTAATTAGAATTTCACCTGACGAACTGCTGCCTTTGATATTGAAAAATTTGTCTGAAGATGAGACACTCGCCAGGCTTTTAGCAACATGTTTACCAATTCTAAGAGACATCTTATATTTTAATATTTTTATTATAAAAAAATATTTTTATAATTAAATTTGCAAGGGATTTTTAAACTTTAATTTTTTATTAAATCAGAATTGCTTTATTTTGTCCTTTCGCGGATAGTCTATCATTGAATTGACTGTATCCAAAAAAGGACAAAATAAAATGAATAATGAATAATAAATAATAAATAAAAATGATTTTATAAATAAAATCATTATAAAAATTAATAATAAATCATTTTTTATACATTTATTGCCCTTTTTCTTGGGTCCTTTTTGGTTATAACCAAAAACTCGAATCCAAAGAGGACCATTCAATAGTGTTCCAGGGATCACTATCGGATCAAAACGACTGTAGTCGTTTTGAGACAAGTAAATGGAAGTAAATGACGCACAAGAAATTATAGAATATTATGATAAAATAATAAAGCAGCAAAGACCTTTAAAATTCTTTACTAAGGTAGATTCTAAAATAGTTTCATTAGTTGATTTAATTGAATCTTATAAAACTGGACTCGGACTCGGATTGGATTTATCTGAGTTTCGTCGTAAATTCCCTAAATTTACACCAGTCGATATAGCTATGGTCTATTATTACACTTTTAAGGATCCGTTAAATCTTGATGAATCTTATCGTAAAATTAATTCTGATATTATTAGATTCTATGATTCATTAGGTATGAATACTAAGGCTTTTAGTTTGTTTACCGAATTTGAAAGTTGGTTTAATAATTACCAAAAAATAAGGTCAAAAGATGTCATGAAGGCAGTTAAAATATTAAATTCTCTAAATATCATCAATAATGTTAATATATCCGGTTTGGTAGTATCTCCATTAAAATATAATTACGTGACACGAAAAACTAACCCAACTTTTAAGGTATTAACCAATCAGGGATATTTACCCAGGAACCCTGGAATTGAAGATGGTCTAGATTTATTCGATTATGCTCGTCCTTCATATGATGTACCATATATACAATATAATAAAAATTCCAGTGAATTTAGTGATAATCAAGAATTGGATGTTGGAATCAAATATAAGATATATAAGGGTGATTCATCCAACCTTATTCCACTCGACTTGATAGTATTATCAAAAGTAGATACTCAGAAGGGTAACAGTATATATATGACAATATTCGTTGGAACTCGTCATGATAACTTTAATAGAGAAAGCTTTATTATGGCTTCATATGATTTAGAAAGTAATACTTTAATTTTCTCAGTTCCATTAAGAGACGAAAATACGGCTAATTCTATAGTTAAAAAAATTATGACTTGTCTTAATATTGATATCGATCCGGCAAATATCAAAGATCTAACAATTGGAGCTAGTTTTAAGATAATCTCCAACTATGTAGATCATCATATATTCTCATATGCCGTATTAAATAAGGAACCATTTAGTACATTTTTATTTATTGATGAAAAATCTAAACCTAGTGCCCTTAAAAAGGTTCATAGACTTAGATATAAAAGTATTCAGCAACATTTTAACAATGCCAATATACTTGACCATTCGGCATGGATCACTTTTAGTAACGTTGAGGCACTTATACCAACATTGATTCCCTTTTTACAAGCCGACGGAACTGAAGAAAATTATCAGTTAGAGAAAGGTGAAAATTATATTGAAGTTAATATCAATAAAGCACTAGATAAGAATATTACCGAGACTATTTATTCTGAAGGTATAACCTCCTTTAGAGAGGAACTTGGAAGATATATGACTTTATCAGAACAAGATAAAGTTAAACAAAGTGAGAAGACGAGTAAAAAGAAATCAACTCGTGGTATTTATACATTAATTGAAAGAAGTCATGGTTATATTGAAAGGGGATATGGGCGTATCTGCCAATGTAAAAAGCAACCTATAATAATTGAGAAATCAGAAGTCCCAGAATGGGAATCTAAAGAATTTATTCACAAAGGAGTAGCTTATCCTAGAAAAGCCATGCCATTTCCACCTCATGATCCAGTATTCTACATAATATGTCCTAATAGTGATTATCCACATCCTGGAGTTAAATTAACAAAAAATCCACAGAGTAGATTACCTTATGTTCCGTGTTGTTCTAAAGATATACAAACTGTTGTGAATAGCGGAACACCTTATGATCACTATTATAATGGAAATCCCTTGAAATCAACATATAAAAAGAAAACCATTTTAGACACTAATAAATCACTAGAAGCAGAAAGATTTGGTAAACTAGCTTCAGTAGCTGAAAAATTATTAAATAAATATAATGAATCTGATGAAACTAAATATTATAGATATGGTGTTCCTGTATCTAGTAATTCGGTATTACATTGTATTTTTGAAGCTTTTGATTATCCCGCATATTCATCTCTTCCACTTGCATCAAAGGATGAATTTATCAGAAACTATCGTCGAGACATTTTCTCTCGATTTAGCGATTATCCTATCGAAATCATCAAACAAGAATTATATGATTTCACTGATGATGAAATTAAACATGTGTTAGTTAATCCTGATGTGTTCTTGGATCCATCTTTGTATTATAGATATTTGGAAGAAATATTTAATATAAATATTTATGTTTTCACTACTACTAAAAATAACGAAGCTGAGTATGCCATGTTAGAAGTACCTAGAAATAAAGTATTTCACACCAGAAGATATCGTGAGAAATCTAAGACCGTTTTAATTTTTAAAAGTTACGGTTACGAGAAGGCTAATTATCCACAGTGTGAATTGATTGTATCATATGATACAACTGAAAATGTAATCAATGAAAAAATGTTCGATAGTGATATGTCTAAATTATTACACGATGTCATTATGAAAACAAAAAATACATTAAGTTGGACTATTGATCCTAATAACATGTCAATTACTGCTAGAAAGAATTTATATAATAGTCTTGATAGTTATTCTATATTTAAAGACCGTAAATTGGTTGGTCAAATTATAGATAACTATGGTAAAAATAGAGCCTTTGTGTTTGATGAGAGTGGACAATATATTACCGCAATTATACCACCGTGTCAACCCGAAAAATTATCTAATTTATCTTATGTTAATTTACCGAAACCTGAGCTAGCGTTGGCTTACCAAGTATTTGGGAATGAACCTACTTTTATTTCAGTTAATAATAAGGGTCTAGTTGATGGATTATGGTTTCGTGTGATGGATTTAGATGAGGGTATTTACATTCCCATTCAACCGGTAGATAAAAATGTTATTCCTGATGTTCCTATTGGACTGAATAATCCGTTACATCTAGATCAAGAAAATTTAATTCAAAGATATAAACATATGCAAAAAGTTAACAAGGTGATATTAACTTGTGTTCAGTGGTTATTCATTAAATCAGGATTATCGTTAAAAGATTTTATTGAGCAATACTTTAGAATTGTCTCTTTTAGCTCACCTATTGATAGTAACACATTTTACGATATTAGTAAAATTAGACGTTTATTACCTAATGTAGATGACTTTAGTAAATGCTTAACTTATTTGGAGAAAAATTTACCTGGTCTGGTTAAGGATGGGCGCATAGCTCTTTATAGCAAAAAATATGCTGAAGGTGTAATTTATTATTTAAAGAGTCTCTTGGGGTCTGTCGAGTCACCAGCAGCTCCCAGAGAAATTAATTATATTAGGAGTGATCCTGATGATTTCATACAATATAATAATACAGTTATATTCACTCGAGAGAATGATATGAAAATTTGGTATTATACTATGACGAAGATGGGACTCAAAACAGCTCAAATACATCGTAAGATTTATTTTTCAGATTCTTCAATTCAAGAGCCCTTCATTTATCATGATTTATCAGGTAAATTTTATATCATTCAAAATGTAACCAATACTGATTTTAAAAGAGCAATTAATGTATCTTATAATTGGTATTTAAATAAAGTTAATTATGGTTACGAGACAGAAGCTTATACTGATGAGGTAGTCCCTAGATACGTGTTATACGTGATTAACTCTGGTAATTTACTAGAAGCAGCAAAAGATAATACTGGAGGGGAATCTAACTTCTTACAATTATTGCACTATGGCGAAAGTCAATATGCTGCCATGCTTCCTTTATGAGAGAATTTTTGTCTTAAAAAGGTTATAACCGAAAAGAACAATTGAATATATAATTTAAATTATATATTATTATTATTATTATATTATTATTATATATTATTATTATATAATTTAAATTATTATATTATTTATATTATTATATATAAATTATTATTATATAAATTATTATTGATAAATAGTCAAATTTGGTAATCTTTTAATTTCTGGTGGTATTTGTCTCAGTTTATTATATTGTAAATATAATTTTTGTAAATTAGTCAACATTCCAATTTCTGGTGGTACGCTAACCAGTTGATTATTAGATAAAGATAATTCTTGTAAATTAATCAAATTACCCATCTCTTGTGGAACTTGTGTTAATTGGTTATTTCCAAAAGATAACCATTGTAAATTTGTTAAATTCTCAATTTCTCGAGGCACTTGTGTTAATTGATTACTCGATAAAGATAATGCTTTTAAATTTGTTAAATTCCAAACTTCTGGTGGTACTTGTACCAGTTGGTAATACGTTAAATATAATTCTTTTAGATTGAGTAACTGATCTACAGTATAAGGTAACCTAAGTTTACTAATTAGACCTTCGATCCCTAATTTTGACAAATACTCTTGTAATGATACATGTTTATATTTACCAAAATGATACTCGTGTATAGTGTTCCAATCTAAAATTAAACTATAAGTTTTCAAAAGAGTTACGAGTTCATCTGGTGCTAAATATGAGACGATGATATTATTAAGTTCTGTTGGAATTAATTCAGTGTAATTCATTTATATTATATATTTATTTATTTTTTATTATTAAATTATTTATTTATTTATTTATTTATAATTATTTATTTTATTTATAATTATTTATTTTATTTTATTCATTTATATTATTTATAATATTATTATAAATTATATGATTGTTCATGAATATATAAATTAGGTATCATTCTAATTTCTAGTGATACTTGTATCAATTCATTATTAGATATATATAAATATTGTAGATTATTTAGATTCCTGATCTCCGGTGGTACTTGTAAGAGTTGATTATTAGCTAAATCTAATATTTGTAAGCTCGTTAGCGCCCCAATTTCTGGTGGTACCTGTGTTAATTGATTAATCGAAAACCCCAATTGTTGTAAATTGGTTAAATTTCCGACCTCCGGTGGTATTTGTGTGAGTTGATTACGAGATAAATGCAATCTTTGTAAATTGGTCAAATTCCAAATTTCAGGTGGTATGTATTTAATTTGATTACGGGATAAATCTAAATATTGTAAATTGATTAAATTCCCAATTTCTGGTGATACTAGATCGATTTCATTATATATCAAATATAATATTCTTAAACACGTTAGCATCCCGATCTCCGGTGGTATATGTGTCAGTTTGTTACATGATAAAAATAATTCTTGTAAATTTGTTAAATTCCCAATTTTTGATGGCAAGTGAGTAAGTTCATTATTATCCAATTTTAATATTTGTAAATTCGTTAAATTTCCAATTTCTGGTGGTACTCGTACAAGTTGATTACGCGTTAAATTTAATTTTTGTAAATTCGTTAAATTTCCAATTTCTGGTATTTGACTAAATCTTCCATCATATTTCAAATTTAATTTTTGGAGATGAGTTAACTCGTTTACAGTATAACCCAAATCTAACTTAAAAATTAAGTCTTCGATGAATAATCTTGACAAGTATTCGGTTAATACCACTGAATCATTTTGATCTTGAACCAACTCTATATCAAAATCATTTTGGACCTTGTCCAAAATCGGTTCGGGTACCGCCCGAACCAACTCTAAACCAAAATGATATGTATCAATGGTATTCCAATTCAAATTTAAAAAGTTAAAAGTATTTAATAGAGTCTTAAGGTCATTTGCTGACAAATATGAGACAATGATATTATTGAGTTCATAAGGAATTAGATTAAAATTATTCATCTTAATTTAATTAATTACTCGTAAAATAAATTAATAATTCATTTTATGACAAGAAAATGATCAGAATTAAACAGTAACAGCCAATCCAATCAAGTAGTCTAAATTGGCTAATTCTTTATTAGTCTTCAATATCAAATCAATGTTATACACGTTCTCCAAATATAACTTGTTAAAGCCGTCTCTTGCTCCATAGAGACCACCAAGTATGGCACAATTGGTGTCTGTATCTCCTTTTTGTTTAATAAAGTATTCGGCAGCCTCTTTAAAAGTAGGTATATGGTAAATACTATATAATGCGCAATATAAGGCTGTCACAACCCAGCCTTTAACTGACTTATCTGATATTGGTCTGGCCATCCGGGTCTTAACATCCATAATCATATCTTTAATTGCCGGTTGATTAGTGTATTTAAATAATTCATCAATATCAGGTAACTTATCATTGATTAGTAAATTTCTCATTACAAACATATAAATAAATCCAGACTCTATATTTATAGGATGTGGATTCGTTAATTTAACATCGGTTTGTAAAGCATTATAATCATTAAATATAACAAATGGACTACATCTCATGAGACTACCATTACTCTGAGTCCATTCATTTATGCTGGTATCAATGAATTTTTTATTATATCGGGATGTATATCCTTTATGAGTAGTAACACCTTTAAAAAGTTCTCGGGTATTTTTACCCATCATTTTAGCTGTGGTTGCCCATTTCTCATATTCTAACACGATCTTCTCTGGATAATAGCCTTTATTGTTAACAATGTGATTCAAGATTATCATGGTCATTTGAGTATCATCTGTAATGCTACCAACTGGATATACAGACTCTCCTTGAAATCTATTAAACAGTACAACATTGTGTTCCAATTTACCGGTATATTCGGCTTTATTATGTCTAAACTCGTGAGCATCTCCCAAAGCCACAGCGACTATCGTGCCCTTTAATTTGTCAAAGTTCATTTCTTGTGGGTCCTTTTTATATGTCCTTTTTGGCTGTAGCCGAAAAGGACCCGAGAAAAGGACGATAAATAATTCAAAATTAATATTAAAACACTAATATTAATTAAATAATCAATTTTATATTTAATCAAAAATTCTTAAATTTGGTATATTTAAAATTTCTGGTGGTACTTGTGTTATTTGATTAATATCCAAAAATATTTTTTTTAAATTTGTCAGATTACCAATTTCTGGTGGTACTCGTGTAAGTTGATTATT
>Ga0193740_1000382_pt1 | contig 12391 bp, 11 predicted proteins | sample L2s1metaG_FD_145072 | JGI IMG/M metagenome (GOLD analysis project Ga0193740, IMG submission 145072) | Soil microbial communities from a riparian zone of the East river system, Colorado, United States - L2s1 | ecosystem: Environmental > Terrestrial > Soil > Riparian zone | place: USA: East River... | reverse complement strand
CTACATTTTTTCTTTTCTCCATAGCGGCTTCAGAACGTTTGTCATCAATACGGGCCCCACGCTCTGAAATGGTAGCCTCCTTAATTTCCTCGATGATAGTGTCAATATCCGATGCATCTGAAAGAACGGCGGCGGTACAGGTCATGTCACCAACGGTTCGGAAACGTACGGTTGCTTCAAAAGGAATTTCGTCCTCAGTTGTATTCAAAAACGAAGAAGCAGGCCAATACAGTCCATCGCGTTCAATGATCTGTCGCTTGTGTGAATAATAAATGGAGGGCAATGCCAGTTTTTCTTCTTTTATATAATTCCACACGTCCAATTCTGTCCAGTTGGAAATTGGGAACACACGAACATTTTCACCAACATTTATTTTCCCATTCAGCATATCAAATAGTTCAGGTCTTTGTTTTTTTGCATCCCACTGTCCAAAATCATCACGAACAGAAAATATTCTCTCTTTTGCTCTTGCTTTTTCTTCGTCGCGCCTTGCACCACCAATACAGGCATCAAGTTTCAATTCTTCAATCGCATCGAGAAGTGTTACGGTTTGCAAAACATTCCGGCTTGCATATTTCCCGGTTTCTTCCTTTACCCTTCCCTTGTCAATCGAATTCTGTACGTAACGAACGAGTAATTGGATTCCTGTATGTTCAGCAAGCCAATCCCTGAAAATAATTGTTTCTTCAAAATTGTGTCCTGTATCAATGTGCAACATTGGGAATGGAGCCTTTGCCGGAAAAAATGCTTTTCTTGCCAAATGCACCAATGTAATAGAATCTTTTCCACCTGAAAAAAGTATAGCTGGTTTTTCAAACTGTGCTGCTACTTCTCTCATTATGTAGATCGCTTCATCTTCTAACGCTCTGGGGAAAATAGTTTTACTCATAATCTTCATTTTACTAAATGCAATCCGCACTCCTTGTGTGAAACTTCCCACCACCACCTGCCTGCACGCGGGTCCTCGCCTTCTTCAATTGCTCTTGTGCAAGGGGCACAGCCAATGCTCACAAAACCCTTGTCGTGAAGTAAATTATAAGGCACTGAAAATGCTTTGATATAATTCAGGATATCTTCGAACGACCAATGCAGTAATGGATTGATCTTATAAATTTTTTTGTCTTCAAGCCATTCAACAACGGGAATATGTTTACGGTGTTCGGTTTGAGAAGCCCGTAAACCAGTTATCCATACTGTAGCGTTCTTCAAAGCCCTGTTCAAAGGTTCTACTTTCCGAATGTTACAACAGCTCTGACGATTCTCAACCGAGTCGTAAAACAAATTCACTCCGTGGTCATTCACCATCTTTTGAACGGCATCGGTTTGCGGGAAATACACGTCTATATTAATCTTATATCTGGCTCTTGTCTTTTCCAGGGTTTCATAAGTTTCATTAAAAAGCCGCCCGGTATCAATGGTGAAAATATTTACAGGAATTTGATGTCTTGAGATGATATCAGTAAGAACCTGGTCTTCCTGGCCCAAAGAGGAGGAAAACTTCACACCGCCCGGAAACAATTGAGTCGTTTGCTTCAATGCTTCCTCAACGGAGAGTTTTTCAAAAATGTCCTGTAATTGTTCTAACTGGTACATCTCTTTAATTTGAACGTACGATTCCTCTTTAGAGAAACTCTCTACTCGCATAGCAACAATAATGGAGGAATTCCTGGTGTTATTTTTCGTCAGGAACAGGTGTGTAACGCAAGTAAGGTTTTACTACTCTTACACCCTTCGGAAATTTTTTGATAGCATCTTCTGTTGTAACAGCCGGAACTACAATAGCATCCTCGCCCTGTTTCCAATCAGCAGGTGTGGCTAAACTGTGTTTAGATGTCAGTTGCAAGGAATCAATTACACGAAGTACTTCAACAAAGTTTCTGCCGGTGGATGCAGGATAGGTGATCATCAATTTCACTGTTTTGTCCGGACCAATTACAAACAGGGAACGCACCGTAGCAGTGGCCGAAGCATTTGGATGGATCATATCATACAATGTAGCTACCTCCCTGTTTTCGTCAGCAATGATCGGGAAATCAACGTTACAATTTTGTGTTTCATTAATGTCATTCCTCCAGCCAAAATGTTTGTCCAACGGATCTACACTTACGGCCAGTACTTTTACATTACGTTTGGCAAATTCCTCTCTCAATAAAGCGGTTTTTCCTAGTTCGGTTGTACACACAGGAGTATAATCAGCAGGGTGGGAAAACAGGATACCCCAGCCATTGCCGAGATATTCGTAAAAATCAATCTCTCCTTCTGTGGTTTGCGCTTTAAAGTTCGGCGCAACATCACCAAGTCGTAAAGCCATAATGCGAAGTTTAAATAATGAATAATTGGGTGAAATTAGGGCAAAGATAATATCCTACCAAATTAGTAGAGTATCATATTTTCCATTTATAACGTTTCTTTGCCGGAAGCCAGATCATTCAATGTTCTCTTCTCCAATATATTCAACGTTGCATCCCTCACGTTTTCCATCATATCGTGCAGTCCACAGTTCTTTTCATCACAATTTTTGCAACGTTGATAAAAATATAAGCTAACGCAAGGCAACATAGCTATCGGACCGTTCACAATCCTAACCACTGCAGCAACACTTGTTTTGGATGGATGTTGCTTGAAGTAATAGCCACCACCTTTACCTTTTTTACTCTCAAGTATTCCTGCTTTTTTTAGCTCCAAAAGAATATTTTCCAGAAACTTTAATGGAATTTTTTTCTTCCTGGCTATATCCGATATAAGCACAGGGCCCTGATCATACTTGTCAACCAGGTATGTTAAAGCTCTGAACGCATACTGTGCTTTGTTGGAAAGCATACTATTCCGGTTCGGATTGAATGGTGATGGTATAATCGATTTTCGAGTTTTTTTTCAGCATTGCTGATACCCCACAGTATTTTTCCAGCGAAAGCTCAATTGCCTTTTTCACTTTATCCCTGTTTTCTTCGCCAGTTGTGATGATATACGTGACATGAATATCTTTAAACACACGTGGGTTTTCTGTTGTTTGTTCCGTTTCAACTTCTATTTTGAGATCGGCAAAAGGCACCCGCATCTTTTGCAGTACCTCTACCACATCAATGCCTGTACATCCTGCCAGTCCGCTTAACAACAAGGCCTTGGGACTAAACCCTCCCTTCGAATCAATTTCGATCTTTGCCTTGTTCTGAAAAGAGTCAAATGCATGACCCGTTTTCCATATAGTTGTTGTTTTCATTTCCTTTTAGAGCAAGCAGCAAATATATTTTTTTGCTCTTACTATTTGGCTGAGATTATCAGGAACTAATTAATATGTTACTATGATCTTATTGATAACAGGACAGTACATCCTGGCGCCATTCAACATTTTTGTAAATCGTTTGGGTATTTTACAAGTGCTCAATGTTTTTACTTCTCCTCCTCCAGCAAGTCCTTTAAACTGTGCTTTTCGTTTTGCAGGGCATTGCTCATTGTCCATTCAATTCTTTTTTTGAAACTGTGCTGTCTTACCGGGCAATCATTCTTTATACAAATATGACATTGAAAATAAAGGCAACCATCGCTATGTACAAACAATTCCAGTGACTCGCCGAAATTAAGCCGTATGAGCTTTGATAATTCGTCTATTTCAATATGCGCCTGGTTAATGTTTAAATACCAGGGCACTGTCAAATGACAATCCACGTGTAAAATATTTCCATATTTGATCACTCTTAAGTTATGGATATCGATCCAGTTTTCCTTCCGGTTTTTCTCTGTAACATCTACCATTTTTTCCAATAGCTCCATATCTGCTTCGTCCATAATACCTGCCAATGAGGTTCTTACGATCTTATAACCTGTATAGATAATGAACAAAGCAAAACCAATTGCCACTACTCCATCGATCCATATTCTATTCGTAATTGAAATCAGGATCAGACCGGCAATGATGGCAGCAGTTGAATAGGTATCTGTTAGAAGATGTTTCCCACTTGCCTGGAGGGCCAGTGAATTATTTCTCCTTCCCTGTTGCAAGGCTACTGCCCCTAATATCCAATTGATAACAGCTGTTGTTGCAACCAGATAAATTCCCAAATCGAGTTTACGAATCTCTACAGGGTAAATCAGGTTTTTAACACCATTGTAAATAATAAGCAAACCGGCGGATAGGACCAATGTACCTTCAACTGCTGCAGAGATAAATTCAGCCTTGCCGTGACCATAAGGATGATCTATATCTTTTGGTTTGGCAGCAACATATAAACTATACAAACCTATGAACCCCGCAACCACATTCACAATGCTTTCAAGTGCATCCGTAAGAATAGAAACAGAATGGGTGAGATAATAGGCTGTAAATTTTGCAATTAACAAAGTTGCAGAAGCAATGGCAATCCACCTTTGCAGCTTAACATTACTCCTGTTTTCACTTGTTACATTAGAACCCACATTTAAATTTGCCGCAAGATAAGAAACGTGGTTTGCCAATACTGAACCGATTATGTGCAGCCGGATTATTATATGGATAAAAACACTTGAATTGACATCGGCAATTCATAATCATACGACCGATTGATAGCGGCCTCCTATAAATTCCCAGTTCACCACTTTCCACCAACTGGCAATATAGTCGGGTCTTTTATTTTGATAACGCAAGTAATAAGCATGTTCCCAAACGTCTAATCCCAGTAGTGGAAATCCCTTTATCTCGGCAACATCCATCAATGGATTGTCCTGGTTGGGTGTTGAGCCTATTCTTAGTTTCTTGTCCGCATCAACAATCAGCCATGCCCACCCGCTTCCAAACCGGTTTTTCCCTGCGTCTGAAAATTGTGTTTTAAATGTTTCAAAGGAGCCAAAGCTCTCATCAATGGCAGTAGCCAATTTGCCGGTTGGCTTTTGATCTGATTTTGGCGACATGGATTTCCAGAACAATTCATGGTTGTAATGTCCACCTGCATTATTCCGCATTGTGGCTGAATATTTCGAAATCTTACTCAAAACTTCTTCTAGAGGTTTGCCCGTATCCACGTTTTCATTCTTCGCTGCGTTCTGCAAATTTGTGGCATACCCTGCCGCATGTTTACTGTAATGAATTTCCATTGTGGTACCATCAATTGCATCATTCAGTGAATTGTAGGAGTACGGTAATGGCGTTTGCTGAAAACCTGTACTATTGTTACCGGTATTCACTTTTTTTGTGGAAGAACAGGAAGATAAAATAGTTGAAGCTGCGTAAATTCCTAATCCTGCCTTACTGCTGTTGACAATAAAATCTCTTCTCGAGGTTTTAGGCGCCATAGTTTTTCTTTCAAATTTACGGAATACTAATGTCGTAGCCCTTCAAAGAAAGACTTTAGATTTCTCGCAAAACGGAAGTAAAACTCCTTATTGAACAGTTGAGAATCCCTCAAGGCATTATAAACAAGGAACAAACCGATAGGCAATAAGATAAATGTAGATAGCCACGTGCCTACAAATGGAGATAAAGAACCTTCTCTTGCTGCTTTTTCACCACTGGTGCTGCTGAAATAAAACAACATGAAAAAAACAATAGCAAATATCAAAGGGCTACCCAAACCGCCTTTACGAATAATTGAACCTAGTGGTGCTCCAATTAAGAACAAGACGAGACAGGAAAATGAAAGCATCAATTTTTTGTGCCATTCTACTTCGTATCCCCAAAGCGATTTTTTTTGTGGCACATCCTGGTCTATCAACATCTGTGCGTTTACTGTTGCCGTATTTAATTTAGTCAGTATCCTTTCTCTTACATTCGTTCGGATAGAATCAGGCATATATTCATCAAAACTTTTTGCTTTTCTATTTACCGGTGACTTTTTCGTCCAGCCACTGTCAATAAATTTCGAGAAAGCAAATTGACTGAATACCTCGTTCTTTACCCTGCTGACCATGTTTTTCTTTTGCTTTTTCATGGAATCAATAGCCACGGATAGCTGTCGCATGCTGAGCATACGGGCATTGTTTTTATTTACACTATCGGCAGTTCGCTGTTGTAACCCTAACGAGCTGATGTCAAACATGCGTTTGTATTCTTTAAAGCCCAGCCGTATATATTCGGTAGAAGGCGGGTTGCCTCTTTCTTCATAACGCCAACCGTCGAACAAAATAAATTCAATGAACCTCCTGTTTTCTGTTGCACGCATCACTCCGTTGGATGCTATAATAAAATTATCCTGTGACGCAATACTTTGTTCATAAATAATCACATCTTTTATAATGCTGTCCCTTTCTTTCTTGCCGATCTTGATTGCGAAGCCGGGAATCCGGTCATAAAACACACCTTCCTTTAGATCGAACGAAGGATTGGACCTTACAATATCATACAATAACGTTCTCGACTTAAGCGTAGCAACAGGAATTATATTGTTTGAAAACGCAAATGCAACACCACAGATCAATAATGTTACAAACAGCAAAGGTCTCATGAATCGAAGGAGAGAAATGCCTGCAGATTTTATGGCAACCAGTTCATAGCTTTCTCCCAGGTTACCAAACGTCATGATTGAAGAAAGTAATATAGCCAATGGCAGGGCAAGTGGTACCAACACCGCACTTTGATACCAAATAAACTCGAATAAAATACTTATACTAATCCCTTTCCCCACAAAATCATCTACCCAAAGCCAAAAAAATTGCATCAGCAAAACCAAAACGGTAATAAAGAAGGTGGCTATGAAAGGACCAATGAAAGCTTTGATAACTAATATGTCTAATTTTTTCAGCACCCCTGGCTTTGATAATTTTAATTATGGAAGTTTCAAAAATACATCTTTCACCCACTGAGATAGAATTGATGCAAAACGCAGAGATCATTTTAACGAAGAATAGGGTTTTGGAAAAAATGAAGTTATTACTTGAAGAAGTTCAACATAAACAAACAGCTTTTGTTTGGGAAAATAAATTGGAAGATGAAATCTTTAAAGTGTCGCCTAAAATATCCAAAGGAGAAAATTATTTGGGTTTGCCTTATTTGATCCTGGATTATCCAAGACAAGCCTCTGAACATAATTTCTTTTTTATCCGCACGATGTTCTGGTGGGGAAATTTCTTTAGTTGCACATTACACCTGGCCAGGGATTCAAAAAGAATTTTTAAAGACAAGATCATAAACTCTTATTCATCTCTCAGCAACCATTATATCAGTATCAATGCTGATGCGTGGGTCCATCATTTGAAAGAACCCGATTATCTAAAAATAAAATCAATGACAACAGAACAATTTGGAAAATCATGCGAAAACTTTGATCATATCAAAATTGCCAGTCGCCATTCACTGGAAGAATGGAACAAATCGCCTTCTGCATTGTTTGAAGATTGGAAACTCTTTCTTTATGTATGCGGATTAATTTCCTAACCGGTGGAAAAGGTCTTTCACCTGGTGATCCCACAACATGCTTTGATCTTTAATTTCTTTTTTATCCGCAAAATCTTTAATAACCAAAATAGTTTGATTGGTAACTTCTGACTTTTCAATTGCAAATTCAAAATATTCTTCTTTAGGTGCATGGCTCCAATGAAAGCGAATAAATTTTTCTTCTTCCTGGTCTAAAAGTTCTGCTGTGTCTTCGGAACCGTTCCATGAAAAACTGTAAACACCATCTCTTTCATCCACCTTATCAGCAAACCACTCCTGCAACCCGGTAGGGTTTGAAAGAAAATCATACAGGATAGTTGGCGAACATCTCACCGGATATTCCAAAGTATACATTTGTTTTTTACTCATCTTACTTCGTTAATCTTATCAAGGCTTGCAATAATAGAAAAATATTTGAACCTCCAAAATATTTTTTTGCCATTTGGACGATGATTTTATGGCGAATAACGGTTTTCTTTTAAAAATTATCGTAAAATTTTTTGTTCATATGAAGCCTTTCCCTAATTTCAGTGGCATTTCAGTTAGAAACTGAATAAGAGCAACCGAAACCGTGATGGATATTTTGGGATCGAACCAAAACTAACTAAATACCAAATCTTGAAAATAACCATCAAATAAAACCAATCCTATGAGTATGCGTCAGCTCAAGATCACGAAATCTATAACCAATCGTGAATCTCAAAGCCTCGAAAAGTACCTGCAAGAAATAGGGAAAGTCGAGTTAATTACCCCAGAAGAAGAAGTCCGTTTAGCCAGATTAATCAAACAAGGAGATCAAAAAGCGTTGGACCGATTGACCAAAGCCAATCTTCGCTTTGTTGTATCTGTTGCTAAACAATATCAAAACCAGGGACTTTCTCTGCCCGATCTTATTAATGAAGGAAACTTAGGGTTAATCAAAGCAGCACAACGTTTTGATGAAACCAAAGGTTTTAAATTCATTTCTTATGCCGTTTGGTGGATTCGTCAATCCATTTTGCAGGCATTGGCCGAACAGGCAAGAATTGTTCGCCTTCCCCTGAACAAAGTTGGTTTGACCAACCGCATTCAAAAAGCATTCAGCCAGTTAGAGCAGGAGTTTGAAAGAGAACCTTCTGCAGAAGAATTAGCTGAGGTGCTGAACATGGACCTTGATGAGGTCACGTCTTCTCTTGGTATCAATGCACGCCACGTTAGCATGGATACACCCCTGGCTGAAGGAGAAGAAAGTACACTTTTGGATGTGCTTGAAAATCCAAATGCCGAAAAAACCGATGCCCAGTTAGATCACCACGATTCTCTAAAACTTGAAATTGAAAGATCTCTGCAAACTTTAACCGAACGCCAGAAAGAGGTCCTTTGCTATTTCTTTGGAATTGGGGTTGACCATCCATTGAGCCTGGAAGATATCGGCGACAGGTTCAATCTGACCAGGGAAAGAGTACGCCAGATAAAGGACAAGGCGATAACTAAGTTAAGAACTCAACAAAAATGCAATTTACTGCGTAGTTATTTGGGTTAATAAACACTTCATTCATCATCCTCCTTTATTTTTGCGCATAATTTTTTTAGAGTGAACTTTGTTCACTCTTTTTTTATCACTGATTTTCATGGATTTTGAATGATTTCATTGATACTGGGTTGGAGATGATTAGAACACCATACAAATATTCTGACGTCACTGAAAAAATAATTGGATGTCCCAGGAAGGTTCATTTGTGGTTTGGGCCAGGATTTGCTGAAATCATTTATCAAAGAAGCTTGTGATTGAGTTAGAAAAACTAATATTAAATTCCCAGGCTGAGGTAGAGCAAGATGTTTTTTATAAAGAGCTGTTGGTGGGTAAAAGAAGGTTAGATTTTATTGTTGAAGAAATATTTTGGTAGAATTAAAGGCAAATGGTGAATTGGATAACTGTTGCAATAATCAAATCATGAATATTTGAGAGTGCTTAAATTGGAAGAAGGATTACTACTGAATTTGGCAGTCCAGGCTTGCAATTCAAACGTTTCGTGCTGTAATCAGTGAAATTTTTTTTAAATCAATTAATCTGTGATCTATGTTTGAATCATTACAAGACCGGTTAGAAGGTGCCTTTAAAAACCTGAAAGGTGAAGGCCGTATTACCGAATTAAATATTGCAGCTACAGTTAAAGAAATTCGTCGTGCATTGGTTGATGCCGATGTGAACTACAAAATAGCAAAAGAATTTACTGATACTATTAAAGACCAGGCTCTTGGTGAAAAAGTAATTAATGCAATCAGTCCCAGCCAGTTAATGGTTAAGATTGTAAAAGATGAACTGGTTAGGCTAATGGGAGGTGAGGCTGCTCCATTTAATGCAAAAGGAGCCCCGGCAGTGATCCTGATCGCAGGGTTACAAGGTTCCGGCAAGACCACCTTCAGCGCCAAACTTGCTAACTTTTTAAAAAAGCAAAAATTATCACCAATGCTCGTTGCAGGCGACGTCTATCGTCCTGCGGCAATGGAACAGCTGAGAGTTTTAGGCGAACAAATTGGTGTTGACGTTCACATCGAATTAGAGAATAAAAACCCTGTCGAAATAGCTCAAAATGCTATTGCGGAAAGCCGTAGCAAAAACAAAAATGTAGTCATTATCGACACAGCTGGCCGCCTGGCTATTGATGAAGCCATGATGACCGAGGTTGCAAATATTAAAAATGCGGTAAATCCTAATGAAATTCTTTTTGTTGTTGATAGTATGACGGGGCAGGATGCAGTTAATACTGCAAAGGCATTTAATGATCGACTGGATTTTTCTGGTGTTGTACTTACCAAACTGGATGGTGACACGAGGGGCGGTGCTGCTCTTTCAATAAAATATACTGTAAATAAACCCATCAAATTTGTCAGTAGTGGCGAAAAGATGGATACCCTTGATATTTTCTATCCCGAAAGGCTCGCACAACGTATCCTTGGTATGGGTGATATCACCACACTCGTGGAAAAAGCCCAGGAACAGTTTGATGAAGAGCAGGCAAGGAAACTCGAAAAAAAGATCCGCAAAAATCAATTCGATTTCGCCGACTTCAAGCAACAGCTTGAACAGATTAAAAAAATGGGAAACCTCAAGGATCTGATGGCAATGATTCCGGGAGTTGGTAAAGCCATTAAGGATATAGATATTAGCGACGACGCATTTAAAGGAATCGAAGCCATTATCAATTCAATGACTCCTGAAGAAAGAGGCGATCCCGATTTAATTGATGGGAGCCGAAAGAAGAGAATTGCAAAAGGTTGCGGAAAAGATATTTCCGAAGTAAACGCATTCATGAAGCAGTTTGATCAAATGCGGGAAATGATGAAGACAATGAATAAAATGCCAATGGGAAGAATGATGCCCGGAATGAAAAGGTAATGCCCTCCTTGTAAGTATCTGCAGCGTTTAAAACTTATTCACAGTATTCCTTATCTACTTGTAAAATGCATTGATGGGCTGGTAAAGCTATGTTAACACCTCATCACCCGTCAGCAATTATTCACTATAAAAAATATCTCACCTGCAATACGGCAGCTACTGAACCAAAAAACGGTTGCTGCTTACTGTTATTTCCTTTTACTATTTCCTCCAGGATTTATATGAACAAATTGAGATGAATTTCAATTCATTTGGTCGTCGACGAAATGCTTTAACGTTATTTTTTTTGGAGATTAGCATGCTGCACTTGAAGAATGTCGATAATAAAAAAAATCCTCGTATAACGTCGGTAAATTAGATGCCTGTAGTTTTTGATTCAAAGTCTTAGCGGTGAAAAAAATATACAACCCTCTGCAAATAAGTTTTTAAATATCCTTCCAGCAAAACTATTCAAGTTTTTCAAATCTGTTTGCCCCGAAGAAGTTATTAACGACTAATATGGTTGCTACCATCCAAATCCAATATGCCTTGAACAGACTGTCCATTCATTTTTAACCCGGTGGAAACTTATTTTTTTTAAATATAAAACATCGGAGTTATGAACAAGTCTACTCTACTTTTCACCAGGTTGCTTCTTTATTTATTACTGATTTCAACTAGTACCGGGTTACAATCTTTTAAAAATAATACAGCCCGGGTGACCAGCCTGTCTGCTTCTTCTTACACTTCTGAAGTATTGAATAAATGGATGGAAATGCAGATTAAGTTGATGAGTACTACCATTGCCAATTTCAATGGACCCTTTGTACGCGTATATGCATACACCGGGCTTGCAGCTTACGAATCCATTTTGCCGGGCATTCAAAAAAATTCTTCTCATCTTTTTTCAGTTGCAGTCCTGAATAATCTTCCCACGCTCCCAATCATTGATCAAAGTAAAAAATATCATTGGGCATCCAGCGTCAATGCAGCGTTGGCATATATGAACCGGGCTATGTTTCCCATCACCAGCCCTGCTAACAAAGCCGCTATCGATTCGCTGGAAGCTGCAATAAAAAAAGACTTTAGCAAGGACGCCGATGGAGCTACAATTGAGCGTTCATCAAATTATGGAAGATTGGTAGCTCAAATCATATTTGATTGGGCAGAAACAGATGGATACAGGCATGCAAGTGCACCTTATATACCCCCAGGTGGCAAAGGCAAGTGGGTACCTACGCCTCCAAACTATGTTAAACCATCTACTCCGTATTGGGGCAGTCTTCGAACGATGGTTATGGGCAGTATTGAAAATACACAACCTCCTCCCCCACCATCTTATTCTGAGGATACTGCGAGCTTCTTTTATAAAATGATAAAGGATGTATACGATGTTGATCAATCGATGACACCACAACAAAAAGACATAGTTCTTTTCTGGCGTGATATTAATCCCGGGATTACTGCGCCCGGCCATTGGATGAACATTTTGCGGCAGATCTTCTTAAAGGAAAAAAAGAAAATTGGTCTCGACAAAGCTGCATTTGCGTATGCGCTTACAGGTATGGCTTTAAATGATTCGTGGATAAGTTGCTGGAAGACCCGCTACGAATACAATCTGTTACGTCCCGTTACTTTTATCCGCAATGTAATGGGACACAGTGAATGGCTACCCCTGTTATCCACGCCCC
>Ga0193740_1000381_pt1 | contig 12416 bp, 13 predicted proteins | sample L2s1metaG_FD_145072 | JGI IMG/M metagenome (GOLD analysis project Ga0193740, IMG submission 145072) | Soil microbial communities from a riparian zone of the East river system, Colorado, United States - L2s1 | ecosystem: Environmental > Terrestrial > Soil > Riparian zone | place: USA: East River... | reverse complement strand
TTGTGGTTTATAGTTTTTTGTTATCGGCATTCAAACTACTATTAAGCTTCGTTGCACAGTTAACCCAGAGCGAAGCGAAGGGCACTCTTGTTCATCACGTACTTCTATTCAGCTATCTTTATCCTCATAATCATTCATAATTTCATGAATCCCGGTTCTATCATTTGCATTTGCGGCGCAGGTACTATGGGCAGGGGTATTGCACAAGCGGCAGCCGCTTCAGGTTTTTATACAACACTTTATGAGTTAAATGATGCTGTACTTGAAAAGGCTAAGACCTCCATTGAAAAGAATTTACAATCACTGGTAGAAAAGCGTAAGATCACCGGAAACGCAAAAGAAGAGACACTAAACAACCTTCGTTTCACTAATAACCTTCATGATTGTCTTGGTGATGTTATCATTGAAGCCATAATTGAAAAACCTGAAGCCAAAATTGCATTGTTCAATCAACTGGCTGAGATCAATCATAGCGAAACAGTTTTTGCGAGCAACACTTCATCACTTTCCTTAACACAAATTGCCAAAGGAGTAAAGAATTCAGAACGGGTTATTGGTATGCATTTCTTTAACCCGCCTACTATCATGAAACTGGTGGAAGTTGTAAAAACAGATCTTACAAATGCGCAAACAACCAATATCATTATTGAGCTTGTAAAGCAGATGAACAAAACGCCGGTACTTTGCAAAGATTCACCAGGGTTTATTGTAAATCGTGTAGCAAGACCTTTTTATATTGAATCTTTACGATTGGTAGAAGCAGAGTTAATTGATTTTGCGAAGATCGATTCACTCATGGAATCAACCGGTTTTAAAATGGGACCATTTAAACTAATGGACCTGATCGGCAATGATATTAACTATTCAGTAAGTTGCTCTGTTTATGAACAACTCGGTGACCCGGAAAGATTGAGACCTTCTTTTATTCAGAAAGAAAAAGTTGAAACAGGGCAGTTAGGAAAGAAAACAGGAAAAGGATATTACGAATATTAATTTTAGATTTTAGAATGGGGATTTCGGATTTATGAGCTTTATTCCTTAAATCTGCAATCTAAAATCTGCAATCTAAAATTGAACAAGGTACTTGTAACAGGCGGCACTGGCTTTATCGGAGCGTATATCATCAAAGAACTTGTTGAAAAAGGTTATCCTGTTCGGGCAATCCGCCGCAGTAACAAACTTCCCTTTTTTATTTCCCCTGATATTCTAAATAAAATAGAATGGATCAATAGCGATGTACTGGATGTCATTTCTCTTAATGAGGCAATGGAGGGTGTTGATGCTGTTATTCATTCTGCAGCACTGGTTTCTTTTGTCAAAAGTGAAAGAAAACAGATGTATAATACAAATGTTGATGGTACAGCCAATGTTGTAAATCTTTCTTTAGAAAATGGCATAAGTAAGCTCGTACATATCAGTTCTATTTCCGCATTGGGGAGAACTACAACCGGCGAAAAGGTGAATGAAGAAAAAAAATGGGTTGAAAGCAAATTGAATTCTCATTATGGCATTAGTAAAAATAAAGCAGAAATGGAAGTATGGCGCGGTATGGGAGAAGGATTGGGTGCGGTGATCATAAACCCAAGCACCGTGCTTGGGTTTGGCAACTGGCACGATAGCAGTTGCGCCATTTTTAAAAATGCATACAAAAGTTTTCCATGGTACACGAAAGGGGTCAATGGATTTGTTGCTGTGGAAGATGTTGCAAAGGTCGCTGTGCTCTTAATGGAAAGTAAGATCACCGAAGAACGTTTTATTATTAATCATGAAAATTGGGAGTTTAAAAAACTGTTCGATGCTATTGCTGATGGCTTTGGACATAAACATCCTAAATGGGAAGCTACGCCTTTTTTAAGCAGCATTGCCTGGCGGATTGAAAAAATGAAATCTTCCTTGAAAAACGCCAAACCATTGCTTACAAAAGAAACTGCAAGGATCGCCTTAAGTAAAACTTACTGGCAAAACGATAAAATACTAAAAGCATTGCCGGGATTTTCCTTTATGCCCTTGGAGCCCAGCATCACAAAAGCCTGCAAAAACTACGCAGATGCAGTAAACAGTATGCAACTAAAACCATAACTGCATTATCTTTATTGGGCAATTGTTTATTCTATGAAAAAAATATTCCTGTTTACCCTTTTGAACATCTCTTTTGTTTTTGGGTTTAGCCAATCAAGCTTTACAGTCTCCGGAAAGGTGATCGATTCAGCATCAAAAGAGCCATTGTCATTTGCTTCAGTCTTTTGTCAAAATACCACACAAGGGACAGCAACAAATAAAGAAGGAACTTTTTCTATGAGCCTGAAAGAAGGTGGCTATGATCTTGTGATCACTTATACGGGTTTCAGATCAAGAATGATACGTATTAGCCCGGAAATGAAAACCAATGAACTGCTAATAGAAATGGTAAAAGAAGAAAAAAGTATTGAAGAAGTAGTGATACGCAGCAGTAATGAGGTAAAAGATGGCTGGACAAAATATGGTAAATTCTTTCTTGAAAATTTCATCGGTACTACTCCCTTCTCTTCACGGTGTGTTTTGGTGAATCCCGAAGTATTAAAGTTTTATTATTTCAGAAAATCAGAAAAATTAAAAGTGCTTGCAGATTCCCCTTTGGTAATTTTTAATAATGCGTTGGGATATAATCTTCGTTACAATCTTGACTCATTTCTTTTTCTGTACAAAACAGATATATGCAGTTACACTGGTTTGAGTTTTTATGAAGAACGTTCATCAACCGAAGACACCATCACACTTTGGAAAAAGAATAGGCAAAAAGCCTATTTCGGCAGCAGATTGCATTTTATGCATAGTTATTATGATAGTTCTTTAACGCAAAGTGGTTTTGTAATTGACATGCTCGATGAATTGTATGATAAAAAATTCAATAAGGTCACAGAACCATATGACACAACTTGGTATACACCAGCAGATAGTGTAAACGAGATCGATATTTATTTTCCAAGAAGGATCAGCATCACTTATACAAAGAGAACTCCCGAGAATGAATATTTGAAGAAATATAAATTACCGATGAATATCGGTTTTCAAATATCTTATGTCGATCTACTTGATGTTATAACCATTAAGCAAAACGGTTATTATTATGACCAAAAAGCCTGGATAAATTTTGGTTACTGGAGTTGGAAAAATATTGCCGACCAGGTACCGAATGATTATACTCCTCCTGAACAATGATGTGGGCGTGAGGAATTTCAATCTTTACCTTAAAACTTTAAACTTTCTTTCCCATCACTTTTTCCCAAAGCTGAGGTATGCGCTTTATCCAGACAAACTCTTTCATTTTTTCTCTTGCGTCTTCAACCGGGGAGCCAAAATAAACTTTACCACCATCAATTGAATCTTTAACGCCGCTTTGCGCATATACTATGGCGCCTTTGCCAATGGTAAGCGTTTTACTAACACCCACTTGTCCCCAAAGAATTACATTGTCTTCAATTTTTGTAGCACCGGCAATACCGACCTGCCCTGCAAACAAGCAATTTTTACCAACCTCGGTATCATGACCGATGTGTACAAGGTTATCGATCTTTGTTCCGGCACCGATTACGGTATCGCCACTTACACCACGATCAATGGTACAATTAGCTCCTATCTCTACAAAATCTTCGATCACTGCTCTGCCACAACTGGTCATTTTTTGATAATGAATATCCCGGTTGGTTTTTTTGTTATAATAAAATGCGTCGCTGCCAATAACAGTACCTGCCTGTATAATAACGTTATTACCTATCACACAATGATCCAAAATGGTAACATTGGGATGTATAATGCAATCATTACCGATAAATACATGATTACCGATAAAAGCATTGGTCATAATAACTGTGTTTTCCCCAATTGAAGCAGAGTCGCTGATGTTTTTTGATGATGGAGTAAAAGGACGAAAATGATTTACCAGTTTTAAATATGCTTCGAATGGATCGCCAACAATTAGCAATGTTTTCCCGTCAGGATATTCTGTTTTCTTATTAATGATAATGACCGTAGCAGCAGAATTAATACAGGTATCGTAGTATTTTGGATGATCTACAAAAACAATATCGCCTTTTTCCACTTTATGAATTTCATTGATCCCTTTAGCAGATGCTTCGCTATTTCCAGCGATCTCTGCTCCAATGAAATCAGCGATCCATTTTACTGAAACTGGTTTATCCAATCGCATAATGTTTGAATTTGTTCAAAGGTAAACAGCTTTACAATGCACAGCATGATTGATAATTATCAAATGAATCGAGCTTTTATCTTTTTTAAGTATGAGTGAAATGATTTTATAAATGTAAATGTTGAAGTAAAAAAGAGAAGATGATGTGTTTAATTTCATTTTATACTTCATTTATTCATTATTTGTTCTATTATCCACAAGTAAAAACCAAATGTTAATAAAATTTCTTCAAAAATTTTTTTAGTTAGAAAAAAATATAATTAATATTGTGAAGGGAAATTTATTTCCCGGTACTTACTAACCCATCCACATATTTCTCCCCCGACTCTTCGGGGGAGATTTTTTTATAGGACTCTTGATCATTTCAAATGAACGCTTCTATTGAAAGAACACTATTGATTGCAGCTTTATTAACTCCTCATCGCTCAACTTTTTCCAATATCTTTACTTCACTCAAAAAAAAATTACATGCTGAAATCGATGACCGGCTTTGGAAGGGCTGAAAAATCTGTTGGTGGCAAAACATTTCTTGTTGACATAAAATCTCTCAATGGCAAACAGTTTGAACTGCAACTAAAGCTTCCTGCTTTTTTAAAACCATTTGAATTTGATATTCGCCGCATACTTTCTACCCAGCTTGGTCGTGGCAGCGTAGATTGTACTATCAGTTTAAAAGAAACAGGCAATGCAAAACCCGTTTCTATCAATATTGAATTGGCAAAAGCCTATTACCAGCCGCTGGCGGATCTGTCAAAGGAATTAAATCTTGATCCGTCTAATATATTAAGTACGCTGGTAAAATTACCCGAGGTTATAACACCCACCGGTGAAACCTTGACTGATGAAGAATGGAAAGCATTTCAAAAAGTGATCTTGTTAGCTATTGATGATCTGAACATTCATCGTGATGATGAAGGGAAGTCTCTTGAGAAAGACCTGCTTCACCGGGTTCATAATATACTTATACAATTAGAAGAAGTACAAAAGCTCGAACCGCAACGCAAACAGATCATCCGGGATGACATAACCAAGCTGATGGAAGAATTTGCAGGCAAAGAAAACTATGACAAGAACAGGCTTGAACAGGAACTTATCTATTATATTGAGAAGATCGATATAAGTGAAGAAATGGTTCGTTTGAGAAACCATTGTGATTACTTCAAAGTTGTGCTTGCCGAAGCAGAAGAATCAAAAGGAAAGAAACTGTCCTTTATTTTACAGGAAATAGGCAGGGAAATAAATACTACCGGCGCCAAAGCTTACGATTCATCCATTCAAAAATGCGTGGTGATGATGAAAGATGAACTGGAAAAAGCAAAAGAGCAAATATTAAATGTCCTGTAAAGGCACAAGTGACAAGATTCAAGATACAAGTTCTACATATATCTTTGTTACATGAATTCATTAGTAAGATCAATTTTCTTCCTTATTCCCTGTGCCTTGTGCCTTTCAACTTGTACCACAGTTGATCTTTATGAAAGGACAGTTTCATTACCGGATCACGAATGGAAAAGCACAAACAAGCCTGAATTCAATTTTACCATTACAGATACAACTGTCCTCTACCAGGTTTTCTTTGTAATAAGACATACTGAAAAATATGCCTACAATAATATCTGGATAAATTATTATTACCAGCCACCCAATGATACATTCCACAAAGAATCAAGGGAATTCCAATTAGCCACCAATGAAAAAGGCTGGCTTGCTACTGGTATGGATGATATTTATGAGCATAGGATCAAATTGGCTCCTGATGCCGGAAAACTAAAAGCAGGGAGCTATAAGTTCATTCTTGAAAATATTATGCGGGAAGACCCGCTAAAAGAAGTGTTGAATGTCGGCGTCAGGATTGAAAAAGTTAAATAACTTTCCTTATGCCAAGGTCAGCAGGAAAAAGATTCAGATATATCATCGTTGTTTACTGGTTATTGCTTTTGTATATAGTCGCTGCCCTGGTATGGTGGTTTGTTTCGCTGGAAAGACAAAATCAGGATTTAACCAATCTTCGTTTAAGTGAACTTAACTCCCAAAAAGCAACCTTTGATCCTAAAAAATTCGCAGAAGAAAATTTCAAAATTGAGGACGATTCAAAAAGGAGTACAGATAAATATATTGCCGAGGGTGTTACTTTTCTCATCTTAATATTCGTTGGTGCCTTTTTTGTTTACCGTTCAACCAGTAAGCAATTCAGAGTGCAACTGCAACAACAGAATTTTATGATGGCGATCACTCATGAATTAAAAACACCTATTTCAGTTGCCATACTTAATCTTGAAACATTACAGAAATACCAGCTTGATGCGGAGAAACAAAAAAAACTGATACGGATGACCCTGCAGGAAACATCGAGGCTTGATACCTTGATCAACAACATTCTTGTTTCTTCACAGTTGGAAGGTGGTGGTTATGCTTCTTCAAAAGAAGAACTCGATTTCTCTTCCCTTTTTAAAGATTGTGTAAAAGAAGCTAAAACACGTTATCCTGAAAGAAATTTTATTGAAAATATAGAACCGGAGATTGAGATAGCCGGTGATCCCCTTTTACTCCAGCTGTTGATCAGCAATCTTATTGAGAATGCAGTGAAGTACTCTCCAAAAGAAAAACCGATCATTTGTAAACTGAATAGATCTGGCAATGATATACTAATGAATATAATTGATGAGGGTATTGGGATCGCTGATACAGAAAAAACAAAAATATTTGAGAAATTTTACCGGACAGGGAATGAATCTACACGAAAAACACAAGGCACTGGGTTGGGGCTCTATCTTTGCAGCAAGATAGCCGGGGACCATAATGCCGACATTTTGGTGACAAACAATATACCCTCCGGCACTAATTTCGCCATCCATTTTCATATATAGCTCATGAGCAAGGAAAATACAAAGGCGTCAATATTATTGGTAGAAGATGAAGAAAATCTTCATGATGCTCTGAAATTAAATCTTGAATTAGAAGGATACGAAGTTTCTTCAGCATATGATGGCAGCAATGCCATAAAAGCGGTGCAAGCAGAATATTTCGATCTTATAATACTTGATGTCATGCTTCCTGAAATGGATGGAATAAATGTTACAGAAACCATCCGTTTGGCAAATAATGAAGTGCCAATTTTAATTCTTAGCGCTAAGAACAGCAGCGCTGATAAAGTACTTGGGCTTAAGAAAGGTGCCGATGATTATATGACCAAGCCATTTAACCTGGAAGAATTGTTATTGAGAGTGCAAAAGCTTATTGAAAAGAATAAAAAAATACTGGATAAAGAAACGATCGGCCATACTTATGCATTTGGAAATAATAATATTGACTTCAAAGCACAGGAAGCGACAACGTCCCGCGGTGAAAAGATCCAGTTAAGTAAGAAAGAAGGAATGCTTTTGAAATTACTTATTGAAAATAAAAATGAAGTTGTACCGAGAGAGAAGATCTTACAGGTTGTTTGGGGCTATAATGTTTATCCAACAACAAGAACGATCGATAATTTCATTCTCAACTTTCGCAAATATTTCGAAGAAGACAGCCGCAACCCGAAATATTTCCATTCTGTTCGTGGTGTTGGTTATAAATATTCAGAATAATGATCATTACAAGTCGCCTAATTGAGGTCTCATCACAATATCTTCAACACAAGCAGCGGGTGAAAGTTGTGATGCAGCAAAAACCATTTTAGCGATATCCCCTGCTTCCATAATACGTTTGGAAGAATTATCATAATCACCCCAGGAATCAGTGAGTACAGCGCCGGGATGAATAGCAGTAACTTTTATATTGTGTGGTTTCATTTCTTCCCGCAGGTTTTTGCTAAACCCGTGCATCGCATATTTGCTGATACTATATGCTCCGCCATTATGATATGCGTGAAGTGATGCAATGGAACACATATTGAAAATATGACCTGATCTTCGTTCCATCATTTTAGGTAAAAGAGTTCTTGTTAAATGATAGGCACTATAAAGATTAATTGCAAGCTGATTTTCCAACAACCCTTCCGGTTCGTTGTGTACACTACCAGGTTCAAACAAACCTGCATTATTAATGATAATATCAGGAATAGCATATTTTAAACACCAGCTTCCGAGATCCTTTGCTTGTTGTTTATCGGATAGGTCAAAGGCTTTTGCTTTTATTGAAACAGATGCGTAGTTAGTTTGCAGTTCTTCCATTGCCTTATATAAAGCCACTTCACTCCGACTGCTCAAAAAAAGGTCATGCCCATTCGCAGCAAAAATTTCCGCTATTACTTTTCCAATTCCTCTTGATGCGCCTGTGATTAGTACAGTCATTACGCTTTATTATTAATTATTTCGGTTTATTTGCAAATCTAAAATCTCAATTCTGCAATCCGAAATCAAATATCGTCACCTTTTTTTCGATCTTGACCATACTCTTTGGGATTTTGAAGCAAATGCAAGAGTAACCCTGCTTGAACTTTACAATATTTTAGATCTAGAACAAAGAGGCATCAATGATTTTGATCTTTTTCATAAAAACTACCTGGCACACAATGAAAAGCTTTGGGAACGATATAGAAATGGTTTTATAAAACAGGAGGAATTAAGAGTAAAAAGAATGCGGCTGGCTTTACTTGATTTTAAAATTGCTGACGAACCATTGACTAAAAATATGAGTGACCAGTTTCTTCATCTTTTACCTACGCGAACCATTCTTTTTCCTTATGCCATTGAAATATTGGAATACTTGACCAATAAAAACTATGCGCTTCATTTGATCACAAATGGTTTTGAAAGAACACAACACAGCAAATTGCAATATTCGGGACTGGATAAATATTTTAAAGAAGTTATTACCTCGGAAGGAAGCAGCAGTCTTAAACCTAATAAAGAAATTTTTGATTATGCTTTTGAAAAGACAGGGGCCAATCCTGCTGAAAGTATAATGTTGGGTGATAGCATTGAGGTTGACATTGTTGGAGCAATGAATGCTGGTATTGACCAGGTGTTTATTAATCACTTAAACATCCCGATCGATATTAAACCAACTTATGTTGTAACGTCGCTGAAAGAATTGGAAGAAATATTTTGATTTGACGATTTGTTGATGTGCCGATAAAACAATGACTCGTCTTCTATTAAAATTGGCATATTGTCAAATCTGCACATAGGCTAATTATTTACCATAATGCGACAACCGTCACACCCCCTTTAGCCATATCATCGATCTTTACCTGCACTTTTGCCGATAACGGTAACAAAAGATCCACCCTGGAGCCGAATTTGATAAAACCCATTTCTTCGGTTTGCTTTACTTGCTGACCCGGCTGCAAATAGTTTACAATTCGTTTTGCCAATGCCCCGGCAATTTGTTTAATAAGCAATTCCTTACCGTTTGCTTTATAAACCACAGTATGACGTTCATTTTCCGTAGAAGATTTTGGATGCCAGGCAACAAGGTATTTTCCTTTGTGGTATTGACTATACATAACATCGCCGCTTACCGGGTTGCGGTTTACATGCACATTCAACGGACTCATAAAAATTGAAACCTGTATACGACGATCGGCAAAATATTCATCTGCTTCTACCTCTTCAATTGCAACTACTTTACCATCAGCCGGAGCAACAATAGCATTATCCTGTACAGTTAAGTTTCTTTTAGGAATGCGAAAAAATGAAATAAGAAAGATCAATAAGCCAAGTGTGCCTATAAAAATGATCCAACTTAATGCGGGTGAAGAATAGCTGATATAATAAAATGAAACAATATTGATCACTCCAAATAAAATGGTTGCCCACGCAATACTCTTATAGCCTTCCTTATGAATTGTCATGCGGCAAATATATGAAAATGAAGTGTGCGAATTTGAGCCGAGGTTAGATCACAAAAACAAGAAAAACGTATAACCAAACAGCAGGTATTGCCAATAAGAGGGAATCAAAACGATCTAAAAAACCTCCATGGCCGGGCATAATGTTACCACTGTCTTTCACGCCTGCCATTCTTTTAAGCTTTGATTCAAGCAGATCGCCGAAGGTGCCGGCAACACATGCAATTGCAGCAAGAAGCATAATATAAATTGTAACTGATCCTGAGTTAAATCCAAAAAAAGTAATAAGTCCTACAACAACAACACTGAGGATCACACCACCAATTGTCCCCTCCCATGTTTTCTTTGGTGAAATTTTTGAAAGCGGCCTTTTTCCAATCATTGAACCCACGATATAGGCCATTGTATCATTTATCCAAATTGACATTATGATCATTAAGATCATATTACTCCTGGATGGCATAACAAAATAAGTGTCATGAATATGAATATTCATTTCTTTGTATAGATTCATGGCCAACCCCCAGCTTAAAGAAATATACAGCAAGCCTAAGGCAGCTGAACCAAAAGGTTTGAGCTTAACATTGTTTGTTAGAATAATTCCAAGTGCAAGGATCACAAGTCCTGCAACTGCAACAGGGAAGGAAAGATCTCTTAACTGGTAATTGTTTATTTGAAATATTGGTCCGCAAAACACCAGCATAATAGAAAATCCCATAAGCATAAGGCCGATACGGGTAGCCAGATTGTAAACTGTCCTATGAATCTTCTCCAACAGGTTAAAATATTCCCACCAGCAACCAAAATGAATAATGGAAAACAGCACAAGAAAGCTCCATTTATTCCACAATAAACCGGTTAACATTACTGCAGCAAAGATGATTGCCGTAAATGTTCTTGTCTGAAATGTTTTCCAGTTAAAAGCCATGAAAGAAAATGGTCGTTTTAAAAAATAATAGGTTTATGCAAAAGGGTTTGAGTCATCAATATTGTCTCTTGCATACACAACTTCATAACTATTGGTTGATCTTTTCTTCATCAATATTACAATGCCAATTATCAATGCAAGACTAATGGCTGCCAGTAATGTTTTATTACCGAATGAAACCGCAACGCTGTCTTGCTCAGCCAAAGCAGGATTAAACCAGATCATCACAACTGCAAAAGCATCATAGGCAAAATGCGCAATGATCGAAGGCCATAAACTACCACTATACCAATAGATCAATCCCAGCAAAATGCCGAGAATAAACCTTGGAATAAATCCATAAAACTGTAAATGAATTGCCGAAAAAATAAATGCCGTAACAAGAATACCAGCCCATGGATTTTTAAACAGTTTGGTAAACAATCGTTGCAACACACCGCGGAAAAACAATTCTTCACCCACACCGGCAAAGACAGCAACTAAAACAAGATTAACGAAAAGATCCTGCACAGTATTCCTTTTTAGCATAAACCCGATCTGTTTTGCTGCAGATTCTTCACTTGCCTTCATCCATTTCCCGATAGCTGTTGTCTCTGGTATTAGGTCGTGATTAAATATTCCAGTCCAATCAACAAAAGGGAGAGCCACCAGCAACACGGTTATACCTAAAATAAAATACATAGGTTTTGCAGATGTTAAACCCAGGTATTGTGTTGGCTTTGGATCACAGAATCGTGCAAAAAGGAATACGGGAATAATGTATAATGCAAAAAATTGAATGACTAGCATTCCTCTCAAAAAAGTAAGTAAAGATGGATTTGCATAATCCCATTTATCGGGATCGCTTATTGTAATAAGATCAATGCCAGTTGCTTTTGCAAGGACAAATGTGCCAATAAATCCAAAGATCATGAAACACCCGATCGACATTCCTGCAAAAACGAGTAGTTGCAGCATCGGGTGCACTTTTTTAAAATAAGCCATAATTAGAAATCCCTTTTTGAGTTGTAAATTTGCCGCTTCCCTCCGAATGGTGGGCAGACAAAAGTAACCAGCAATTAATAATTATTATTAATAATTATTAATTCTATGAAATACGAAAATGATCAAGATAGGCAACATACAATTACCTGATTTCCCTTTACTTCTTGCTCCGATGGAGGATGTAAGCGATCCGCCATTTCGTGCTGTATGTAAGGATAATGGCGCTGACCTAATGTTCAGCGAATTCATTTCAAGCGAAGGTTTGATACGTGATGCAATGAAGAGTAAAATGAAACTTGATTTTAGTGAAGAAGAACGTCCATTCGGTATCCAGATATTTGGTGGTGATGAGGAAGCGATGGCTTTAAGCGCAAGGATCTGTGAAGCAGTAAACCCTGACCTGGTTGATATTAATTTTGGTTGCCCTGTAAAAAAAGTGGTAAGCAAAGGAGCTGGCGCCGGCGTATTAAGAGATGTTGACCTGATGGTTAGATTGACTGACGCTGTCGTGAGATCAACGTCCTTACCTG
>Ga0193740_1000380_pt1 | contig 12419 bp, 7 predicted proteins | sample L2s1metaG_FD_145072 | JGI IMG/M metagenome (GOLD analysis project Ga0193740, IMG submission 145072) | Soil microbial communities from a riparian zone of the East river system, Colorado, United States - L2s1 | ecosystem: Environmental > Terrestrial > Soil > Riparian zone | place: USA: East River... | reverse complement strand
AAGGCCTGTAATTATATTTTGAAACAGGAAAACCGTCATAGTCCGGGCTGGGCAGTGCTTCCATATCCGTCAGCGAAGTAACTTTTACTTTTCCGTTCAATTGGTCGAGTCCTGTAAAGTCATTCATGAAAAAAGCCTCGGGTTCGCCGATTAGAATAAAGTCTGCATTGGGAAAAAGCTCGGGGCACTGCGAAGGAAATGGACCAACAAAGCCAAGTTTTGCATGCGGAAATCTTATTCGTAAACTTTCAGCTACTTTATTCTCATGCACATAATCTACGATGGAACCATAAACAAGTATTAGATCAAATTTTGTATCACTGGTTGGCAAGCTTTCTTCAAAATAGCGAACATGGTTTCCCTTCCGTTTAAGTATAGCCTGCAAAAAAGCAAGGCCAATGATCGGAAGCCTCACTCCTTTTTTTTTAACCCTCATCAGGATCTTTGAAGTAAAAGAGTTTCCATAATGATCCTTGGTTCCAAAACCACCATTAAGATCTTTATTAGCAGCAGACTTATTACCGGGGTTAATAACATGAACGATGGCCACATTCATTTTAAATACATCATGATTGTCGGAAATTGGATGACCATTCATTGTACGAGATCGTTTTTCAAATTGAAGTTACTCATTTTTGCAGCAGCCCCTATGGGCATAAAAATAGCAGCATGCTGCTGGCACACTGCTATCAATAATATCTCGAACGAGGTTTTAGTTAGCTTTCGATTTTCCCACTGGCTATTTTTTGCTTGTAAACAGCTTTCAATACAGCACCGCGACGTCTTACTGACGGCTTGGTGTATGACTGGCGTTCACGAAGCTGGAGAAGTATCTTGCTTTTCTCAAACTTCTTTTTGTACTTTTTAAGAGCCTTGTCTATGTTTTCGCAATCTTTTGAATCGATGATCAACATGGTTAATATACCTCCTTTGGTATTTTTTTAATGGGCAGCAAAGATAGGAGGAGAAATTCAAACGGAAAAGCTTTCACAAAAGGAATTTGGAATTTGGGATTTGGAGTTTGAGATTTGCTAATATGTTTACCGGGATAGTTGAAACACAGGGGATAATCAAGAAAGTGATCGAAAAAGGGGCCAATAAGACCTTCTGGGTCAAATCCCCGATCTCTTCAAAATTAAAGCCCGACCAGAGCGTGGCTCATGATGGAGCGTGCCTTACAGTTGAGGAGGTAAAAGGTAGCCAACACCGGGTTACTGCCATCGCAGAAACATTAAGTAAAACAACACTGGGTGATTGGCAGAAAGGCACCACGATCAATCTTGAAAGATGTTTAAAAATAAATGACCGCCTCGATGGTCATTTTGTACAGGGGCATGTGGACACATCTGCAATTTGCATTGATAAAAAAGAAAAAGATGGGAGCTGGGAATTCAGTTTCCAATTTCTTCCTGAATTCTCTTCTTTGATCATTGAAAAAGGATCGATCGCCATTAATGGTATAAGTCTTACGATTTTCAATTTACGTGAGACCATCTTTGATGTTGCTGTTATTCCTTATACTTTTGAGCATACCAATATGAACCTATTGAAACCGGGACAAAAAGTGAATATCGAATTTGATATGCTTGGAAAATATATCACCCGAAAATTATCTTTGAATAAATAAACAGTTATTACTAACCCCGATTCAATACCTGTTAAACTACTAACTGCCGACCGAACTCACTACCCTGCACTGGATGGGTTGAGAGGGGTTGCTATCATTCTTGTGCTCCTTTACCACAATTTCAATTTTATAGAATATTTCAACTACGGCTGGCTTGGAGTTGACCTTTTCTTTGTTCTCTCCGGATTTCTTATTACTAATATTCTTTTAAATTCACTGACTTCAGCGAATTACTTTAGAAATTTTTATACCCGCCGTGTTTTGAGAATCTTTCCGCTTTATTACTTTTCTCTTATTCTTTTCTTATTCATTATCCCTGCAATCAATCCATCGCTTCTTGAAATGTCATACTACAAGGAGCACCAGGTTTGGTTCTGGACCTATTTACAAAACTGGCCCCTTATTATTAAAAGTGACGAAAGTGGTGTCGCATTGAATCATTATTGGTCATTAGCCATGGAAGAGCAATACTACTTGTTATGGCCATTAATAATACTACTGCTTAAAAATCCAAAAAGGATATTCATCTTTTGTATTTTTCTGCTGGTTATTGTTATTGCAGCCCGCTTTTACATTTGGGAAAATAACGAACACTTTCCATCTTATGAAAGAGCATTCTTGTTTACAAGACTTGATGGCATTTTAATTGGTTCTATGCTTGCCGCCATTTATAAGATAAATATTCGTTTACTTAGAAAATACTTTACAGTTTTCTTAGTAACGCTTACGGCAGTAAATTATCTTTTCTATTTGTACAAGGAAAATCAAAGTCCTGATTTTCCCGTTTGGGCCATTGGCGGCTTTACCACTTTCTCATTTGTTTTTGCTTTAGGGGTCTATGAAGCAGTGATGAAAGAAAACAAGTTTATTAATCTTGTCTTGACAAATCCAGTATTAATGTTTCTGGGAAAATATTCATATGGCATATATATTTTTCATTGGCCAATAACTATAATGATGACACCCTATTTTGGCGATCTTATGCGATCACTGATAAAAGAACCTGGTGTCTGGCGACAAATGGGAAATGCTATTTTATGCACCGTGACGGCAGTAGCGATAAGTGTTATTAGCTACCATTTTTTTGAAAAACATTTTCTTAAATTCAAGAAATATTTTTGAACCCTTTTAAGTAACAACAAATTCTAAACAGGCACTTCATGATCACTCAGTCACATCTATTGAAGAAGTAGATCTAATTTAAATGCGAAAATGTTAACTCTTATATTTTATCAAATCATTATTACGCTAAGCTGTCTCTGGAGCGGAATTCTTTTTTACAAGTTCTTTCCCCAAAAAAATGAATCAAGGCCGATCATTTACTACCTGATAACCGGTTTGATTCTTCTTACCTCCTTAACACAGATCATTGTCTTGTTTTTTCCAATTAATGTTTACACCAAGTTTGGGTTATTAGGTCTGCTTATTTTATTATCCATCATCAAACGAAAGAACACAAAATTTTTTATCCGTGAGATCAAAGTTTCTGCATCCCTGGTACTGTTTTTTATTTTTTGGGCTGTAATACTTCTTACCAATGCCGGACCAACAATGATGGATGACACCGAAAGCTATCATATCCAATCAATAAAATGGATACAGGAGTATGGCTCGGTTCCCGGAATTGTAAACCTTCATGAAAGATTTGGTTTTAATTCCTCCTGGTTTAGCAGTGTAGCATTATTTAGTTTTTCTTCAAAAACCACTGGCGGATTTACGGTTATGAACAGTGTTATATCATTGTGGTTATGTTATTGGTTCCTTGAAAAATTCAGTCAGTTCCAAAAAGAAAACAATTTGCAGGCTGCTTTTGCTATTCATTTGGTTTTCATTATTTGCCTGTTATTTTGGGCATTGATAAAAGGGAATGCTACCACAACCAATTATGATTATATTACTACAACCATTGTTCTACTATTGTTTACAGAAGTGTTTTTTAGTGAAAAGACTTCTCCCAAGGTAGAATGGATCATCTGGCCCGCTTATTTGCTCACTGTTCGACTGATCAATTACCCATTATTACTTTTAAGCTTATTTGCATTTATTTTATTTATAAAGCAAAAACAAGCCAGGCAACTAATTTTACCGATGGTATATTGCCTTTTACTCATTGTTCCATTTCTTATTCGAAGTATTATCATTGCCGGTTACCCGTTTTATCCTGCAACCTATTTCGATTTTACTAATGTTGATTGGAAACCCGATCCCCAGATAACCGAGAGACTTCTTGAATTCATCAAGTACTTTAATCGTGTCGCCACTACTTATTTTGATATCGAACAAACAAAAGCACTAGGCTCTGCCTGGATACCTGCCTGGTTTCAACATCTCTTTCCCTATGATAAAATATTAGTGCTGGCAGCTTTTACCGGAATATTATTCACTGTTATAAAATTGCGTATTCAAAAAAATGATTACAATAAATTAATTATTACAGGGTTAATGATCCTCTGGCTTATTAGTTGGTTCATTATCGCTCCTGATCCAAGATTTGTTTATGGCATTTTGTTATTTGGGATTTTTCTGTTCGAATATTATTTAAGTTCTTTTGTAAATGATTTCCGATCAATAAAGTTTTTATTAAATGCATTAATAATTCTTATGATCGCAGGATTGAGTTATTACCTGGTTTCAAAACCCTTGAAACAAAAAGAATACAGGAATTGGATCTCGCCTTTGCAACTTCCACAACCACCAGTAAAAGAATTCGTGATCGATGGAATTACATTCCGGATCCCCGAAATAATAAACAACAACTGGAATATACGTTGCTATGGAACAGAACTACCTTGTTTATATGAAATTCATCCCAGGCTAAAGCCAAGAGGAAAAAATATTAGAAATGGTTTTCATTTAGAAAAATGAAGATGCTGGATTATCTTCACCAATAATTTCAATGTCTGTGAAAAAACTAACCATCATCATCCCCTGTTATAATGAAGAAAACCTGATCACAACGGTATTGGAAAAAGTTTTGCAAACAAACCTTGATCACGGCCTTGAAAAACAGATAATAATTGTAAATGACGGGTCCACTGATAACTCAGCAAATGCAATAGATATTTTCTGCGCAAAAAATCCTTCGGCAATCTCAATTCATCAACAAACAAATTCGGGCAAGGGGGCAGCGGTAAAGACTGCTTTACAACTAGTAAATGGTGACATCATCATAATACAAGACGCAGATCTCGAATACGATCCCAATGAGTATAACAAATTGTTACACCCCATAATTGATGGCCATGCGGATGTAGTATATGGTTCAAGATTTATGGGAAGCGGGCCACACAGAGTTTTATTTTTCTTTCATACTATCGGTAATAAATTCCTGACATTTCTTTCGAACATCTTCACCGGTTTAAATCTTACAGATATGGAAACGGGGTATAAGATGTTCAGAGCTGATGTATTGAAACAAATTCGTCTTAAAGAGAACAGGTTCGGTTTTGAACCAGAAGTTACAGCCAAAACGAGTCGTATTAAAAATATAAGATTTTATGAAGTCGGTATTGCTTATTATGGAAGAACATATGATGATGGAAAAAAAATAAAATGGACAGATGGGCTTCATGCCATTTGGTGTATTTTAAAATATAATATCCTTTCACGCAAATGATAGTGTGCAAATGCTGACAACTTTATTGGCATGGATCTATATTTCCTTCCTGAGCTGGATGTGGGGCATTTTTTTTCTCCAATTCATAAAAAAAATAACCCGGAATGAATTACATCTCCCGCATTTCAGTATCATTTGTATTACCGGTCTTTCTGCCATTACAGTTATTGCGGCTACTCTTTCATTATTCATTCAACTGGGCGAATGGTGGGTGCAATTTTTATTTATCATTCCCTGCCTTGCTTTATTTTTTAAGAAAGATTCACCTGTATTTTTCGCTGCACTAAAAAAAGAATTACAAGATCTTCATTTCTTTTCAATCATTCTATTATCAGCTTGCCTGCTATTGATCTTAGTCATGAGCAGCTGGACGATCATTCATCCTGATACGTTGGGATATCATGCACAAACAATCCAATGGATAGAGAAGTATAAAGCTGTTCCTGGCTTGGTTCATTTACATGTTCGCTTCGGTTTCCAGGGGCTTTGGTTTGTTGATACTGCGCTATTTGGCTTTAGTTTTATCGGCAAAGAAGGAATTACTTTCTTAAATTCAACGGTATTATTCTGGTTTTTTATTTTTTTCATCAACCGCATCAATTATAATTTTTTTAAAGAAGGTAAAAGGCTTTATGGATTTTTTTGGACAGCCTTGCTTGTGTTAAGCATCTGGAGTTATACTCAAATAAGGTTAACAGCCACTTCTGCAAGCCCTGATTTCATTGCAACCCTTTTTATTTTAATCATCATTTATCTGTTGCTTGAAAAAGATCTAAAGGATCCCGGCGAATCTACCTGGTTGCTGGTTACTTTTTTAAGTCTTGTGGCCGTTACGATCAAACTTTCAGTTGCCCCGATACTACTAGTTGGTGTCGTGCTTGCCTTGCTTGAGTTAGTTAAAAGAAAAATTAAATCCCTTTTTTCGATAATGTTTATAGCAGCAGTAACACTCTCACCTTTTATTGCAAGAAATATTATTGCCACGGGTTATATTGTATTTCCTTCAACTTCTATTGATGTAACCAATGTAGATTGGAAATATGATCCCCAACTTACAGTAGATGAAAAAAATTATATAACAGCGCATGCAAAGAAAGCTGGAGTCACTTCCGATGAAATTAATGTAGTAAATCAAATGAATGTTGCAGAATGGTTGCCGGCCTGGTGGCAAAACCGGGCAGCTGCTGATAAGATCATCATGATCCTTCTTGCACTATCTTTCATTAGTGCATTATTGTCAATAAAGAAAATAGTGTTATCAGGATTTATACCGCTACTTGCTCTGATAACGTTGCTGGCCGGAATTATTTTCTGGTTTGCAAATGCACCTGACCCAAGATTTGGCTTTGGATCAATACTTGGGTTCATTGGTGTAGTTTCTTATTTGGTTTTTAAAGAAAAAGAAATTTTCATTGGGAAAAATGTATTGATCGTTATTTTACTCCTTGTTACAGGACCTATATTTGCCTATACAGGATACCGATTTCTAAATTTTTTCAATAAAGATCAATTAATAACTCCTTTAGGAATTGAGAGACCTGAGTACAAAACTTTTGAATGTGATGGAATTAAATTTAATTCTCCTGTTGAGAACAAAGAGTTTGGCATCACACCCGTTCCTTGCACCGATCTTGATTGTGAGAAATTTTCTCCCCGTGGAAGTAAGGTCGAAGATGGTTTCAAAGCTAAATAGAATCTTTAATACTTTTTCCGCTCATTGCTTTGCTGATCGCCATATCCATCACTCTTTCTGCATATGGCCGTGAGATCTCATTTAATGATTCTGTCTTTTGATGTATCAAGTCTTTATTCTCTGAATCAAGGGTCGATCTAAGATCATCAATTGCTTTTGTGGTTTTGGCAATTTCTTCAGGTAAAAGAAACTCAACGTTCTTAGTTAGAAATTTCTGTGTTGTATCGATCAGCTGTTGAGCTTCAGTTTTGGCCTCGACTAATGCCCTTACTTTTATATCCTCACTGGCATGCTGAATAGATTCCATCAGCATTTTTTCGACCTCAGCATCGGTCAATCCATATTGAGGTTTTACTTCAATACTTTGTTCAACGCCGCTTCTTAATTCTTTTGCTTTCACATTTAATATGCCATCAGCATTAATTAAAAATGAAACTTCCACTTTTGCAAGTCCAGCCGGCATAGCAGGAATTCCTGATAAATTAAATTCCGCCAGCTTACGGTTATCTTGTACGAGGTCTCTTTCGCCCTGGTACACAGAAATTCTCATTCCATTTTGTCCATCTTTTTGCGTTGTATACTGCCGACCCGCTTTCGAAGGGATTTTTGTATTACGCGGTATCAATACATCCATCAATCCACCCATTGTTTCGATGCCTAATGATAGCGGTGTAATATCCAGCAATAAAAAATCTTTATTGTTCCCGGCAAGAATATCTGCCTGCACAGCTGCACCAAGTGCCACCACCTCGTCAGGATTTAGCTCATCATGCACTTTTCTTCCAAAAAATTTACTTACCGATCCTTTAACTAACGGAACTCTTGTCGACCCACCCACCATCACTACTTCATCAATATCATCTGGGGTAAGGTTAGCGTCCGCTAATGCATTTTTACAGCATTGAATTGTTTTATCAACAAATGACCGGATCAATTTATCGAACTCAACTTTACTTAGTTCAAGTGTTTCTCCCCCTACGGCGCCTTTAAAATTTTCATTATTGCTTAAATATTTTTTTGCTTCTTCCGCTTTTAGTCTTAATTCCTGTGCAAGGCTTTTATGTGTATTTAATTCTTCTTCTTTTATTCCTTTCTGATCTATCCAATGTTTTACAATAGCATGATCAAAGTCATCACCGCCTAAATAAGTATCGCCGTTTGTTGAGAGCACCTCAAATATTCCATTACTGATACGCAAAACAGAAATATCAAACGTGCCACCGCCGAGATCATATACAGCAACAGTTTTCGTCTCATCATTTCTCATTCCCAAACCATAAGCAAGACTTGCTGCTGTTGGTTCATTCACTATTCTTAGCACATCAAGTCCCGCCAATTTACCCGCATCTCTTGTAGCCTGTCGTTGCGCATCATTAAAATAAGCCGGGACCGTGATCACCGCTTTTGTAACCGGCGTTTTTAAAATATGTTCTGCTCTTTTTTTTAATTCAGTAAGTATATAAGATGATAATTCCACGGGTGAATAAAATTTTTCCCCCACTTGTATTTTTACAAGACTTTCGGTGTTATCATCAATTACTTTATATGAAAAGAAGCCAGCCCTTTCTTTAATGTCATTGTATGATTTACCCATCAATCTTTTTACTGAGAAGATGGTGTTCTGTGGTTCGGTGATAAGATAATTCTTTGCTTCATCGCCCACTGTTACCAATCCTGTATTACCAAAGTGTACAATAGATGGCACCAAAGCATTGCCATCGTGTTCTTTAAGTACAACCGGTTTCCTGCTTTCAGGATGAATGATCGCCACTAAACTGTTCGTAGTGCCAAGATCAATTCCTACGATCATTTCCTGTTGTTGTAAGCTACCGGTGGCTATATTGATTGCTATTTTGCCCATCTTTTGTAAATTCCAAATTAAAAAATCACAAATTCCAAATAAGCAGCAAAAGTATAAAGAGACAAAGGAATTACTTTACGAAGAAGGAAAACAAAAAAGTTCCCAATAAAGGGAACTTTTGGTATTTGGAATTTGTTTTTTGGAATTTCTTCGACTATCTCATCAAATACATTTTACCGTAACCCTTATTAAAGTACTTGTCAGTATTATCCTCGTTATCTTTTTCTGTACTTCTGTATTTATCCAATGATCTTCCATTCAGGTTAGTTATCACACGATAGAGATAAATACCATTGGCGAGCTTCTGACCATACTGATCCGTTCCATCCCATTTGAATTCGGTAATATTTCTGCCAATATGCAATGGTCCTAACTCGTCCTTGGTTATCTCCCTTACGATCTTACCTGTTATTGTCATGATCTGTATCCTGATGTTCTGTGGCACTTCTGAACCGGTAATCGTAAATACAAATGCCGTTGATGTAGTAAACGGATTGGGATAATTCAGCATGTTTGAGATCATCGGTTTATTGATCACCTGGAATCCCACCTTATATTCAATATTTCCTGCTGTATTTCCACTCCTATCCTTACCAGTTACTGTCAATTCATAATCGCCATCGAGCGGGAAATGTGGCAGGAAGTCGATCGTTGCGGTATTATCAGGATTTGGCGCATTGCCGGCCGGAGTAAACTTCAATGTATCATTTGTATTAAAGAAGAATGAACGCTTAACACCGTTTGGATAACGCACTTCTATTTTTGTACCTGATGTATCATCCAATAACAGCCATTTGCTTTCATCTTTAAGTTTAATAGTTATGTGCGGCTTAGATGCAACGATGTCCCTGTTAAGAATATGAACGCCATCAAACGTTACATCGAGTAATGGATTTACTTTATCTGACCTAACATAGAAAGTCCGGTACATAAAGTTGTTAAAATGGAACTGCTCAGGCTGATGATTATCCGGGTTAACATCAAGAAAGAAAGTATTTTGGCCACTTAACCCTGATGTTATCGTAGGATTTCTTACGTGTAATGTATCGCCATTAAGCAATGGCTTGAACGACGGAGGGGTAATTACATGCTGCACATTATTCTTATCCGTCACGATAAATTTTACTTTAAGACTATCAAAATTTGCATCGCTAATATTTTTAAATGCAACTTTGAAGTCAAGGGGCTCTCCCGCATCAAGTGTATCCTTGAACTGGAAGAATAAATTTGGTGTCAATGCACCTTCCGGTACAGGCACATAGGTTAGTCGCCAATATCGCAACTGGTAGGGAGTCAGATTGATCGAATCAAGATTCCTCATCCGCAATTTTAAATAAGGATATTGTGTAGCACTTATTGATGAAATATCAACATCCTGCTGCGATGGATCAAGACCACTCATTACCGTTGTTTCAATCCCGGCACTATTTATTCCTATAATATCTATGGTTGGCATATCGCCTGCTATTGCATCTACAGTCGATCCCCGCCATTTTAATTGCTTCCATTGTTTAGCTGCACCAAATGCCGGAGAAGTTGTATAACCTAAAGTATCTGGTGTTGGGCAAACTACATTCAACAAAATACGGTCATAAATATTCTCGGCGAATTTTATAGAAGGTGTATATGTAGCAAGACTATTTTTTTTATAAACAAATACAAAACCATTTGTAGTATCATAGTTATCTATAGAGGTGAACCCCTGGTCTTTTAAAGTATGGTATAGAGAAATGCCAGGTCCATAATAGGCAGTATCCGCTGCCCATACAGATGCGTATGTATTTCCTCCCCAGGGTTGTGTACTGCTTCTTATGGCAACATAAGCCCCTTCGGGTACAATGTTTTCCAGGAACTCCCGTGCTTTTCTTCTTGAAGCAGTGTCAGCTACAGAATAAAGAAAATTATATTCCCTGTTGTATGATAAGCCGCACCAGGAATTACTTCCATACAAAAACCCAGTTGGATTTGGCATTGGCTGAAACGAAATCGGATCAAAAACATTAATGATTAATTCATTACCACCACAACTAGGGCCAACACTATTTTCACCGTTAACATTGATATAGTAGTCAGCCGCGTTTGGTGAACTTGTTGGATATTGACCTGATCTTATAAACAACTGATTCAATACTGGATGGTATTCCCATGTACGGTTAGTTGAATCTATAAATACTCTTTGAGAGAATGATCTGGTATGTTGATAAAAATGCGATTGGTTAAATCCAACATCACTGTTTGGTAAATAAACAAAGGATGCCTCATTCCATTTTGATGGATTGCCGGCACCATCCACAGGTGATACCCTCCAGTAATAAACAGTGCTGTCTGTAAACGTAATTCCGGAGGTAAATTCAAGTATTCCACCAGCTGAAGATGTATTTACAGTACGTTTGAATGGAGAATTAAAGAAATCTGTTGTATCAATTTCCATCCGGTATTGTTTTGATGGACTGAATGGATTTGCCGTCGAAGCATACAACTTGATATTCTGCTTGTTTATAATTGCATAATTCAAAGGATAGACCGGTCTTGCATCATCTTCAAAAATGAACACATCTTTTGTAATCGTGTTATTATTTTCCCAGGATTCATCAACTACATTATCTGCGTCAATTGTTACCCTAATTTGATTAAGCCCCTGGTCAGTTGTAGGATTTATATGAAGTATGACCGATACTGAATCTGCATAACGAATTCCGGGAATTGTATCCTTAAGAACTGTAAAGAAGCTTCCCCCGGGAAGTTTGCGTTCAACCTTTATCGAAATGTCTTTATTAACGGCTCTTCCCTGGTTGAGATATTTTGCATCAACTTTAAAAATTGTATCTGCAACTGAAATAAATGATGGAGAAGCTTTCACCATTGGATCTTCAATAACATAATCTGGTTTCAAATGATTATTAGAGCGAATTGCTGGATCTCCGTGGAATGTATTTTGTTCCGTATGCATACGGGCATAAAAATCTAACTGGGATGTTTGAACAAACACATCTGCGATTGTTTGTTTCAAAATTTCGCCGTAAGTACGGCCATACATTGTTCTTGACGCGTTTGTATACGTTTTGGTATTATAAATATCAAGGTAATGAGGAATGCCAAAGTGTGAGCTGGCAATAAATGCAATGGCTCCTCTATTAGGAGTCAGTAACCATCTTTCAGAAAGAGTTTCTTTTGTATAGAACCTGGAATGGTTAAAATTAAAAAAGTTACCGGCCAAACATCCCATTGCTATGAACAAAGGATATTTACCCTGGTTATTATATTCTTCCGGATTATCAAGGTTAAAATCAAGCACTGTTGCCGACGAGTGACCAAAATAGGTAACCTGGTTAAGACCTTCAGCAAAAAGATCTTTCATGCGCAGATCCGAAAGTGCCTGGATAGTTTCAGTAGAGGATTTTTTAAAGGTTGTTACATTACCTCCAAACAAAGTATCAGAAATAATTTGCTTATATTTATTCATATAACCGCTAAGCTGTGCAACAAGTGCCGGCTCGCTACCACCAATTACATGTACTACGTTTTTCGTCCATGCTTTGTCCTGAACCAATGGCGATGAGATAGTTTGAGCTGCTTCGTATTCCTTCACTTTTGCCAAATAAATTGCTGCTTCACCGCCATC
>Ga0193740_1000379_pt1 | contig 12484 bp, 10 predicted proteins | sample L2s1metaG_FD_145072 | JGI IMG/M metagenome (GOLD analysis project Ga0193740, IMG submission 145072) | Soil microbial communities from a riparian zone of the East river system, Colorado, United States - L2s1 | ecosystem: Environmental > Terrestrial > Soil > Riparian zone | place: USA: East River... | reverse complement strand
TGCAGATGATCTGGTATGCCATCCAGATCATCTGCATAAATTCTGTAAACGAGATGCAGATCAACGGAACTTTGTGCAGCTAGCCCGATGGAATACTGGAACGGAAATGAAGTACAGGTTTTTTGAAGAGTAATTTGCGGCTCAGCTAGGGACTGCCCTGTTCCGCAAACATAACATTGTGCTTTTGGATCAGGTGAATTTGAATTGGATCCCCAGACATCTGTTTTTACGATTACATTAGCACTAGCATTGCAAGGTCTATTTACAACAATCCTGATATTGCTAACTTCAAAATGGGCAGTATCTGAAGTACCGATCCTGGTTATGATTGCATTTAATCCCGGCGAATTAGAGGGTTTGGTGAGTACAACACTGGGATCATGCAGGTAAACATTCGCAAAGTTTGCAGTTATGTCAACAGGGGTATTGGGGGGAAGCGTTAGACCAAACAGGTTAATAAATCCGATATCAAGAAATGATTTTCCGGGTTCATCAACAGCTGTACCCAATTCCACCCTTGTACCGGGATCTCTTGCAGGGGTAGCACCGCTACAGTCGAAGATTGACGGACTAGGATAATCAGCTAATAGCCATGAATGAAAGAAAAGATATTTGAATCCTGAGTTTGTAATAATATCAAACGAGGCATTAAACCTGTACTCACATTTATTGGGCGCTAACACCACCGGGTCGCCCACGAGGCTTACCTGAACGTTTGAAAACTGAAGATCACATTGTGCATTTAACTTGCAGAACGCAGTTAATGTTCCAATGAAAAAAAATGAAAGTAGAATTTTGTTCATAATACAAGGTTTTAATAATTAAAAAATAATTTACCAGGGGGTCAGATATGAACAGATCCAGGCTGCAGTTGATTCAACAAATTCTGAAGATTAATTCCGTTTGGTCTTTCACGAAAGAGGTTTGAACAGATCCAGGCTGTAGATGATGAGAACAAATTCTGAAGATTGAATTCCGTTTGGCTTTTCAGGAAAGAGTTTTGAACAGATCCAAGGCTGTAGATGATGAGAACGAATTCTAAAGATTGAATTCCGCTTGGCTTTTCAGGAGGAGTTTTGAACAGATCCAAAGCTGTCGATAATGAGAACAAATTCTGAAGATTAAATTCTATTTGCCTTTTCAGGAAAAAGTTTTGAATAGATCCAGGCTGCAAATGATTACAACAAATCTTGAAGATTAAATTCCGTTTGGCTTTTCATGAAAGAGTTTCGATAGGCATTGGAGCAATACCCATGTGAGGCTACTGTCAGAAGTTACTACTCAGAGTTTTTTGGAGATGGCGCCTGTCTTAAGTGTCTTTCTATTAGTTTATTTCAATGGAGAATGGAGATATGAATTTGTATATACAAGTTACTAAAAATTATAAGAGATAAAAAAAATATTATATAAAAAAGGGGTGGCACGAAAGCCACCCCCGCCGTTGATTAAAACCTTGAAGCTTTAACGATCTTTAATTAATCTTTTCAATCACCTGCTTTCCTGTTTAAAAATTAATCGTGGTGCAAAGACCAGGAACAGGGTTATCTATTTGTAAAATGTTATTTATTCTATTTTCTTATTGGTCGAACCCGTTAATTCATTTCCCCTAAGGATGCGTTTCAAGCCGCATGTTTTTATCAAACATGACAATTAATTTGTCATCTTCGCCTGTTTTGGAAAAAACTTGTTTTGATTTTTTGGCTGTTGCAATTAATTATTGGCAACTTCTGGAGATAGAAAATTAATTTTAAAAAAAGGGGTGGCACGAAGACCACCCCCGCCGTTGGTTAAAACCTTGAGCTTTAACGCTTGTTTACAATGAATTTCTCTACTACCTGCTCACCTGTTTCCATGTTCACAATTCTTACAGTGTAGAATCCTGCATTGAGGTTATCAATATGGATGTTATTATTAGTAAAGCCTTTCCATTGTTTTAGTGTTTTGCCGCTTACATCCATCAGAGACACATCACGTATGGTGTTCGTACCCTCAAAGACGATATTTACTTTACCATCACCACTTGGATTAGGATAAATGATCGTGTTGCTCTTTTGACCTTCCCCACGAACTGAACGGATCATGCTATAGGCCTGTTTGCCATCAATATCAACTTGTCTCAAACGATATTGTGAAATTCCTTTTGTGTTGTTAAGGTCGGTAAGAACATAAGTAAGCGGTGAATTGCTGTTTCCATTTGGTGCTTGTGAAGCAATAAAAGTTACTTGTTCCCATCCACCGATTGAAAGCTTACGTTCTACAAAGAAGCCTTTGTTATTGTCTTCTATCTCGGTTATCCATTTCAAATCAACATTCGATTTATTGCGGTTTGCATCGAATGATCGTAATTTAATTGGTAACGTCGCACAATCTTGTAACACGAGCTGGGTTTCAATAGCATTCGAGAATCCAGCGACGGTAGCAGTCACATAGACACCATAATATCCCCAAGGTGCGAGACAACAATATGGCCACGGCAATTGGACTGGGCCAAAACTTTGGAACCCTGCACTCCCAGCAGCCAATGGAATTGAAGCTGATGTATATATCAGCGTATCTTGGGTAGTTCCAGGTTCCTTAATACCATCACCATCCTTATCTATATATACTTTAAAGATAACAGATATAGCAGGGTTATTAGCCCCGTTTTGGAGACCAACCTGCCATCTAGTAGCGCTTTTCCCAGTAACAGCGTCAACTCCACAAGGTACCTGTAATGAAATGCTTGGATTATCAAAGTTTTGTACACGACCACAAATATAACATTGTGCTCCAGGAGGATCTGAAGCGGCGTTAGAACCCCAAATATCTGTCGATACACTGCCTAAAGGAGCACAGACGCCGGACAGTATAACAGTAATATCTTTTACATCAAAATGCAAAGTGTCAGAGGTGCCTTTTCTATATACCATTGCAGTGGCACCTGCATAATTTAATATAACACCTCCACCAGCCGGATATGTGGTGGCAATTTTCGAAGTCACATCAATTGGTGTACTGGTAATGGTTAGATCACCAAGACCGATAAAGCCAAAGTCCATAAATGATTTGTTCGGAGTATTTATAGCTGTTCCTAATGTGGCACTTGTAGGAATTGGCACGTTTGGAGTATTTTATACACAATTAAACGAGGCTACATAGTCAGGGGTTCTCCACGAATGGAAAAACAGGTATTTAAACCCTTTGTTTGCTATGATGTCAAAAGAGGCGTCGAAAGTATACCTGCAATTTGGAAGACCTCCGGGATTAGGAATGAGTGTGTCAACAGGGCCCGCTGTTTTTGTAATTCCCACATTGGCAATGTCAATTTCACATTGTGCTTTTGCAGTATTCAAACTTGCAAAAGCAACGATTAAAATTAAGAAAAGTAAAATCTTTTTCATGCTTCAAGGTTTTGTGTTCGCGGCGGCGAACGTTTTTAATAAATAGTTTTTACAGTTTACGAATACTACCCTTCAACTTTATTTTTCGGGGTAGTGTATATGATGAGTTATTTCATCCACTTGTTAGTGGTGATTCATCAGGAGGTTGGAAACCTTGGCATTCAGAATAGGAAGGGACTTATCATGTCTTCGGCAGACATGGCTTGGTAAGCTCAATGGAAAATTGGTGGCTGATAGTTCAGAAGTATTGGAAAAGCCTCGTGCTATAATGAATATTGCGAATAGCAATAACCAATGCAGCCACACATAAAGTTCAAACGAAATGGATTTTTTTAACCAACGGCTTTTTAGATAGGAGAGTGAGATTTCGAAGGGATTGATTTGCTCAATCAGGACGCTAAAATAGACAGAGTTTTTAGAAATACAAATACTCCTACCTATTTTCTTTAAAAAATATCAGGCTTTAGCATTAAAAACCCAGGCAACAGTTTTAAAAATTGAACCCGGCTTCGTTTAAACTCATGAGGTTATGAGCTGTTTTGCCAGTTTGGCCACTTTATGGATGGTTTCTTTTGCTGTCATATTCGTATTATCCACTAAAATGGCATCATCGGCTTTTCGAAGCGGACTTTCTTCGCGGTTGCTGTCAATATAATCCCGCATTTCAAGATTTGATTTGATCTCTTCGATCGTAATGTTTGGGTTTTTTTCAAAAAGCTCTTTAAATCTTCGCTCTACTCGTACTGCATTGTCGGCAGTAAGGAAAATCTTAAGCTCGGCCTTGGGGAAGACTACGGTACCAATATCACGTCCATCCATTATTACACCTTTCTTTTTACCCATTAATTGCTGTTGATCAACCGCAAATTTTCTTACTTCTTTAATAGCAGCGACATCACTCACTTTTTCTGCCACGACCAGGTCACGAATAACGTATTCTACATTTTCACCATTCAAATGCATCTCGCTTTGCTGGCTTTTCTCGTTATATATAAATCCAAGAGAAATTTCATCTAATGCATTTTTTACTTCATTCTTATCTGTCCAGTCAACATGATTACGCAAAAAATAAAGCGTAATGGCGCGGTACATAGCCCCACTATCAACATATAAGTATCCCAGCTCCTTTGCAAGCTCTTTTGCCAAAGTGCTCTTACCACAACTACTCCATCCATCAATTGCTATGATAATTTTTTTGCTCATGTATTTGCAAAAATAAAGAAGCTGTCGTAAAGCGTGGTATTAAGTAATGCAACATTCATTAGCCTTAGCACGAAGAATACGTCCCATCCAGGGATTATAAATTTCAATTTGTATTGTTGAAAAACTGAGTTTGAATTTTAGATTGCTTCGGCCTTCTGAACTAGTACACCATTTGCATTTTATGTGACGGCCTCGCAATGACGAAGCCCCGGAAAAGTGAAACTATTCTCCAGCGTAGCAGGCTCTTCGTCATTGCGAGGCCGTCAAATTACGTTCCGTTACTTATATAGCGCAGGCCGAAGCAATCTAAAAAAACTGGCGGGTAAGCTCCATTCATTATCAGAAATCGATAACACTTACATCAAAAAGGTTTTTTTGCTTCCTGGAATTTTACACCCTCGAATTTTGGCGTCAGCTTCATGTTATAAAAAATAAATGAATAAATATCTGCCGTAGTTTCTAACCCTTTTCTCAGGTTGCTGGCGCCATGCCCGGAGTTTACATCTATCCGGATCAAAGCCGGGTTGCTGCCTTTGTATTTTTCCTGTAAGGTAGCAGCATACTTAAAAGAATGTGCCGGCACTACCCTGTCGTCATGATCCGCTGTTGTGATCAATGTCGCAGGATAATTTGATCCTTCTTTAATATTATGGATTGGTGAATAAGCATACAGATTTTTAAAATCGCTTGCATTATCACTGCTTCCATATTCTGCTATCCAGTTCCAGCCGATCGTGAACTTATGAAAACGCAACATATCCATCACTCCCACCTGCGGTATTGCCACTTTACAAAGGTCAGGACGCTGATTGATAACAGTTCCTACCAACAATCCGCCATTTGATCCACCTTGCAATGCGAGATAATCTTTTGAAGTATATTTTTCAGAGATCAAATATTCTCCGGCCGAAATAAAATCATCAAATACATTTTGCTTTTTTAATCGCATCCCTGCCTCATGCCATTTTTCACCATATTCACTTCCACCACGAAGATTGGCTATGCAATAAACACCTCCTTGTTCCAACCATGCAATTCTTGTTGGCGAAAAAGAGGGTGTGCTGCTGATATTAAATCCACCATAGCCATAAAGTATTGTTGGGTTCTTTGCATTCTTTTGCGTTCCTTTTTTATATACAATGAACATCGGGACCTTAGTTCCGTCTTTGCTTGGATAAAATACCTGTTCAGTCACATATTCTTCAGGATTGAATTTCACTTCTGGTTTTCTGAAAATTGAGCTTTTGCCAGTAGCAATATCATAACGATATATTGTTGGTGGAAAAGTTATAGACGTAAATGTATAGAAGACAAACTTATCATCATGATTACCGCCAAATCCACCTACGGAACCAAGTGCTGGTAGTTTAACCTCTCCTTCAAGCTTACCATTATGATCATATACATAAGCCCTGCTGGTCACATCTTTTAAATAAGTAACAAACAATTTTCCACCGGATGATGTAACGGAAGACATATTCTCAGGCTTCTCAGCGATAACAGTTTTCCAATTTGCAGGATCAGTATTTTTTGGATCAACCGAAATAATCTTCCTGTTTAGTGCGCCGTCATTTGTAGAAATAAGAAATCTTCCATCTACTTCATCTATAAAACCATAATTAAACTCTCCTACCTCTTTTATGATTGGTCTGAATTTTTTGTCACCATCTTTCGTATCAAAATACCAAAGTGCATTTCCATCTTTTCCTTTTCCACGATCAGATATATTCAAGAAAACAAAACGTTCATCTTCGCTTGTAAATACACCATGAAAACGTTGTGGATTGGCGGCATCTTCATAAACCAATTCATCCTGGGTTTGCGAGGTACCCACTTTATGATAATATACCTGGTGATTTTCATTTTTAGTTGATAGCTCTGTTCCTTTTTCCGGCATTGGATAACGGCTATAATAAAAACCATTTCCTTTCCATGATGCCCCCGAAACCTTTACCCATACCAGTGAATCGGGTAAATACTTAAGTGTTGTCATATCCATTACAAAAAAAGTACGCCAGTCACTTCCGCCCTTTGTTTTTCCAATTACCCCATACTTGCCATCTTTCGAAAGGACAAAGGCACCAAGCCCACTCGTGCCATCTGCAGAAAATTTATTGGGATCTAAAACCAACTCGGGTGCGCCATTTAATCCTTTTTGACGATACAACACACTTTGATTTTGTAAACCATCATTTTTTGAAAAATAGAAATATTCATTCTTTCTTGATGGCGAGCTATACTTGGGATAATCACAATCTTTTTAACCATTGTGCACGGTAAGGGATCTTGTCAAGAAAACCGAATGTCACTTTATTCTCTTCTGTGACCCATTGTTTGGTTTCTTCACTTCGGTCGTCTTCGAGCCAACGGTAAGGGTCAGCCACCATAGTACCATGATAGTTAGTTACCGTATCCACCTTTTTTGTAGTAGGATAATTAAACTGCGCAAACAAAAAAACCGGCAAAAAGTAGATCAGCGATAGAAAAGCCCTTTTCATATTTGTATTTTTTTATTGTTTTTTAGTTAATAAAATTAGGGATAACCAATTGTAAAAAATTGATTTACTGATAAAGGGCAAACAGCGGGGATAAGTCCTATGTGAAAAAAACACGATAAAAAAACAAAACATTATTTTTGGCGGCCGGTTAACCTAATAAAATTCAAACAGTTGTTTGTTTTTTCGTTTAACCTTTAAAACTGCTATGGTAAATAAAGTAACAAAAATTGGAGTTCTTACATCCGGCGGAGATGCACCCGGGATGAATGCAGCCATTCGTGCCGTTGTAAGAACAGGGATCTATCATGGGCTGGAAGTATATGGGATCTTGCGTGGATACCAGGGAATGATCGATGACGATATTATTAAAATGGAAACAAGATCGGTCGCAAATATTATTCAGCGTGGCGGTACCATTTTAAAAACTGCCCGCTGCAAAGAATTTTTTGAATACGAAGGAAGACAAAGGGCATACGATAATTTAAAAGACCGGGGTATTAATGGCCTTATTATTATTGGCGGCGATGGTTCTTTTCGAGGTGCTGTAAAATTTAGCCAGGAGTTTGATATCCCTTGTATTGGTCTTGCAGGTACAATTGATAAAGACATTTATGGAACTGATTTTACGATCGGTTTTGATACAGCCGTGAATACAGCCGTAGAAGCGATCGATAAAGTAAGAGATACGATGGATGCACATGACCGCATTTTTATTATTGAAGTGATGGGGCGTGATGCAGGATATATTGCTTTACATAGTGGCATTGCCACCGGTGCTGAAAATATTTTGATACCAGAAAGAAAAACTGATATCAATGATATGGTTGCATCATTACAAGAAAAAGAAAGAAGAAAAAAATTAGTGAACCTTATCGTAGTTGCAGAAGGTGATGATTTTGGCGGCGCCAATGAAGTACATAAGATCCTGAAAGAAAAAATGCCACAAGCCGAAATAAGAGTTTGCATCCTTGGTCATATTCAAAGAGGCGGTTCACCTTCATGTCTTGACAGGTTAATAGCCAGTCGTATGGGCTTTCATGCTGTAGAATCTTTAATGGAAGGGAGACACAATGTGTTTGTAGGAATTATGAATAACAAAATGCATTATATACCACTGGAGAATGCTGTAAAAAACAAAGCAAAGATCAGCGAAGAATGGTTAAGGATCGTGAAGATATTAGCGAGTTAACCCTATCCCCTATCAACTGTAATAGCATATTAAATTAATAACAAGTAATCAGGAACAATACAATGAGCAAAAAAGTAGAAAAGTATTTTCAGAAATCAATGAACAAAGAAGCTGGTGTTCAGCATACGAATCATCGCACAAAAATTGTAGCGACTGTTGGCCCGGCTTGTGACACCTATGACAAATTACTTGCTCTTGTAAGAGCAGGAGTAAACGTATTTCGTTTAAATTTTTCTCACGGCACACACGAAGACAAAGGAAAGATCATTGAACATATCCGGCAGATAAATAAAAAAGAACCTTATAATATTGCCATTCTTGGCGATCTGCAGGGACCTAAGTTGAGAGTGGGTGAAATTGAAAACGGCGTGATCGAAGTTGTCGAAGGCGATATTCTCACATTTACTAATGAAAAAGTAATTGGCAATAAAGAGAAGATCTATGTCTCCTATCCAAATTTTCACAGTGATGTAAAAATTGGAAACATCATTTTAATTGACGATGGAAAATTAGAAGTTAGGGTTTTAAGCATTGAAAAAAATAATGATGTAAAAGTTGTTGTAACACTTGGCGGAGCTCTTTCATCTAAAAAAGGTATCAATTTACCAGATACAAAGATCACTTTACCAGCATTGACGGATAAAGATCTTACCGATCTTGATTTCATCATTGAGCAAAAATTAGATTGGGTAGCTCTTTCGTTTGTAAGAAATGTAAAGGATCTTATCATCCTTCGTAATAAACTGGAAGAAAAGAAAAGTAAAACAAAGATCATTGCCAAGATCGAGAAACCAGAAGCAGTAGAAAATATCCGCGACATCATTGTAGAATCTGATGGCATCATGGTTGCCCGCGGCGATCTCGGTGTAGAATTACCAATTGAAAAAGTTCCGTTGATCCAAAAACAAATTATCAAAAAATGTCTTCATCGTGCTAAGCCGGTGATCGTTGCTACACAAATGATGGAAAGCATGATCGAAAGAACTAAGCCAAATCGTAGCGAGATCACTGATGTTGCTAATGCTGTATTGGAAGGCGCAGATGCTGTAATGCTGAGTGGCGAAACAGCAACAGGTGCACATCCTACATTAGTAGTAGAAACTATGGTAAAGATCATTGAAGAAGTAGAAAAAACAGATTATCATTATAGTCTCGAGGATGAATTGGCTCCACAACCTCATTCACCATCTTTCTTAAGTGATGCGGTTTGTTATAATGCATGTAAGCTTGCAAAAGATGTGGAATCGCAGGCCCTTATTGGTATGACACAAAGTGGATATACTGCTTTTATGCTTAGCAGCTATCGTCCCAAGGCTCCATTGTATATTTTTACAAAGGAAAGATCGCTTGTAAACCAACTGAGTCTTAGCTGGGGTGTAAGAGCTTTCTTTTATGATGAAGAAGAAAGTCTTGACGATATCATCTTTGACCAGATAGAAATACTAAAAGAAAGAGGATTTTTAAAAAGCGGTGATGTGGCTGTTAGTACAGGAAGCACACCTGTACATCTTCATTTACCAACAAATACGCTTAAGATCACAAAATTGGATTAGTGAACTGTTATATGGTTAAATTGTTAAATGGATATATAAAAAAATAACCATTTAACAATTCATCAGTTTAGCAATTAAGATCATCTCCACAAAACAAGGATGGTTGCTGCAAGCACATGACCTATCACATGATAACCATTATTTATCAGGTAAAGATTTGAAGGTTTGTTTTCATAAACATAAGTAATACTTACGGCTGTAGTGGCAAACGCAAAACCCGTAAGTAAGCCAAGTTTTATTCCGTACAAAAAATTATCTTCAAAACCGATCATGTGAATGAGCAAGGAAAGGCCAAAACAAACAATAAAGATCAATATAAAAGTAGAAGCCATCATCTTCCCCATCCCATTTTTCAGATCGGGGTTATTTGTATCAAGTTTTATAAGTTGGGCCCATTTAGTTCCAAAAAGAGCTTTTGAGTACCAGGCGGCTCCCAGTATAAAGTAGGCAAGTGCTGCTACTAAAATTGCCCACCAATTAAGGTGTGAGAAGATCTCAGTGTTCATATAGTTAGTTTTGGTTTGGATGTAAAAGCTATAAACAATAACCGGATTTTCAAAATTGCTTTTATAAACAAAAGAGCCCCGCTAGATAGCGAGGCTCTTGATTTCTTATCAATTCAAATTACAACTTTTTAATTTTTATATTCCTAAACCAAACATTGCTGTCATGATCCTGTAAACATATCCTGCCTTTTTTAAAAGTACCAAAGCCTGGCCATTGTTTAAATTTACTTGCGGCGATCATTTTATTCCAATTATCATCCCACATAGTCGTAGAAACCACATTCTCGCCATTTAAGAGAAAATCAAGTTTACCATTCACACTTTTTATTTCAACCTGGTTCCACTCCAAAGCCGGCTTTACTGTTTCTTTACTGCAACTGATCAGGTCATACAGATCACCGGCACGATGTTTAGGATATTTTCTATCATCGTGTCTTTCATTATCCAGTATTTGCATTTCAGGCCCTGTCCAGTATGGTTTAGGATGATCTTTATCTTCCTGCACATAAAACATGATACCGCTATTTCCAGCAGTATCGATCTTCCACTCAAGTTTTAGATCGAAGTTCTCATACTCCCCGTCCGTAATTATATCTTGTGCTATTGTATCTTTTTTTTCTGCCCCCGCAAATTTTAGATTGCCATCTTCAACTTTCCATTGATTACCAACTGAGCCTCCCCCATAGTTATGCCAGCCTACCATAGTACTTCCATCAAATAATAATTGCCAGCCATCTTTTTGCTCTTCATCAGTAAGTAAAGGATTATTATTTGTCACAGGTTCGATCTTTGTTTCTTCTTTTTTTTCTGAAGAATTATCGTTACAGGCAATAAATGATACTGCCAATGCAAAAACCAAAATTTTTTTCATGTAGGATTATTTTTTTAACATCAATACATACTTAGCTACTGTTTCAGCATCTTCCTGTGTAAATGTTGGATGCGCTGCCATAGGAACCTGTCCCCAAACACCAGAACCACCATTGATTATTTTATGGGCCAAATATTTTACAGCAGTATCTTGTCCTGCATATTTTGCAGCCACATCTCTCCATGCGGGCCCAATATTTTTCTCCTCAATTTTATGACAAGTAAAACAATCACTGGCTGCAACAATTTCAACTCCTTTTTTGTAAACCGGATCTTCAGTAATATCAACTACTTTAGGTTTCTCTTCGGTGCTGCCACCGCCTCCGCATGAAGCAAGAACAGCAACTACTATGATCATAAAAACTGTTTTTTTCATATCGTATTTTTTTAAAGGTGGGTAAAGGTATTTATTATTCCAATCCTAAAACTCTTCGGTTAAACTTTTCATCACTTGACTGCCCGGCAAAATCATCAAATGCTTTTTCAGTTACACGAATGATATTCTTTTTAATGAAATGGGCTCCTTCTCTTGCTCCATCTTCAGGATGTTTTATGCAACACTCCCACTCCATTACCGCCCAACCACTGTAATCATACTGTGTCAATTTGCTAAAGATAGTTTTGAAATCAACTTGTCCATCACCTAATGAACGGAAACGACCTGCCCGATCGACCCATCCCTGGAAACCGCCATAAACACCTTGCCTGCCTGTTGGATTAAATTCTGCATCTTTTACATGAAACATTTTTATGCGTTCATGATAAATATCGATGTATGATTTATAATCGAGACATTGTAAAACAAAATGCGAAGGATCATAAAGTAAACAGGCTCTTTTATGATCATTTACTTTTTCTAAAAACATTTCATATGTAATACCATCATGCAGATCTTCCCCCGGATGAATTTCATAACAAACATCTACACCACATTCATCAAAATAATTTAAGATCGGCATCCATCGATTCGCTAATTCTTTAAACCCTGATTCAACCAAACCTGCAGGTCGTTGCGGCCATGGATAAATTGTTGGCCATAATAATGCACCGCTAAATGTAGCATGTGCATTCAAACCCAAATTTTGTGAAGCCTTTGCTGCATATTTCAATTGCTGTACTGCCCACTCAGTTCTCTTTTTAGGATTTTTCTTTACACTGTCTGGCGCAAATCCATCAAACAGATCATCATAAGTTGGATGCACTGCAACCAATTGTCCTTGCAAGTGTGTAGATAGTTCTGTAATTTCTAATCCTGCTTCATTTACCAATCCCTTCAGTTCATCAG
>Ga0193740_1000378_pt1 | contig 12567 bp, 10 predicted proteins | sample L2s1metaG_FD_145072 | JGI IMG/M metagenome (GOLD analysis project Ga0193740, IMG submission 145072) | Soil microbial communities from a riparian zone of the East river system, Colorado, United States - L2s1 | ecosystem: Environmental > Terrestrial > Soil > Riparian zone | place: USA: East River... | reverse complement strand
ACAGCTACAAGTTTACTATACTCCATAAAAATTTAGAATTTGGGAGTGCAAGATAACCCGAAAACAGCAACTAAAATCTTTCGATTTATTTTTTATTCGACCACCCCGCTACATCTTGTATTTAAATTAATTTACATTATAAAGGAAACCATTAACTATGAAAAAGATACTCCTTTTTTCCACCGTGATCATAATAACATGTTATAGTTGCAAGCAAACTGGCAACGAAGTACTGGCCCAGGCCCAAGCAATATCGAGGGATACTTCTATCAAATTAGGAACTTCCTACAGCGAAATGTTTTTTGACAGCCTGCAAATGGAAAAGCTTATTGTTAAACAACAGTTTCATGATTCAATTAAGAAAAGAATGCGAGACTTCTATAATGCCCGTAACTATCAATTCGCCTAGTTTTTTAAAGAAGGCATGGCCGACTACGCCTCTTCTTTTTATGATGCTTATAATGATTACATCAACTATTCACAGGACACTGCTTTGAAAAGTCTTTCGTTGGAACAATTATATGATTCCTTGTCAAACGGAAGTTTTAATTATAATGTTGGAGATAGTATTGTACTAAGTGCAGAATTGCTTTTAACTGCACAATTTTTCCGTTATACCCGAAGAGCCTACCAGGGAAGTAATCAGCTTAATGCCCAGGAGTTAGATTGGTTTATACCCCGTAAAAAAATTGATCCTTCTGCATTGCTTGATTCGGTGTTATCTCGAAAAGGTAAAAATTTAAAAGAGCTGGAACCGGTAAACCGGCAATACAATTTATTAAAGGACTACCTTCTTAAATATTATGAGTTCGAAAAAGACGGTAGCTGGTCATATATAAAGGCAGATAATAAAAGCTATAAGATAAATGATAGGGCTCTGCTGATCTCCCAAATCAAAAAGAGGTTATTTCTAACAGGCGACCTCGTCAAAGAAGATACAACTGCAATTTTTACAAAGGACTTGGAAGATGGCGTAAAAAGTTTTGAAAAGCGTTATGGATTTAAGGAAGACGGTATTATCACCACATCTCTTTTGAACGAAATGAACCGGCCAATTGAAGAACGGTTGCAACAGATATTAATAAATATGGAACGCATTCGCTGGGTGCCTGCCGAACCATCCACTGATTACCTGCTTGTGAATATACCGGAGTTTCGATTGCATGTATATGACAAAGGACAATATAGCTGGAGCACAAATGTGGTAGTAGGTAGCACTGCAAATAGCACAGTAATTTTTACGGGTAATTTAAAACATGTGGTTTTTAGCCCCTACTGGAATGTACCCTCCTCAATATTAAAAAAAGAAGTATTGCCGGGCATAGCAAGAAATAAGAATTATTTAGCACGCCATCACATGGAATGGAACGGGAATAGTGTGAGACAAAAACCGGGGCCATGGAATGCGCTTGGACAGGTTAAATTTTTGTTTCCTAATAATTACAGTATTTACTTGCATGATACTCCATCAAAAAGTCTTTTTAGTGAAGAGAAAAGAACATTCAGTCATGGATGCATCCGGGTAAGTGAACCCAAAAAGCTTGCACAATTTATTTTGCGCAACGATACGAATTGGGATTCAGTAAAAATAACAAAGGCAATGAATGCCGGGAAAGAACGATTTTATAATGTCAAAGAATCTATTCCTGTTTTTATTGGATATTTTACAGCATGGGTTGATAGGGATGGTAAGTTAAATTTCCGCGACGATGTTTATGGTCACGATAAAAAAATGAAAGAAAGATTATTTGCAAAAGCAAAATAAATGTCATTGTGAAAAATCTTTCTTCTTTTTATCGTGCAACCGAAGGCACAAATGGGGGGTATTTTCAAACATGGCGTCGGCCACTTGCCGGCAAAATCAAAAGTGACGTATCCCTAACTTAAGGTGATTATTATTTTATAGAACCATTGATGCGTTATAAAAACTGGTACTTAAAATAAATAATAAAAGCTTGCAAAGACAAGCTCTTATTATTTAAGAGTCAACTGTTCTTTTCTTTTCGCCTGAAACCAGCAAGAGAAATTAATCCTACCACACTAAGTGTTGCAACCAGGATCCCTTTGTCTTTTTTAGGTTTGTTTTGAAGTGAAGGCGCAATTGACGCATATGATGCTTCTTTCGGTACATACTTTTCTTCCGGTTGTTCGGATACAACATCCCAATCACGATAATCTTTTCCTGTGAGGTAAGTAAGCATTTCCAATTCATCTGCTCTGCGTTGTTTTAATTCTTTCAGGTATTTTTTGCCCGCTTCACAATTAAAATCCCCGGTTGCAGGATGAGTGATCACATATCTTGCCTGGTAATTATCTTTATTTGGAGTAACCTGGAATACCAGATCCTGCGGAAATGATTTACGATTATAGCGTACATGCAACCTGGTAAAGTAAACATTGTCTGAGTAGTCATCATCATCCCATACATCATCATAATTTGCCCAGTCACGATTGAGCCACCAGACACCTGCCTGTACAAGATCCTGTGTTGAAGGCGCAGTTGCCACGCAAGGATCGCATTTCACAAAATTCTTGGGACTCACATCCCACGCATATTCTAACATGGCAAGCGCCTTACCTTCTTTATCCCATTGATTTTGAAAAAGATTGGCATAAAAGTTTCCAAAATTATTTTTTACAAACAACGGAATATTTTTTCCTGTCGGCAGAGATATAGTTCTGTAATTAGTTGTTTCTATTCTTCCTTTCTTAGTAAATGCATACACGACCATATCCTGGTCTCCATCAGCATTTGCCATACCAAGACGAATAGGCAGCATAAATTTTGGAGAAGTGAAACTGATCTGTATAGGACGTAGGAAATTTCCCGGAAGCTTTTTCTTTTCAGCTTCATTTACTTTTACCACAAAAAATTTCAGATTGCTTTTAATATAAGGTTCCAAAACTTCGTCTGCACCGGCAGGAATTTTATATTCATTTTCTTCCAACCATGTTTTTAAACCGGATGATTCTTTTGCAGAAAGAATAAGAATATCATATTCGCCAACGAGATATTTAGCTTCGACTTTTACCCCGAGATCTCTTTTCTGCATTGAACCATTTCCTCGGATTACTACTTCATTCATTACACCAGGAGCTTGACTTCTCAACGCCTTGTCATACTCATATCCTGCACACGGATTTTGATCATAGTACTCTACCAATCGCGGCTTGCTATATTCATTCAAAGTATTAAAAATAGCTTGATCAACCACTCTGATATCTTTCTTTTGTAATACAACCGGCACGGGTACTACCATCGCAAAATCTTTAAAATTTCCTTTGAAGTCATTATACATAGTGATCACATTTCGATTACCATCTCTCACAAGTATAACCTGAGAGGTTTTGTTTTTCAACGTACCATCGGCTTTGCTTACATAAAATCCACAGAAGGCAGCAGCTTCATGTGTTATCATTGCTGACAATAAAATTATCGCAGCTCCTTTTTTCATTATTGGCTTCATGACTATTTGTTTTAGTTTATTAATTAGGTTGAATTGAATAATCGTTGATGTCCAGTAAAACGCTTTTGCTTTGAAAATTTTATCAAGTAACGGAACTAATGGAGCGGCGGCAACAAGCACCCAAATGATCGTATTGTATTTCCATTTATATGCAGCGAGATAAAACGAAACGGCTGCAATGAGCAGAGCCCAGATAATTCTTGCGATCGGATGATTGGGTGAGGTTCTTGGATCACTGATCATAAAAAAGGTGAAGAGCAACAAGCTACCTGTACTTACTGAGTGAATAAAATGATCCATTGGCCAGCCAAGCACATACACTTGCCGCCAATAAAGCAAACCAATAAAAGTTAACAGGAACGCAAGACTTACATCTAATTTCTGCACTCTCGTTACTACAATAGTTCCGAAGGTGACAACACCAAAAAAGACCACGGCATTACTTCCCCATTGTCCGGGGCTTAACCAGGCATCTTTTGTAAGAAGTAATGTTGTTACTATACCAAACGCTGAAGGGTTGAAAATGTGCTTTTGATTAAACCGAAGAACATATTTTGAAGCAACAGTTAAAAAAGCAGCAAGTAAGCTCACATACCAATAATTTGTTTTTAATAAAAGGCAAAGGCTCATAGCGCTAATAAGTACGCTGAAACCCCATCGATCAAATTCATTTGGCTTTAAAAATCTTTTTGCCTTAATTGAATCGGCGGCATATTGAAATAATAAACATCCGCCAATACTGATGATATAATGTTGCCAATCGGCATTCCAATGAAGAAAGAGGATTCCATAACTAAGAAAGATAGCCTGGAAAATTACCTGGAAATACCGGGGGTCTAAAGCAAATGATAATCGCTGCATAAGCATTCATTTAATCAATATGGATGTTTATATCACATCGATTACATAAGCTTATTGGAATTATTTTCAGTTCAGACAAAAAAAGAGCCTTAACAATTCTTTTTCTTATTTGTTTATGCAAAAGAATATTAGGGGCATCCAATTAAATCAAAAACCTCTGTATATGAAAAAGATCGTACTGGCAATCGTAGTATTCCCTTGTTTATGCTCAGCCCAATACACTTATAAAAATCTGGAAGTAAATTTTTTAGAAAAATCAAATGAATCATCCGCGTACACTTATGGTAACTTGAGGATTTACCCGGTAAGGGCTAAAGAAAATTTTAAAAAAGAATTTGCCAGTGTCGGGAAGTATATGACACTTAATGAAGCGATTGTAAAAAGTAAGATCAAAATAACAGAGTCGGGGAATGGAGGTACAGTTAATAATCTTGTCATTGAAAACATCTCTAGGGATACTATTATTATTATAACAGGTGATGTAGTTAAAGGAGGAAAACAAGACAGGATTGTGAGCCAGGACATAGTATTATCACCTTCCAGCGGTAAGAAAAGTCTCCCAGTCTATTGTGTGGAAAGTGGCAGATGGTCATCCGATCAAAGTAGCGCTGCAAATATTTCCGCAAGAAATAATGCAACAGTGAACAATAATAAGCCAGAGGCCGAATTCAATGGTTATTATAATAAAGGCTCTGTTAGCTTGAGAAAAGTAGTGGAAAAAGAAAAAGATCAGTCAAAAGTATGGAGCAAAGTGGATGAGCTGAATTCAGCAAACAAAACAACAACATCAACAAAAACCTATACAGCAATGACTCAATCCGCCGATTTCAAAAAGAAATTGGATCAATACCTTTCATTCTTCAAAAATAAATTTGACAAGGACAGTACCGTGGTGGGTGTAGTGGTAGTAACAGGTGATAAAGTAATTGGTTGCGATATGTTTGCCACTCATGATTTATTCCTGAAACAATTTGAAAGCCTTCTTCATTCGTATGCCACAGAAGCAATTGTAGCAGGGAAGCCGGTGAACATTACAACTGCAACGGTCAAATCTTATACAGATAAATTACTTGCAAGCGAATCTGTTCAGCAAGTAACTCTGAAAGAAAAAGGAAGTTCTTTTTCAGAAAAAGGAAAGAAGCTAAGAGTAAGCGCCTTTGACTAACCAGGACACACTTATATGGAATAATATAACCATTGCTTCGCCAAATGAAATTCAACCCAACTGGCTGATTTTAATTTGCATAACAGTAGCAATACTTAAAGCCCTCTCTTTAGCAAGAAAAGCTTTTTCTCCTTCAAACAATTCATCTACCGATTCGTTAAAATACTTAAGCCATGATTCAAAATGATGTTTCTGCAGCGACGATTGTTGATGCAATATCATATGCGGCTGCATCGCATTTTTACGGTACACATCATTTTGAAATAAAACACTGTCCCAGAAATTTACCAATATATCAAGATGATGCGGAAGATCAATTTTTGCAATATCAGTAAACAAATAGCTGATGGATTTATCACCTAAAAGTTTATTGTAAAAAAGAGTAAGAAGCTTCAGCAAATCATCTCTATTTGAAATATCTTTTTTCATTTAATCCGGGAATTGTGATTTGTCAATATTCGGAATAATGCGTAATGCATTTTTATAATAGATCTTTTTCAATATAGGATCAGGTAATCCCATACCATACATTGCCCAGAATGCATGATATTTTTTATGGTAAGGAAAATATTCATCTTCAGTTTCCAGCACCCGGAAATAGGTAGCATACTCTTCCGGCGCCCAGCTGTCTTTACCAAATAAGATCCTGTCCTGGTATTTTTCAAAAAACTTCTTTGCCGCTTTTGGCTGTCTTCCTAATTCGGCAATAATAGCTCCAAATTCAACATTCATGTTTGGAATCTCATCAAGTAAACTACCAAGCTTTTCCAGGTTATTAGGATACCATCCAAAATGTGCATTGATAAAAGTGGTTTTAGGATGTTTTCTGAACATGCGATGCTGTTCATCGATCAGTTGCTGCCATGGCGCCGGATCTGTATCACTTCTTTTACGACGATCATGCGTTGCAAGCTCAAGCCATCTTTCATTTTTATCATCCATGGGATCCCAAAATGATTTTGGATCGGCTGTATGAATAAGAACAGGGATCTTTAATTCAGCAGCTTTATTCCAAACAGGGTCGAGTCTCGGATCATCAACGGCAATACGTTTACCGCTATTATCTTTCGAAGACATGCCAAGACTCTTATAAATTTTCAAACCATTGGCGCCATTCTTTACATCTTCTTCCAATTGTTTGGCTGCTTTCTCACCCCAGTCTTCTTCGCCAACTTTGCCGAAATCTACATTTGCAAAAACAACAAAGCGTTTTGGAAAATTGTCTTTAATGTTTTGTGATGATTTTACAATATTGTTTCCGCTTTGTCCGCTCAGGTTCACCATCACTTTCATATTCAGCTTATCCATTTCTTTTATGAGGCCATTCAGATCCATTGTTGGCATATTGAACTGGTGATTATGCACATCTATAAAAGGAAATTTTGCTTTTGTTACTTTATGCTCTGGCACTACCAGTGTGGAAGGAGGATTATACGATTCAAAATCCATTTTCTGACTCGACTGTGCACACGAAAAAATCGCAATAAATAAAGGAACAAGTACCGAAAGTTTTCTCATCTTCTGATATTTTAAGATTACAAACTAATGCATCATTTTCAAAATGATCAACCGCCTGTCCAATTAGTGATGGATTTATCACACATTCATATCAGGGTTCACCATATCTGCAGTCAATGAATCCTGTTTATGAGGTTTCGGAGCTTTCATAATTTCAGCATGCATATGTTTTACATGGTAAAGCGTTGTCATACTATTGTCCACCAATTCTTTTGCAGTTCGTTGAATGTATTCGCTACGTTTAAATTGCAAAACGTTTTTATCCATGTCTTCGGCGGTCCAGCCACGGCTCCAGCCCAAAAAGCTAAATGGAGGGAAAGTAAAGCCAAGATCAGTAAAGAATACCATCATCTGTCCCGCCACTTGCTGAATATTATCCTGTCCGCCTGTAATAATAAATGAAGCTACTTTATTTTTTATAAGCACTTTGTCTTTTAATGTGATCTGGTTCTGCACACAGTTCAATCGTTCTGCCATTTTAAAATAAAGTGAGGATGGATTACCCCAGCGTATCGGCGTTGCCACCAAGACAATATCGGCCCAAAGGATCATATCACGATACACTTGTGTCATTCCATCTTTTGGTTTCATTTCAGTAATGCTACAGGGCCATGTGCATGCATTCATGTGTTGCGAATAATAACCTTCGCATGCACGAAAACCAAGATCACGAAGCTTCAGCATTTTTGTTGCAGCGCCATGATGTTCCTTTGCATAATCTAATGCCATTTCTAATGCTGCTTCCGATGTACTGTATCTCGGCAGATCATTATTCATGTTTGTTGTAGAGATACCTAAAATATTTTTTGATTCCGCGGTTGTTTGATAATCGAGTTTTACCAGGTCTTCGATCACTTTCAGATCATGTAACTCACGATGGGCCTTTGTAACCGGTTGTTCACTTATCAATATATCATCACCTTCCACTTTCGCTTCGTACACTGCTTGCTGGTCTTTATACCCCGGCGGTGCACTACCGGTTTTTATATTGTATTTCCAGCCATGCCAGGGACAAGTCACATACAATCCATCATATTTATTTTCCACCAATCCCAAACCCAATGGCCCTGCTTTATGCAGGCATGCATTGGCGATGGCAGATATTTCATTGTTGAAGTGGAACAAAGCAACTTTATGCGGACCTAACGGAACTATCTTTTGTGAGTTATTCGGCAACTCGCTCAACGAACAAACTTTTATAAAAGCCATAAAAAAGCTTTTGATTGGCTATCAAGTTGAGGAAATTTTTCGGGAGGAGGAAATAATTTTTATTAAGCCAACATTAGTTCAATGATTAAGCGTTCGTTGCGACGCTCCGTTCATCATTCGGTAATTCTATTCGACTTCTTGTTTTTACTTCTTCGAATCTTTCATCATAATCACTTCTTATCGTTCCCATTATTCTGTCCCAGAATAAAAAGTATAAACCGTAATTGCCTTTAAAATATTGATGATGGAGATTATGATTCACTGAAGTGTTGATCCATTTACCAAACCAGTTCTTGCTAAAACCTCTTGGATAGATCTCATAACCGGTATGACCATATACATTATAAATGATCGACATTAAAAAGAAAATAGGCAAATGAAGATTATGAATGGGGATTGTAAAAAGGAAAACGGCAGTTATTCCAACTTCTACTATAGCTTCCAAAGGATGAAACGCATAAGCGGCCCACGGCGAAGGATTGGTGGATTGGTGATGAACCAGATGAAATATCTTAAAAACTTTTGGATGATGCATTACCCGGTGTGTCCAATAAAAATAAGCATCATGCATAATGAACATTAAAGGAAAGGCTGCAAAAAAATAGAACCAACCAAACTCTTCGATCTTTGTGTAATGAGTAGTATAAGGTTCAATATTTGGATTCTTAATAAGGAAGAAGGGAACAAAAGCAAACATTAGCATGGTGATAATCGAATAGGATATTTCGCGGATGTAATCAGTTATTTTCGGAAATTTTTGCTGTATTTTTTTATCGCCGATCCACTTACGTAGCAAAACATAGCCAAGCACAAAAGCAATGCCTGCTATATAGAAATATCTTAGACTGATATTCTGAAGTATTTTTAAATAATCATCCCACTTCATTGCTTTAGTTTTTCAAGTGTTGCCAATAATTTTTCATTACTGCAAAAGATAGCTTTCGGAAGTTTTTCCTTGACTGCAATTACTTTCTCTGGTTTGCCACCACAAAAAATAATTGGTATATGTTGTCTTTTCTTTGCTTCCCACAACCATTCTGCATAAGTTTTTCCATGTGATGGTAAGCGATCGAGAGAGATCACTAAAGCATCGGGTAGGTCATCTTTAAAGTTCGCAGTTATTTCTGTGCTAAAATGATATTCTACCTTGTACCCAGCTTCTTTGAGTGGTTTGATCTTCTCTTTCAACTCAGTCTCATTAAAATGAATAAAGAAAATCGTTTTCATAAAACACTATTTCCTCATAATCCATCAAAAATTTGAAAATCGTGATTCTCTAATGTGCATCCAGCCAATTCTTTCCTTCGCCGCATTCAGCAATTACCGGAACCTTATTAGGTAAAGGCATAGCGGCCTGCATGCACTCAACGATCAATGGTTTTAATTCTTTTACTTCATCTTTTGTTGCATCAAAAACTAATTCATCATGTACCTGTAAGATCATCCTGCTTTTAAATCCTTCTTTTTTCATGGCCGCATGCACTTTGATCATTGCCAGCTTTATCATATCGGCTGCGGTTCCCTGTATTGGAGAGTTGATCGCATTTCGTTCTGCAAAACCTCTTACTGTAAAGTTTGAAGAATTGATATCTCTTAACCAACGCTTACGTCCCATCAATGTTTGCACATAGCCATGTTCACGGGCAAAATTGATCGTATCATCCATATATTTCTGTATACCCGGGAATTGTTTTTTATAATTATCAATGATCTCTTTTGCTTCACTTCTAGCTATACCAAGATTGTCTGCTAAACCAAATGCCCCCTGGCCGTAAATAATTCCAAAATTTACACTCTTGGCCTTATAACGCATTTCTTTTGTTACATCTTTTTCGTCTACGTTATAAACTCTTGACGCGGTTGCCGTATGAATATCAGTTCCGTCTTTAAATGCTTTACACATATTCTTATCGCTGCTAATGGAAGCAACAATTCTCAATTCAATTTGCGAATAGTCGGCTGATAAAAGAATATGTTTATTATCTCTTGGGACAAACGCTTTCCGAATTTCCTTACCGCGGTCAGTTCTTACCGGTATATTTTGAAGATTTGGATTGTTGCTCGCAAGCCGTCCCGTTACCGCTACTGCTTGCCCGTAGGTTGTATGAACCCTTCCCGTTTTTTTATTAATAAGCAATGGTAATGAATCAACATAAGTTGATTTTAATTTCGTCATTTCCCTGAAAACAAGAATATCTTCAGCGATCTTGTTTTCTTTTGCCGCCAATTTCAACAATACATCTTCACCGGTTTGATATTGACCTGTTTTTGTTTTTTTAGCAGAAGGATCAAGCTTGAGTTTATCAAACAATACTTCGCCTAATTGTTTTGGCGAAGCAAGATTGAAACGAACACCGGCTTGTTTATAAACACTTTCTTCAGCTTTCTTTGCATCCTTTTCAAGTTCTTTAGAATAGTCATTCAAAAACTCTTCATCGATCTTTACACCTTCAAATTCCATGTCAGTTAAAACTTTTACAAGTGGATTCTCCACTTCATAAAAAACTTTTTCAACTTCTTTTTCTTTTAATTGCGGTAGAAAGACCTGTTTCAATTGTAAGGTGATATCGGCATCTTCAGCTGCATATTCTTTTATTTTTTCCAGTTCAACATCACGCATACTTCCCTGTGGTGCTCTTCCCTTTTTGCCGATCAGCTCTTCAATATGAACTGGTTCATAGCCAAGGTATTTTGCACTCAGTTGATCCATGCTTCTTTTTCCATCCGGCTCTATTACATAATGCGCCAGCATTGTATCAAAGATCTTTCCTTTTAACTCTATGTCATACCATTTCAAAACAAGCATATCGTATTTAGTATTTTGACCGATCCATATTTTGCTTTTATCATTAAATAATGGTTCAAACAAAGCAAGGATCTCTTTTGTCTTTGTCTGATCTGGCGGACAAGGAATATAATATGCCTCACCGGGGTTTATGGAAAAGCTCAGCCCCACTAATTCTGCCTCATTTGCATCAATGCCAGTTGTTTCAGTATCAAAACATATTTCATCATGTTTCTTTAATTCTGTCACCAATTTTTTTATGGCAGCAATATCTTGTACTGCTTCATACTTATGCGGAGTATTATTAATATTCTTACTGACAGATATTGATTCACCATCATTTCCATTTGATGAAGCTTGTTCAACAGATATCGCCGGGGCAGCAGTTTCAATTATATTTCCAAACAGATCGGTTTGTACGCCCACAGGCTGTTCTTTTTTAATAAAATCTTTATTGGAAACTGTGATGGCAAACTCATCACCCAGCACTCTTTTGCCAAGTGTTTTAAATTCCAGTTCTGCAAAAACATCTCTTAGTATGTCTTTGTTTATTTCCTTCATCCTGAAATTCTCTTCATGAAATTCTACAGGCACATTAGTAATGATCGTTGCCAATTTTTTACTTAGTATAGCAAGATCTTTTCCCGCTGCTACTTTTTCCCCCAATTTGCCTTTGATATTGCCAGCATTCTTTAAAACATTTTCCAATGTTTCATATTCAGCAAGAAGTTTAGCTGCAGTTTTTTCTCCAACTCCGGCAATGCCCGGAATATTATCGACTGCATCACCCATTAAGCCCAACACATCGATCACCTGGCTTACATCTTTAATATTCCATTTTTCACAAACCTCTTTCGGTCCCATTAATTCAACATCACCACCCTGGTAGCCGGGTTTGTAAATTTTCACTTTGTCATTTACCAATTGACCATAATCCTTATCGGAGGTCACCATGAACACTTCATACCCTTCTTTTGCAGCCAATTTACTCAACGTACCTATTATATCATCAGCTTCATAGCCATCAAGTTCAACAACAGGAACATTAAAGCCCTGGATTATTTTTTTTATATCGGGTATGGCGGCTATCAGATCTTCTGGAGCTTCCTGGCGATTTGCTTTGTAGTCTACAAAATCTGTGTGTCGCTCTGTTGGAGCCTCCGTATCGAAACACACAGCCAGGTGGGTTGGCTTCTGATTATTGATAAGTTCAAGCAAAGTATTGGTAAAGCCAAACTGTGCATTTGTGTTCTTTCCTTTTGAAGTTATTCGCGGATTTCGGATGAGCGCATAGTAGGCCCTGAACACCAAAGCAAGGGCATCGAGAAGAAAAAGTTTTTTTGACATCCTGCTAAGATAAAAAAATCATAGCGAGCCAATAAAAATGCCTTAACCGGATACTTTTCCGGTTAAGGCATCAATTTCTTTTTAGTAGTCCCAGTTTTACTGCTGATGATCTTTATTAGTCACTTCTTCTTCCTTACTCAAATATTTTTCAGGATTCTGAACAAGCACAGTTCCTGTATAAGCAGCAGAATTAATAGCCGGAGAGCTTACAACAG
>Ga0193740_1000376_pt1 | contig 12618 bp, 9 predicted proteins | sample L2s1metaG_FD_145072 | JGI IMG/M metagenome (GOLD analysis project Ga0193740, IMG submission 145072) | Soil microbial communities from a riparian zone of the East river system, Colorado, United States - L2s1 | ecosystem: Environmental > Terrestrial > Soil > Riparian zone | place: USA: East River... | reverse complement strand
TTATCAGGATTCACTTTCGCGACCGAATAGCCAAGGCCACGGTCAGATCTCCTGATACCAAGTGCAGTAACCACTACTTCGGCCATAGCTCCCTGGCCGCTTAGTGTAGAATTAATTGTCGTTTCCGTGCCGATATTTACTTCGCTGGCCTGGTAACCAGTAGAGCTGAAAACAAGAACGGCATTTGCGGGGGCCTGGATACTGAAGTTCCCATTTTCATCGGCCGATACAGCTGTGGAAGTGCCCTTGACCGTTACAGTGGCAAAAGGGATAGGCTTACCATCAGCACTAGTTACCTTACCGGTAACTGTTCTGCTTTGTCCAAACATTATTAATGCAGACAAAAAGAATAAGACAGTTAATAAGATTTTTTTCATGCAACTTAATTTTTGTTAAACACTATAGAGGTAGGCATCAATTTGCATGATTTTGCTTCAATGCATCTGGGTTCAATTACTGAAGCATGAATGTTCGTTATTAAAACCTGCTAATCTGTTACCGAATTCTTCAGCAGTTTGTAATTTTTGATAAATGATGCAGCAATAAAGCAACTACTGAAGTCAGCATTATAGCTTTCACCTCCACATGACTATGAATTGATTTTCGTTTGCCTTTCGTAATGGTATTTGTCCATAAGACCTTATTTAATATTAGTTAACATGAAGGACAAATAAATTGAGTGAAAATATCGTTTGATAATTTTCATAACTACACATTACGAAGCCGTGCTATTTATTATTGATATTAATGACCACAACCGTTGCTGCTATGGTAAGAGACGTTCAATTAAGGCTTCTGTTTATTCCCCTGCTTGGGCTGTTGATTCCTGCTGTATCGGGAATAATTACATATGAGAAATATTCTGCGGCGCAGTTAATTATTTCCAATTGCTATTTTATACTTACGTCATTTATAATATGGGGTGGTTGTAATTGGACACATAAGAAGTTGAGGCCGTTATTTCGTAAAACTCAGAATCCGTTTTTTAAGATCCTGTCCATATCTATTGTATCAGCATTATATGGTGCCGCATCAGGCGGAGCAATGACGCTGATCTGGTTTCGTATTTCAAAAGACAGTTTTACTTGGGAAAAGTTTTTTTCTTTCAATGCTTTCACTGTAATGGCGGTGCTGATCTTTACCTTGATATACGAGATACTTTTTTTAAGTAAAGAAAGAGAGTTAGATACCAAGATCGTTGAAGAACTGGATAGAGAAAGAATGGAAGCAGAGCTCGATGTATTAAATAATGAGCTTGACCCGCATTTTATTTTTAATTCTCTCAATACATTGAATCATCTCATTATCACGAATCCTGATATAGCTTATATATTTAACTCACGTCTTGCACAGGTCTATAAATATGTACTGCTGAACAAGAACAAAGAGCTTGTTTCTCTATTTAAAGAGCTTGAATTCATTGAAAGCTATTTTTTCCTTTTGCAGATCAGGCATGAAAATAAATTACTGTTTGAATTAGATGCAAAAGAGCCGGAGACAAGAAAAATAATGATGCCTCCCTGTGCCTTGCAAACAGTCGTGGAAAATGCGATCAAACATAATGAGTTCAGTGTGGAGAATCCTCTGATGATAAGATTGTCATTGAATGGGGAATATTTGAAAATAATTAATAATAAAAGTCCGAAACCTTATCTCGTTGATTCAACCAGTATCGGTTTGCGAAACCTGAGTTCGAGGTATAAACTTGTTTGTAATAAAAATATTGTTATTGAAAATGAAGAATCACATTTCCTGGTGAAACTTCCTTTGATCACTAACCTTTAAACCTTAAGCCATGTTAAACACTATTATTATTGAAGATGAACGGCCCTCGAGGGAAAGTCTTTTGCAAACCCTGGGTCGTATTGATGCAGATGTGAACCTGCTTGCAGCAATTACATCTGTGCAGGAAGGTATTAGCTACCTGGGGCAGCCTCGCAATGCTGATATAATTTTCAGCGATATTCAATTGCCGGATGGCTTGTCTTTTGAAATTTTCCGGAATTGTATAGTGGAGGCGCCAGTTATCTTTGTTACCGCCTTCGATGAATTTATGATGAATGCTTTTGAACACAATGGCATTGATTATTTATTAAAACCGGTTGATGAAAAAGAATTAGACAAATCCCTTAGAAAATATAAAATGCTGCAACATCATTTTGCAGGTAAATTCAATGATATAAGTAAGCTCGTAAATCCCTTTTTGCAACCAAAAAGAACCAGGCTGGTTGTGAAGAAGGGGATCGAAAGCATCTCATTGCCTTATGATGACATCGTTTTATTTTTTACGGAGAACAAAGTGGTCTATGTAATTGACAAGACAGGTAAGAAATATTTATCTGATAAAAATCTTTGTGATCTCGAAATGGAATTGGATAAGAATAGATTTTTCCGGGCAAACAGGCAATACATTGTAAATATAAATTACATCAGGAGTTTTAAACCATACGAAAAAGTAAAACTACAAATCGATCTTGCCACGTCAGATATTAATCATGCGATCATTGTAAGCCAGGAAACAGCGCCAATGTTTCGTAAATGGGTTTATGAGGCCTGATAGGATTTTGCATTTACTTTCACTTAATTTACATTCGTAAGAAAGTAAATGTATAATGATAAGAGTAGCAATCAACGATGATGCAGCAGGCATGCTGGAGATATATACTCCTTTTATTCTCAACTCAGGTGTTACACAGGAAACAGAAGTTCCATCAGTCGGAGATTTTCAACAAAGAGTTATTTCAAATCTTGCTGAGAGACCATGGCTTGTTTGTGAAATTAATAACCAGGTTGCCGGTTATGCTTATGCAGGAAAACATCGTGACCGCAAAGGATATCAATGGTGCACGGAGCCTTCAGTTTATATTTCAGAAAAATATTTTGGTTTCAGAATTGCAAACGCATTGTACACTGCATTGTTCGATATATTAAAGATCCAGGGCTATGTAAATGCTTATGCTGTTATCACATTGCCGAATGAAAGGAGTATTGCTTTTCATAAAAAATTTGGATTCGATTATCTCACTACTTATAAAAAGATCGGTTATAAGCTCGGGCAATGGCATGATGTGGGTTGGATGCAGTATGAAATAACTCTTCACAAAGAAGACCCAGCAGATCCTATAAAGTTTCCTCAGATTGATAAAGCCGTTGTTGACTCTATTCTTAAAAAGTCTTCTGAATTATTTCTCCCTTAACTGAACTTTGTTTTTGTAAGCAAACGTAAGGCTGTAAAAGTTGTAATAGTAAGTGTGGTATAAAAAAAGATCCGGATTATCTGTTTATCACGCATATAGATCATAAGTAATGTAGAACAGATCATCATCAACCCAATTATGAAAACAAAGGCAAGGCGGTTTGTGCCCATCCGGAAAGCTTTGTTAGCAAAACTTTCTTCGCTGAAATTTATTTCATGCCTTATAACGCCATCTTTCAATTTGCCAACAACTTCCCTGATGTCTTTAGGCAGTTTACTTACCAGGTATAAATAATCTTCAGCTGAATCCATCACCACTTTCACCACTGCATCCCAACTGAATTGTTCTTTTATTTTTTCAGTAGCATAAGGCCGTATCATCCCAGCAATAGAAACATTTGCCTCCAAATGTTCGGCAAATTTTTGAATAGTAGCCAGTGATTTTATTAATGTAAAAAGATTGGAGGGAACGGTTAATCCATATCGCCCAATAACTTTAAAAGCTTCCGTCATGATGGCGGTAATATCCACCTGCTCATAACTCATATAACTGTACTTCTTGATTATTTCTCCAAGACGGAATTCAAGATCTTCCATTTCTTTGAAATAAGTTATTTCCGACAAGCTCAATAATGATTTTGCAATTCTATGCGGATCATTTTTTGAAAAGCCAAGCATGAAATTTATTAATGCCTGTATTTGTCTTGGTTTTAAACTCGCCGCCATCCCATGATCTAATAAAACGATCTGGTTGTCGCCGCGGATAAAAATATTTCCGGGGTGGGGATCGGCATGAAAGAATCCATGACGAAGGATCATCTTTAATATTATATGCGTTCCATTCTCAGCAATTACCTGGGGATCGAAACCGGCTGCTCTTAATCCATCAATATCATCCGGACGAAGGCCTTCAATAAATTCCATTACCAACAGGCGTTGGCGACAATATTGTTTAAAAACTTTTGGAATATAACAGCTGGGATCATCTTTGAACATATCGGTAAACCGAAGCATGTTTGACGCTTCGTTATTGAAATCAAGTTCCTTCATCAGGTTCTCTCCAAAGTCCTCAACAAAACCAATTAGATTAAAACTTGTAAGTCCCGGATATGTTTTTACAACTTGTCTTGCCAATATTTTCATTAAAATAAGATCGATCTCGATCTTATTTTTGATATTGGGGCGTTGGATCTTTATCGCCACTCTTTCACCTGTTCTTAACACTCCTGAATAAACTTGTGCGATCGAGGCAGAAGCGATATGTTTTTTTTCAAGAGTGAGAAAGACTTCCTCAATAGGATCACCTAATTCTGTTTCTATAAGACTAACGGCTTCACCATCGTCCATTGGTCTTGCATTTGATTGCAGTTTTTTTAATTCTTCCCGCAAATGATCAGATGCAAGATCGGGTCTGTCCGCAACGATCTGTCCGAACTTTACAAATGTGGGTCCTAATTCTTCAATTGTCTGGCGTAGTTGTTCGGCTCTGTTGGTAAGTCTTTTTCCTTTTGGATCAAAGATGCGGCGCATCCATGTATTGTACATCCAGTTTTTAACTACATGTTTCAGTATAATGAAAAAAATAGCTATCAGCCTGAAAACATTTCTAAGAAACCTTGCAATCTGGAAGATCCACATGAGGGTGTAGTTTATACTTTAAAGATAAGGGTCTTATCCTTTTAACCAACCTTCCAGAATTTGTTTTTGTAAAGGATCCGGGTTTCCTGCGGGAGTTAGTTTAAACCCCTTCTCCGCCTTTTGGCCCAGGATGACTTCTATGTCTTTTGTTTGACCATTTATAAATAATGTAAAGCTTATTTTGTCACCGGGTCTTGCCGAAGTAATTATCTTATTAAAAAGATTTGCAGATGATCTTTCTCCATTAATTTTTACCAGCAGTTGCCCTCTTCTTATGCCGGCATTCCATCCGGGTGATTCATAATCTACATTGGCAATAAACACACTGTCTTCTCTTTCTCTCAAAGTAAAACCTGCATAGGCGCCGGGTAAAGCCTGCGTGGTTGTATCAATATTTAAACCTGCATAATTAAAATATGTTGGATAGTCAAGTTCTTTGGTTGTTGTGACGTATTCAAATTCTTCGGCAAGCGAACTGCCTGCAACTGTTTCAAAAGCTTTTTTTAATTCTTCTTCAGTAAAACCTCTTTTCTTTTTCTGATAATATTCTTTGTAAAGAAAACGCATTACATCATCCAGGGATTTTTGATCTTTGGTGAGTTGTCTTATTTTAAGATCAAAAATTAAACCGACTGCAGGACCTTTATCATAATAAGAGATCGTTTTATTTACTTCCTCACTTGTTCTTCCAAAAGGACCGTCACTCCATGTTTCATAGCTTGCCTGTTCCAATGTTTGATAAAGCCTGCCGGGTTTGTTTTCAAAAGCCATCATATTTCCGCGAATAGCATTGAATAATTCTGCATCGGTAGAAATATCGGCTCTTTTAATAATCAAATATTCATAGTAAACAGAAAGCCCTTCTGATACCCAAAGCATTTTTGTTCTACTGCCTTTATCATAATCAAAGGGTCCAAGTTCTATGGGACGAATTCGTTTTACATTATAATGATGAAAATACTCATGAGCTAAAAAATGAAATGTGCGAATATAATTTTCTTTTTTATTGAGATTAGTCCCATTAAAAGCAAAAGTTGTGTTGTTCAAATGTTCGATACCGCCCTGCCCGGGCCCCATGGCAATGAACGTATAACTTTTGTAAGGGATATGCCCGATAATGTTTACAACGGCTTCAATCATTTTTTTAAGATCAAGCATAAATTGTTGCTTGTCAAAATCACCGAGCTTAAAACCAATAAAACGATGAGTTATTCCTCTTACTTTGAATGGAGTTAATTCCTCAAGATTGCCAACAAGAATCGGACTGTCATATAAAATATCAAAATCAGGAGCGGAGTAAGTAAATTTTTTCCCGGGAAGAGAATCTAATCCCGTGGCAACACGGTTCCACTTGCTATCGGGGATCACGGTCACCTGTACAGGCTGGTTGATCATTTTATCAACGTATAAAAAAACACCAGCAGGTAAAATATAAGCCCGGTTATCATCAACATAAGGAGTAGCTACAAATGATCTTTCGGTTTTTACATCATACGATATATTGAACGCATTAACCCTGTTACTGAAAACTCTCCATGTATTGCCAGCAAGCTTTTCGATCTTTAATGCTTTACCTGTTTCATCAGTTGCCCTAAGTTTCTGAACATTTTTTGCATAATCCATTCTTTGATAATAACCCGGTGTCCATACAGGCATTTTGAAGTCAATAAAATCTTTTTTCATACCCTTGCATGAAAGTTTTACCTGGAAGAAATGCCATTCGGGATTATCCATTTTTACCGTATAGGCAAACGAAGCCCTTTGAGCAAGAACGGAGATAGAAAAAAGTAGAAGACAAACTAGTAAAACAGACGTTTTGTTTGTTTTCATTAACGGGTACAGCTATTTAAGATGTTTTGCATAGAATGCAATTGTTCTTTGCCATGCTAATTTTGCTGCTGCTTCATTATATCTTGCAGGAGAAGTGTCATTATGAAAAGCATGTTGTGCTCCTTCATACATATATAGTTCATAATCTGTTTTATTAGTCTTCAAAGCTTCTTCATAAGCTGTAATGCCCTTATTTACTCCTTCATCAAGACTTCCATAATGTAACTGGACTGCGGCTTTTATTTTTGGCACATCAGCATCTGCAGGCTGCCGACCATAAAATGCAACAGCTGCCTTCAGGTCAGGAACGTTTACTGCCAGGTTATTTGACATTGCGCCACCCCAGCAGAACCCAACACATCCTGTCTTGCCATTAAAATCTTTCCTTGTTTTTAAATATTCAAATGCACCAATAAAATTTTTAAGATTATCCTCAGGTTTCAGTTCACTGAAACCAGCTCTTGCCTCATCTTCATTAGCAAATGTTTTTCCCAGTGCCGATAAAGCATTAGGTGCAATTGCAAGATATCCTGAAGTTGCTGCTCTTCTTGCTACATCTTCAATATGGGCATTCAGCCCACGGTTCTCATGAATAACTATTATGGCAGCATATTTTTTTTCTACTTTTGGTCTTGCTATATATGCTTTCATTTCATTCGGCGCACCGGCATAGTTTATGTATTCGGTGAACAGGTCCTCAGCTGTAGTAAGACCGGGTTTTGCATAATTGTTTTCTATTTGTGATAATACTGATTGAGTAAGAGCAAGGCTGCCGGTAATAAGGGTAACCCGTTTTAAAAAATCAGCTCGGGAAATAGTAGCTGAATGAATATACTCATCGTACAAATTGATAATTTTCTGGTCCATATATTTAAATTAAGGGAACTAAAGTTACGAAAGCAAATTAATTAAGGATGGTAATTCTTGTATCACCAAGTTCATTACCTTCGCCATCTTAATTTTTAAAAGGATCATTTATGAAATACTTATTTACAACCGCTATCGTTGCTGCATCTTTGATCGCATGCAACAGTAATGACGAAAAAACCACTGAAACCAAAGAAGCAGGTCATGATGCACACCCAAGTACTACTGCTGCCGTGGAAATGCCTCCAATGCCGGAAGTCCCTGCAAATGCAAAAGTGTATTTTGTTAATCTGAAAGATGGACAAACTGTTAAATCACCATTGAAATTTGAAATGGGAGTGGAAAATCTACAAGTGGATACAGCAAACGGAATATTGAAACCTGCATCAGGTCATCATCATCTTCTTATTGATGTTGATTCAATAGCCACGGAAACAATAGTGCCCCCTACAGATTCAGTTCGTCATATTCATTTTGGAAAAGCACAAACTACAGGGGAAGTTATATTGACTCCCGGCAAACATGTTTTGGTTCTTCAGTTTGCTGATGCATTGCACCGATCTTATGGTAGCAGGCTTACAAGTAAAATAACTGTGGAAGTAAAACAATAAAAACTATTTTTTATGTCTCTATAATGCCCTGTTTACCGGGGCATTTTTATTTTACATAAGGGTGTATTCGTTGAATTGTGAATCAAAGTTTAAAGTTTAATTGTTCATAAATTTTAATTCCTTGAATTACAGTTAAAAAGTATTTGATTCTCCCTGCTGGCATGGGCTTTGAAAATCAATAGTAAAATCAATGATTATGAAAAAAGTAACAATGGTCTTATCCGTAGCTGTAATAAGTTTTTCATTCTCAACTGTGAGTGCACAACAAGCAATAGGTATAAAAGGTGGTGTAAATATTGCGAGCCTGAGTGGCTTTGAAGGTCGCAGTAGGATCAGTCCTCATGCAGGTGTTTTTCTTCACCATACTATAAATAAGAACTGGTGTTTTCAACCCGAGTTATTATACTCCGGCGAAGGACAACGCTACATATCAGGCGGAGTGGAAAGAACTCTGGCTCTTAGTTATCTCCAACTTCCACTGATGATCCAGTATTACCCGGCACCACAGGTATATTTTGAAGCAGGTCCACAGTTTGGTTTGCTTTTAAGTGCACAGGACAAAGTTGATGATTATGAGGAACAAATAAATGCGAAGGATGATTTTACACAAGCACAAGTTGCCTTAGGGTTGGGTATGGGATATAAGGCTTCAGAAAAATTAATATTATACGGACGCTATAATTTCGGATTGACCGACGTGAGCCGGTTCGATAATATTGTTGACCATAGCAATGTTGGTCAAATCGGAGTTGCGATCAGATTAAAACATCATTAATTAAATAAGCAACAATTGAAAGCAGTTATGATGTTCATGACTGCTTTTTTATTTAGAAAATATTAACTGAAATTTTCGATAATACTCTTGCCAAAACATTCAAACATCTCTTTAACAGTAAAGCTGGCATATTTATCGTCATACAAACACTAGTAATAAATCTCATGGATTTAGAAAATGTAAACCGGGGTCACTGAATTGAGAAGCCAATTTTTTACAACCTAAATCCTTTTAAATGAAACGTATCTTAAAAGCATTTTTAATAGCGATCGTCGTATTGCTGTTTGGTGCAGTGCAAAACAAAACATCAGCACAGGTATCTGTCGGTGTTTCCTTCCAAACTTTTTATGATGATCTGAGTCCCTATGGCGACTGGATCAGCTATCCGGAACATGGATATGTTTGGAGACCTGATACCAGGTATCGTGATTTTCAACCTTACAGATCTGAAGGTCATTGGGTATGGTCAGACGATGGTTGGCTTTGGGTATCAAATTATGAATGGGGATGGGCGCCATTTCACTATGGTCGCTGGGTCTATGATTCTTATGAAGGCTGGCTCTGGGTCCCGGATTATGAATGGGCACCTGCGTGGGTAGTATGGCGTGGCGGTAGTGATTATTATGGCTGGGCCCCGATGAGTCCAGGTATTAGTGTTAACTTATATTTCGGCAACAGGTATAATATACCGTACAATTATTGGTGTTTTGCTCCAAGCCGTTATATCACCTCACCGCATCTTTCAAATTATTATATCGATAGAGGCAGAAATACAACCATTATTAATCACACAACTATTATTAATAATTATAACAGGGATAGGGGTTATGTCATTGGCCCTTTACGTAATGAAGTTGAAAGATATACTGGTTCAAGAATTAACTCTGTTAGAATTCGTGAATCTCAAAGGGCCGGTCGTACCATAACAAGAAACAATGAGGTTTCTATATACAAGCCTTACATTAACCGAGGTTCTGATAGAGGAACGCCAAAAACTTTCGAGACTTACAGAAGCCAGAGCGGAACTACGGATCGAAATACTGCAAGACAAGAAAGACCTTATCAGAATCGCGGCAGTCAACAAACGGAAAGGCAACAATTCCCTAACCAGAATGATCAGAGAGTAGAAAGGCAACAAGTGCCTGATCAGAACAGGAGAGTAGAAAGACCTTACCAGAATAGAGGCAATCAGCAAACAGAACGGCAGCAGTTGCCTAATCAGAATAATCAAAGAGTAGAAAGACAACAGTTACCTGATCAGAATAGCCAAAGAGTGGAAAGACAACAAGTGCCTGATCAGAACAGACAAAGAATGGAAAGGCCATATCAGAATCGCGGCAATCAACAGGTAGAGAGGCAACAATCTCCGACTCAGAATAATCAAAGAGTGGAGAGACAGCAAATGCCAAATCAGAATAATCAAAGAGTGGAGAGACAGCAAATGCCAAATCAGAATAGTCAAAGAGTGGAGAGACAGCAAATGCCAAATCAGAATAGTCAACGAGTTGAAAGACCTTATCAAAATAGGGGACAGCAACAACAGGTGGAAAGACCTGCACAAACTCAGCCGCAGCAACAACAACCACAAAGTGGCAATGGTAATGGAAACGGAAATGGTCGGGGAAGAGGCAAAGGAAATTAAATTATGGATTCATTTTATAAAAGAGCTTTCGATAAGGAAGCTCTTTTGTTTCTGCATTATTCCATACCCATCTTTTTGAGTAATTCTTTAAATCCTTCTTCATTTCTCAGCGGGTCAAAAAGTTTATCTACTTTAATGCTGATAAGGCCAAAATCATAAAGACGGTAAGCCAAGTTCAGTTTTTCAATTGCCTTTTGTTTTTCACCAAGCCATGCATAGAGAATACCGGTTTGAAATGCAAAATCATAAGGCGAAACGCTTTCAAGCGAATCCACAATCTTTTTTGTTTTATCTGTTTGGCCGGTACGGGTATATGAAATGCTTTTTAAAATGGAAATAGAAGTTGGCCTGCTATAATATAATACACTGTCATACTCATCTTTTAAAAAATGGTAAACCATTTTAGTGCCTGATGTGGAATCTGGAATATTCCCCGGCCGTATCTCACTTCGATATGAAATATACTTGTCAGGGTCTCTTGAATAACGATAATAATTTAACCAACTGCTATTCATAATTGAAGAAAGGGGATCAAGAAGTTTTGCTTTCTGAAGATTTTTTTTGGCTTCGGCAAAGCTGCCCATTTCCATTTGCGCAAAGGCGAGGTAAACATGAGCTTCAGCATTGTTTGGATTGAGGGCGATGGATTTGTTTAGTTCTTTAATTGCAAGAGACGGTGAAAGGGTGCTGATCTTAAGTACATCTCCAAGTATCATATGTGTCTCGGATCTCTCCGGACCTAAAGCAACCGCGGTTAGTGCGGCATCTAGTGATTTCCGAACATAGTAAGGTTTTTCACTTTGGTTTCGGAATGGTATTTTGGAATAAGCACTTGCCAGTTCAGCCCATGCCAGGGAAAAATCGGGATCTTTTTTTATTGCATTTAATAACGGCTCAATTCTTTGTGACCAGGGTAGTTTTTTTGCCCGCAGATAATCTTCATAAGCATCTACATTATCTGTAGCTTTTTCAATGATACGTTTCCCTTCTTCTGTGGTCAGTTTGACATTTAGCTTATTAGCTATATGTTGTGCTACTTCACTTTGAATTGCAAAAACTTCAGATGCATTCCTGTCATAGGATTCCGACCAAATATGTTCATCAGTTTTTGCATTAATTAACTGGGCAGTGATTCTCACTTTATCACCTTCCCTTCTTACACTTCCTTCCAATATAGTTGCAACACCTAATTCATCAGCAATTTTTTTTATGTTTTTCTTATTGTTTTTATATTCCATCACCGATGTTCGTGATATAACTTTCAGATCGGCAATTTTAGAAAGCTGCGTTATGATATCTTCCGTTATTCCATCGCTGAAATATTGCTGTAGTGTATCGTTGCTGATATTATCAAAAGGAAGAACGGCAATTGATTTATCACTACCGGTAAATACAGAATTATTTTTCAGCATGCCAGGTAAGAGGAGTGCGATCAATGTAATTACAATAGCTGCTGCTGATACGATGATCCATTTGCGTATTGCTTTCAGGTTTCTCTTAGCTGTTATGTCTACAACCCTTCCTTCAATTTTTTCTTTTGCAGGCACAGTCAATCCATCATTGGCAAGGGCATATACTTCCATGGGCTCGTGCACATTTTTCATTCTGAAACGGCCAAGAGGAGCTGTTTTGAATTCAGGGTGATTCCTGATCTTGTCAAATATTTCTTTGGAGAAAAGTATGCTGCCAGGTAACCCCAGTGACTGGATGCGGGATGCAATATTCACTCCATCACCCATGATCTTACCATCTTCATAAATTATTTCGCCGATGTGAAGGCCAAGACGTAAAGGAACCGGCGGTTCGGCCTGCATTTGTTGTTGAATACTTAAAGCACAATGCATGGCCTTTGTGATACTGGTAAAAATGCATAGACTACCATCGCCGTAAAATTCGATCACATTTCCTTCAAATTCATCCACGGTTCTTTCCAACACTGCCCTGTGATGTTTTACCATTTTGATCGCGGATTGTTCATCACGCTGCATCATCGCAGTGTAGCCGGCAATATCAGTAAACAAAATAGCAGCTAGCTGACGTGTGGATGGCATGAATTGAA
>Ga0193740_1000375_pt1 | contig 12670 bp, 11 predicted proteins | sample L2s1metaG_FD_145072 | JGI IMG/M metagenome (GOLD analysis project Ga0193740, IMG submission 145072) | Soil microbial communities from a riparian zone of the East river system, Colorado, United States - L2s1 | ecosystem: Environmental > Terrestrial > Soil > Riparian zone | place: USA: East River... | reverse complement strand
CTGATCTCTAATATTAAACTGCTTGTTAACACCCGGGAACAATTTCATTTATTGCGGGGAAAAGAATTAAGCCAGTTGCCTTGCATTGAAAATGCTTTTCTCATTATTGAAGATGATCAGATAGCCGAATACGGTGCAATGACCGAGGTAAAATTTCGCGTGTCTGATTTTACGTCTCATTTAGACGCGGCAGGCAAAATGGTTTTGCCGTCGTGGTGCGACAGTCATACCCATTTGGTTTTTGCCGGGAGCCGGGAAAATGAGTTTGTTGACAAGATCAAAGGATTGTCTTATGCTGAAATAGCGGCCAAAGGGGGAGGTATCCTGAATTCTGCAAAAAAAATAAATGGCATCACTGAGGATGAATTGTATAAACAATCATACAAACGGTTACAGGAGGTAATTCATTCAGGAACGGGGGCCATCGAAATTAAAAGTGGTTATGGTTTAAGTGTGGAAGGCGAGTTAAAAATGCTTCGGGTTATCCAGCGATTGAAAAGAAATTCCAAAATTTCAATTAAAGCTACCTTCCTTGGAGCACATGCTTTTCCGGTTGAATACAAACAAAACAGGCCAGCATACATTGATCTTATCATAGATCAAATGTTACCTGTGATTGCCAATGAACAATTGGCTGATTACATCGATGTTTTTTGTGAAGAAGGTTTTTTTACCCCTAGTGAGACTGAACAAATATGCAATGCGGGAAAGGCAATCGGGTTAAAACCAAAAATTCATGCAAATCAATTATCGAGTTCGGGAGCTGTACAGGTGGGAGTAAAACTTGGTGCTGTTTCGGTGGATCATTTGGAAACCATGAATGAAGAGGATATACAGAGCCTGACCAGGGCATCAACTATTGGAACGTTGCTGCCTACTGCTGCCTTTTTTCTTCGGATGCCTTATCAACCAGCCAGAAAATTAATTGAAAGCGATTGCGCTATTGCTTTAGCGAGTGATTTCAACCCGGGTTCTTCGCCATCCGGCAACATGAATTTTGTTGTAGCACTTAGTTGCATTCAAATGAAAATGCTTCCGGAAGAAGCCATCAACGCTGCAACACTCAATGGAGCGTATGCCATGGAGTTGGAACATGAAACAGGAAGTATTACGATTGGCAAGAAAGCCAATTTAATTGTTACCAAAGATATCCCATCACTTGCTTATCTGCCTTATTCGTTCGGAAGTAGTGTAATAGACCGGGTAATGGTGAGTGGAGAATGGTTAACTCAATAATTCAAATGTTTTAATTTCATTACATGAACGTTAACCCGGAGGTATTGCTGATTGTGCTTTGTAGTCTTATCGTTCTTTCCTACCTCTTTTCCGTGATCAGTAAATATATCCGTGTTCCATCTGTGCTTTTGCTTTTGTTTGCCGGAATTGGGTTTGCTGCACTTGCGCGTACATACAATTTAAATCTTCCCATTCCCTCCGAAATTGTAGACGGCTTGGGCGTGGTTGGTTTGATCATGATCGTATTGGAAGCGGGACTTGACCTGGAATTATCAAAAAATAAAATCTCCCTTATCCGGGATTCATTTTTGGCTGCGCTCCTTATCCTGATTCTTTCAGCGGCTTTGATTAGCGGAATCTTATATTTTTTTCTGAGTGCCGAAATAACCAAATGTATCGTTTATGCGTTGCCTTTATCAATAATGAGTAGTTCAATTGTATTGCCAAGCATTCACCATCTCACAAAAAGCAAAAAGGAATTTTTAATTTATGAGGCTTCTTTTTCAGACATTATTGGAATTTTATTGTTCAACTATTTTACCGGTACAGAGATTTTTACACTTCGGTCCATCGGCTCATTTTCATTAAGCATTGTTATCTCTGTTGTTTTGTCCCTGGTGGTTTCGTTCCTTCTTTTTTTACTGCTGACAAAAGCCAGGACACAAGTGAAATTTTTTTTGGTGTTTTCGTTATTGGTCATCATTTATTTGGGAGGCAAAATGCTTCATCTTCCTTCGCTGCTCATCATCCTCGTATTTGGATTAATGGTCAATAACTGGGAAAAGATCCCTTTCAAAAAAACCAATCGAATGGTACCGCAACAGGAGTTAACCGGTATTCGCCATTTTCTTCATTCAATTACTGCCGAATCATCTTTCCTGGTAAGAACTTTCTTTTTTGTATTGTTTGGCTTTAGCATTGACCTTGATTTTTTTGGTAACAGGGATGTGCTCTTTATTGGAACTATGATTGTCCTGGCTTTGTTCCTGGTGAGATTTTTATACCTGCAGTTCTTTTTCAAAACCAAACTACTGCCTGAAGTATTTTTAATTCCTCGCGGTCTTGTCACCATCGTGTTATTTTATAAAATACCGGAGAACATGAAGCTTAGTACTTTCGATGACGATATTTTATTCTTCATCATTCTCGCTACCGGCATAATTATGACGATAGGCATGTTACTTTACAAAAAGGAAAATGATGAAGTTATTGAAGACCCTCAATTTGCAGAACGAAAAGATATTTTATGAACCTAACTCATTTCAAAGTTTATACAAAGCAGGATATGTTTGCGCTCATAAATGTGAGACGATTTGAGACAAAACTGGGAGAAAGAATACGAATCCTGACCGGTTCGGATATTTATGAGTCGATACAAAGTCTGCCAGCAAAATATATAGTGTTTGGAATTCCTGAAGACATTGGCGTGCAGGCAAATTACGGAGTGGGTGGAACCAGTACCGCCTGGCTTTCATTTCTTCGATATTTCCTCAATATTCAAAGCAATGACTATTTGCAGGGAGACGAGATTGCAGTTATCGGTTATTTTGATTTTGGAGACATTCAATCCGTCATTGATAAAAATGCACATAGCACCGAGGAAAAAGTGGAAGCCTATCGCCACGCAGTCAACACAATCGACGAAGAAGTAGAGAGCCTTACCAAAACAATTGTTGCCGCTGGAAAAATTCCAATTGCAATAGGAGGTGGTCACAATAATTCCTATCCATTAATTAAAGGTTCATCCAAGGGATTGCACCAGGCACAAAAAATTCCGCTGCCGCAAATCAATTGCATCAATTTGGATGCGCACACTGATTTCAGACCAAGTGAAGGAAGACACAGTGGCAACGGTTTCCGCTATGCAGAAGAAGATGGTTTTCTGCAGAAATACTGCGTGATCGGTATTCATGAAAATTATCTTCCGCAGAACGTTTGGCTTGATATTGTCAATAATCCTTTCCTCGATTTCATTAGCTATGAAGACATATTTATCCAGGAAAAAAGAAATTTCATCCAGGCAGTTGCACATGCAATTGACTTTACGGATGATAATTTTACAGGTATAGAACTGGACCTTGATTGTATTGAAGATGTATTAAGCAGCGCCAGTTCACCTGCAGGGATTAAAACCGTTCATGCACGGCAGTATATAAACCTGGCGGCAGCACAAACCAAGGCCGCATACCTGCATATTTGTGAAGGAGCAACCAGGCTTTCAGATGGAAGATCCAATGAACTCACGGGAAAATTGATCAGTTATTTAGTGAGTGATTTTGTAAAGGGAAGGAATGAATAGAGAATTAGGATTTATGGCTTACAATCGAAGCCGGCGATTAGAGTTTTTGAGAAAGTTTATAATAGACTGGCAGTTTAGATTATTAGGTTGTCTCAGCCATACTAGCGAAAGCTTTCATTTTTCTTCAACCCATTCAAACAAGTAGAGTTCATCAAATGGGACTGAAAATTTTTCAAGAAACTGCAAGTATTCCTGCCTGAATGTTTTCCTTTTATGATGTGCTTCCTGGTTCAGTACATATTTACAAACACGATCAATTTGTGAATGTCCATAAGAAAAAACTCCATATCCTTCCTGCCAGGCAAAATTGCCACTAACCCATTTCTTTTGTTTGATAAATTCATTGCTTTCTACTTTAATTTCTTTTACAAAATCCGAAATCAAAACTGACGGTTTAAAGCCAACAAATAAATGAATGTGATCGGGCATACAATGGACAGCAAGCATTTTAGCTTTTCTCGCCTGCACAAGTGCGGTGATATATTTATGCAATTCTTCTTTATGTTGTTTTGGTATAAGGCTTTGACGGCCTTTTACCGCAAAAACAAATTGCAAATAAATCTGGGAAAATGTATTTGGCATGACGTGGCTCCTACGGAGCCCTCAAGATATTAATCGCTGGCTAGAAACACAAAAGTCCTACGGACTTTATTATCAGACCGAAATTTTGAAACACGGGTTTGGCTCCGTTGGAGCCTTGTATTTACAGAGAGTTAATGGTGCAAAGATGATGTTCTGTAGAAGCATTTTTTTATGAATACAATAAACACAGAAGTCCTTGGGACTTATTTTCAGACAGGAATTTTTGAAACACGGGTTTGGCTCCGTTGGAGCCTTGTATCTTGGAGTCAATTAATGATTCAAAGACTGTGCTTCTAACGAACATCGTATTTATAAAATACCGTAAAATCGAACTCATTTACTATAGCTAGCACAGATTTCCTAAAAACACTTGGCTCCAGGGGGGCCATGTGTTTTTAGAACAATTTACATTAGGGAGCTTTTGCTCCGTTGTAGCATCGTGTTATTAGTATACCAGAAACCCTGTGATTCAAGAGGGCAGCACCGAATCCCACGTGTTTGAAAGCAATTAATAGTGGAAAAATTATGTTCCACAGGAGCATCGTGTTTATAGAGTATAAACACGATGTCTTTTTTGCTATTACCAGCAAGGATTTTTGAAAAGAAATTTAGCTCCGGAGGAGCCATGTGTTTTTAGAACAATTTACATTAGGGAGCTCTTGTTCCGTTGTAGCATCGTGTTATTAGTATACCAGAAACCCTGTGATTCAAGAGGGCAGCACCGAATCCCACGTGTTTGAAAAGCAATTAATAGTGGAAAAATTATGTTCCACAGGAGCATCGTGTTTATAGAGTATAAACACAATGTCTTTTTTGCTATTACCAGCAAGGATTTTTGAAAAGAAATTTGGCTCCGGAGGAGCCATGTGTTTTTAGAACAATTTACATTAGGGAGCTCATGCTCCGTAGGAGCACCGTGTTTATTTATTGCCAATTTAATTTAAACCATTGCAATCAACTCAACAACTGCTCATCCAGTTCAATTATCTTTTCAAATACTTTTTCATATTCTTTATTGGCTGCTTCAAGTTTCTTTACGGCATCTCTGTAGGCCGCCTCCGTTTTTTTAAATTCTTCTTTGTTAGCGTAAATCTCCGGTTTTGTCAGGTCCAGTTCCAATTCATCCTGTTTCAGTTTCAATTCTGCAACCTGCTTTTCCAACTGCTGGAAATGCCTTTGCTGTTTTTGCAGTTCTTTTTTAACTGCAGATTTATCGGCTACAGATTTTGACGTCTCAAACGATTTTTCGGAGTCTTTTTCTACTTCTTTTTTAGCATTTGCCTTCTCTTTACTGTCGCCTTGCGACTTGTTTGTTGTATCTCTTTCCTCTGACTTCTGATTTCTCACGTCTGATTTCTCGCGTTTCACATCTGACCTCGCATTCATTCTTTCCTTCCATTCCGCATATTCTTCATATCCACCTTTAAACTCCTTTATTTCATGATCAATGATCTCCCAGATCTTATTGGCTGTCTTCGAAATAAAATAACGGTCGTGGCTTACCAGGATATAACTTCCCTGGTAGCGGTTCAATGCATCAACCAACAATTCGGTTGAATGAATATCCAGGTGGTTGGTGGGCTCGTCAAGGAGTAAAAAGTTTGCTTTGGAAAGAATTGTTTTTGCCAGGGCCACCCTTGCTTTTTCGCCACCACTCAGCACCTTGATCTTTTTATCGGCATCATCTCCACTGAATAAAAAACAGCCCAGCAATGTTCGTAATTCCAGTTCCGTTTTTTGCGAACCGGCTTGTTTCATTTCGTCAATGAGAGTGTGGTTTAAATTCAAAGCCTCCAACTGGTGCTGCGCATAAAAAGCGGCATCGATATTATGTCCCCACTTGCGTTCGCCGTGGAAAGGTTCTGTTCCTGCAACAATTCGTAACAAGGTTGATTTCCCTTTTCCATTAGCACCTATCAAAGCAATCTTATCACCACGCTCGATTTCTGCAAAGGCGTTGTCAAGAATATCAACGTCTTTAAAGTGCTTGGTGACATTTTTTAATTCAACCAAAACTTTTCCAGGTGTTTTATCAATGTTGAAATTGATCTTAATGTTTGGTCTTTCAATTTCAGCTTCTTCAATTTTTTCGAGCCTGTCTAACTTTTTTATTAAGCTCTGTGCCATTGCAGCTTTACTGGCCTTGGCACGGAATCTTTCGATCAGTCTCTCGTTTTGCCGGATAAAATCCTGCTGATTTTCATAAGCTCTTTGCTGAACTTCTACCCGTTGTTGCTTCTCAGTTTCATAAAAAGAATAATTGCCATTGTAAATATGCAATTCCCGTTGATAAAGTTCCACGATCTTCTTCACCATCCGGTTCAAAAAATATTTATCATGGCTTACGATGACAACAGCACCTTTATAATGTTGTAAATACTTTTCAAGCCATTCGATGGATGGCAGGTCAAGGTGGTTCGTGGGTTCATCGAGTAAAAGAAGGTCCGGCTGCTGAAGGATCATTTTTGCAAGCAATACCCTCATTCGCCATCCTCCGCTGAACTCACGATAAGGCCTTTGCAGATCTTTGTTTTCAAAACCCAGTCCCTGCAACACTTCTTCTGTCTGGTGCTGCATGGTGTAGCCTCCTGCTTCTTCAAACTGGTGAAGTTTGTCGCTGTATTTATGGAGTAATTCGTCGCTGGAGTTTTTTTCGATTTCTTTGGTAAGTCGATCCAATTCCTTTTCCAGGGCTTTGGCTTTATCAAAAGCATGCATGGCTACTTCAAGAATGGATTCTTTTGTATCAAAACTCAAAAGATCCTGGTGTAAGTAACCAATAGAAGTGTTTCTACTCCTTTCAACCGTTCCGGCAGAAGGTTGGTATTCGCCAACGAATAACTTCAGTAAAGTGGATTTACCGGTTCCATTATAGCCAATTAACCCAATTCGTTCCATGGGGTGAATATGCCAGGTAGCATCACTCACAATGGTTCTCGCACCAAACTCAAACGTAACATTTTGTAGACCTGCCAGCATAATTTAAAGCAGGCAAAGATAGCCGCTGTTTAAACAAATTTTGCAGGCATTTCACAGATTATGATTGTTTTAATGAAGTCTTCCTGTTTCATTCGACATTCCGTTATTAGTTTTGTCGCAAAATTTGTTGATGCGAACTTTTATAATTTGTTTCCTCCTGGCTTTCTTTATTTCCTGTAATAATTCGCAAAACGTGGAGACTGCACAAAGCAAAGGGGTAAGTAAACATAGCAACAGCTTCAATTCCTCAGTTCAGTCAGCAATGGATAGTTATCATCAATTAACGGAGGCATTTGTCAATTGGGATTCCATTGGTATCATTCGTACGTCCGGGGAACTGGAACGCAGGTTGGACAGTATTAATTTTTTTGGATTCAGACCTGAAAAAATTACAGTCCCAGTAGACACATTGAATCTCGCGAAAAAAGACCTGAAGGCTATGGCCTTGAATAAAAATATCACGGATAAGCGCCATGACCTGAATTCTCTTACCCAACATCTGTATGCTTTTCTGGAAACGGTTCAATATGATGATAAGAAAATTTATTTGCAGGAGTGCCCAATGGCATTTAATGATACTGAATCAGGAATTTGGTTGAGCGAAACGAAGGACATACGAAATCCTTATTTGGGATTGCATCATCCAAAATATGGCAAAGCAATGATCGATTGTGGGGACACTAAAACCACAATTGATTTTACATCAGCAAAGAATAAAACAAAGTAAGGAAAGAAAGAAACAGAAGAAAAACACCGGAAATGATTCGAGACCTAAGAACACCTAAATTATTCATCTGGTTTTTGGCAGTATTGATTTGTTCGAATTCAGCAATCGCACAAAATAAATTTACCCTGAACGGTTACATTAAAGACTCAAGTAATGGAGAATCGATAATAGGAGCAACCGTATCCGTCAATGGAAAATCCATTACAAGTAATCAATACGGTTTTTATTCAATTACACTGGATGAGAGCGAATATGACGCATTGGTATCACATGTATCTTATCTCACCCAATCGTTTCACTTAAGTCTGAACAGAAATGTTCAGCACAATATTTTTTTGTTACCCAAATCCTCTGCACTTACCGAAGTAGTGGTTTACAGCAAAAGAAAAGACGCCAATGTGCGAAGTGCGCAAATGGGAAAGGTTGACCTTTCTATCAACCAAATAAAAAACATTCCCGCCTTCATGGGAGAAGTGGATATTTTGAAAGCGATCCAGCTTATGCCAGGCGTTCGAAATGCGGGTGAAGGAAATGCCGGCTTTTACGTAAGGGGCGGTGGGCCTGACCAAAACCTGATTTTGTTAGACGACGCTGTTGTCTATAATACAGGCCATTTATTTGGTTTCTTTTCCATCTTTAACTCTGATGCAATTAAAAATGTGTCCCTGATCAAAGGTGGAATGCCTGCACAATATGGAGGACGTTTGTCCTCTGTTCTGGATGTAGCGATGAAGGAAGGAAACAGCAATAAATTCCAGACAGAAGGCGGAATTGGTTTGATCGCTTCAAGATTATCTGTTCAGGGTCCCATTAAAAAAGATAAAGCGTCATTCATTGTTTCGGCAAGAAGAACCTACATTGATGCTTTGGTAAAGCCCTTCGTTAGTAAGAGCAGCAACTTCTACGGTTCCGGCTATTATTTCTACGACATGAATGCAAAGATCAATTATCGTTTTTCGGAAAAAGACCGTTTGTATTTGAGCGGGTATTTTGGAAGAGATGTTTTTACTTTTAAAAATGCCGAGCAGTCCTTCAATGCAGAAATTCCCTGGGGGAATGCAACTGCCACCTTGCGATGGAATCATGTTTTCAATCCAAAACTGTTTGCGAATGCTACAGTAGTTTATAATGACTATCATTTTAGATTTGGAGCGGCCCAAAATAATTTCGAAGTCAATTTATCGTCTGGTATAAAGGATGGCAATGCAAAAATCGATTTTGACTATTATCCTTCCGGTCAGCATAAATTAAAGTTTGGCGGATTATTTACTTATCACAAGTTTATTCCCAATGTAACATCAGGCAGGCAGGACTCAGTTGTTTTTCAACCGGTGAATGAGGGAGATAAATTTGCTGTAGAAAAAGCTTTGTACATACAGGATGATTGGGATATCAGTGACAGGCTCAAAATAAACTATGGACTGCGATGGACCAACTTCTCTCAAATTGGTCCGTATACCAAATATGTACGTGATGCCGATCAAAATAAACTGGATAGTACGGTGTATGATCGTTTTGAGAAAATACAGAATTATTGGGGATTTGAACCCAGGTTCACTATGCGCTATACGTTGAATAGTTCCACTTCTTTGAAGGGATCGGTAACCCGCAACTTACAATTTATTCACCTCGTAAGTAATGCAGGCACCACTTTACCAACCGATCTTTGGGTGCCCAGTACGTTTCGTGTAAGACCGCAATTAAGCTGGTTGTATGCTGCAGGAATTTTCAAAAACTTCAACAACAATGAATATGAAACTTCAATTGAGGTTTATTATAAGGACATGCGTAACCAGATCGAGTACGCCGAAGGTTATACTCCTTCATTAAAAGATCCGGAAGAAGATTTCGTTTTTGGCAAAGGCTGGAGTTATGGCAGTGAATTTTTTATTAATAAAGTGAGAGGTAAACTCACTGGATGGATTGGCTATACCTTATCATGGACCTGGCGAAAATTCCCTGCACTGAATGCCGGGGAAACTTACCCTGCTAAATATGACCGCAGGCATGACCTGTCTGTTGTGGGCACCTACGAGTTAAACAAAAAATGGAAATTCGGAGCTGTATTTGTGTACGGGTCGGGCAACGCTATGTCGTTACCAGAACGATTTTATATTGTCAATGGAGTACTAACGCAAGACTTCAGTGGCATCAATGAATATCGCCTTGACGCTTATCACCGGTTGGATCTCTCAGCGACGCTTACGCCACAAAAAACTAAAAAGAAAAAATTCGAAAGCTACTGGGTGTTTAGTATTTACAATGTTTATAATCACCTCAATCCTTATTTCATATATTTTAACCAAACCGGGAACCCTTACAGTGGCAATTTGCAGATAGAAGCGCGACAGGTTTCATTGTTTCCTATACTGCCTGCGGTTACGTGGAATTTTAAATTTTAACCGTCGAAAAAAATTTTTCTATAACTTCTCGCCTTTAAAATAACCAGACACATGAGAAAATTTTTTCTTTTAGCCTTTATACAGGGCTTTGCTATTTTTCTTTTTGCACAAACCAGTAGTGATGCTTTAACTATTCAAAAGATCAAAGACGAAGAGCGAAAGAATTCGCAGGTAATGGATATTGCATTTCACCTTACCGATGTAAATGGTCCAAGGTTAACTGCGTCACCAGGTTTTTTGAAGGCTGCAGAGTGGGCAAAAAATAAACTTGCCGGATGGGGACTGACGAATGCTGCATTAGAACCATGGGGCGATTTTGGCAAAGGATGGCAGCAGGAGAAATGTTATATCGCTATGACCAAACCTTATTATGCTCCCTTGATTGCCTATGCACGTGCCTGGACACAAGGTACCGGTAAGAAAATGCTCACTGGAAATATTGTATTGATCAATGCAAGCGATTCGGCAACACTCGTTCAACAATACACAGCAAAACTGAAAGGGAAAATTGTAATGCTGTTGATGAACGATACATTGCGTCCTTCTTTTGTGGCCGACGCAGAAAGGTACGCTGATACCACATTGGACAAAATGGCAAAGGCACAACCACAAAACAGGCAGGGTGGAAATCAACAATCCAGGGCCAATACCAGTTTTGCTGCAAGGCAGGCATTTTTGCGCACCCTTACCAATTTATATACTACTGAAAAGCCTGCGTTGATACTAAGTATGTCTTCACGAGGCACAGACGGAACCATATTTGTACAAAGTGGCGGCTCTTATATGAAGGATCAGCCGGAAGCACCTGCGAGCGTAGTGTTATCCAGTGATGATTACCTGCGCCTGCAACGGTTGGTAAAAGCAGGTGTGCCGGTGGAACTGGAGGCCGATGTAAAAACAAAATTTTTTACGAATGATACCAAAGGCTATAATGTTGTTGCGGAAATCCCGGGAAGCGACCCCCAGCTAAAAGATCAGATTGTAATGTTAGGAGGACACCTTGATTCATGGCATCGAGCAACAGGAGCTACAGACAATGCTGCCGGTTGTGCTGTAATGATGGAAACCGTTCGCCTCATAAAGAGCCTTGGACTTCAACCAAAAAGAACGATACGCATCGCGTTGTGGGGCGGTGAGGAACAGGGTTTGTTCGGTTCACGCAATTATGTAAAAACACATTTTGGCGATCCCCAGACTATGCAATTAACTCCCGACCAGGCAAAAGTTTCAGCTTATTATAATTTAGACAACGGCACTGGTAGAATCAGGGGAATTTATTTGCAGGGAAATGATAAGTTAAGAGACCTGTTCCAGGAATGGTTAAAGCCTTTTAATGATATGGGTGCATCAACCGTTACCATTAGTAATACCGGCGGCACAGACCATCTTTCTTTTGATGCAGTGGGTATTCCCGGTTTTCAATTCATCCAGGATGCGATTGAATATGATACTAGAACACACCACACCAATATGGATACGTACGACCATTTAGTTCCGGAGGATCTGAAACAGGCTGCAGCAATAGTAGCGGCATTCGTTTATAATACTGCTCAAAGCAGTGAATTGCTTCCCAGAAAACCATTGCCTGAACCAAGAGGAACCCGGAGAGGTTTTTAAAAGTATATAAGTCGCAATAAAAATCCGAAGTACGAAGTGAAAGCTTCGTACTTTTTATTTTGTGATTTCCCAATCTTCAATATCACCTTCCACTACTGTGAATAAAGGATGTGGTTGAAAAACACTGGTAGTACTTATCTCTTTTAATTTGACAGGGTCACGATTTAGGAGTTTGTTTTTCAGGTGTTCTACTTCATATTTTAATTGTCCTGCTGTAACAGGTATTTTACATTCTTCAAAACTCCACTCAATTTTATTTTTGTCAAAAATGTAGTTCCTGTTTTCCGCTTCCTGTTGCACAATGCTTAAATAATAATTGATCGCATGTAATGCATGCGGACATTTCTTAAAACGGTTTAACTGCGGGTGATTCCTGTAACCCTTTGTCCTTTCTTCAAGAACGTGTTTGGCCAATAAACACTCCCTCCATAATGCAACCAGGCCTTTGGCATCGAGGTACTTTGGATGAAGGGACCAGATTCTCATCATTTAAAAACAAACGAGCCGCCAGATAGTTGAAATGAAGAAGCCTTCTGAAAACAGAAGGCCTAATTCGAACTCAAAATTTCAAATTATTTGCTCATTCTCTTTTTTAAATTTTCATCTATCGCGTCTAAAAATTCTTCGGTATACAAATAATCTTTTCCGTGTTGAGCTTTTGATTGAATGGTCAATGCAAGATCTTTTGTCATCTTACCACTTTCCACCGTTTTAATGCACACTTCTTCCAGTGCATTACAGAAATCGATCAGCTGCTGGTTATTATCAAGTTTACCACGGAAGGCCAAACCTCTTGTCCATGCAAAAATGGAAGCAATAGGATTGGTA
>Ga0193740_1000374_pt1 | contig 12687 bp, 9 predicted proteins | sample L2s1metaG_FD_145072 | JGI IMG/M metagenome (GOLD analysis project Ga0193740, IMG submission 145072) | Soil microbial communities from a riparian zone of the East river system, Colorado, United States - L2s1 | ecosystem: Environmental > Terrestrial > Soil > Riparian zone | place: USA: East River... | reverse complement strand
TGTTGTCTCTAAACAGTAGGGTTAAAAGAATCTTCCCAATCTTAAATGAATCAAGCTTTCGTCTTCAGAAATTCCATAGTAAACAGTTACAGCCAATTTATTAAAAGGAGCGAGTAATAAACCACCACCGTAACCTACGTGCCATTTGTCAGATGTTTCATCCTGCATCCACACACGACCCTGATCGACAAAGCCAATTAGTCCAACTTTTCCTTTGAGCCAGTAACCGTTCATATTGGTGATCCACCTTAATTCATTACTGGTATAAACACTGGTTTCCCCGGCAAAACGCTGACGACGGTGTCCCCTCATGTTTTGCCCGCCTCCAACCCAGTTATATTGATAAAACTCCGGTTTGCCGTCCAGTGTATGAAAGCCATTACGGGACGCAAGTGAAAACTTATTGCTAAAGGGCAGGAAGAATCCTAAGGTTGTCCAATATTTATTAAACCATCTGTCAGATTGCGAGAGATTTTTGGTATGGCTGGCATTCAGTGTAATGCCAATGCCTTTTGTAGGTACAACTTCATCGTTTATGTTATAATAGGAATAGCTTACAACAGCACTTAAAAAATTTTTACCGGTAAATGCTGTTTCGTCGGTTAGCGGAACCGTTTCAGACGATAAATGATCTGGTTTTTTCTGCGGCTTTATATATTCATAAAGGCCCGCCATGGTGATTGAACTATGTTTTGCAAAATTTCTATTTAGTCCTATACCACCCTTGCCTTCCGTAGTATATGTGCGATAATACTCGATGTCGTGCTTATTTTCAGTTTCATTGCCTAAACCAAAAAAATAGTATTGTAATGTTTGATCGTAGCTTCCATTAAGAACTATATTCCATTTCCCTATGGCTTCATTAAAAATGCCGACGTATTGTCCGCCAAAAGATTTATTGCTGACAGAATAAATGCCCTTTATAGATTGCTGAGACGCAAATGGTACAGTTCTCCATTTATGCTTTAAACTTTTATAACCGAATTCAAAAAATATACCTCTGACGTTCTCATAGTTCGGAATAATAGACCACCCTTTCTTGTCAAATTCGCGTCGTTGATAGTTGTAAGCATTAATGCCGATACCGTTTGAAACATACTTCTTCATCTTTCCGGATACAATGTTCCCCGGGTTGTCATAATAATGTATTTTGGAAGATTCATTGATTACAGTATCTCTGTCCCTACCTCCAATTACTCTTATTTTTATTTTATTGTCTGCATTACCGTACACATGAAAAACATCATGGCCATCAATTCCATACAACCGAACTTCTTTTGTTTCAGCGGAATTGACTAATCTTGAAAACGAAGGGTCCTTGCTTACTTTGCCGTTTTTATTTACAGGATAAACCGTAACAAGGGTTTCACGATCATTTAGTCTTTCCACTTTAAAAACTTCATTCTGTTTGGTTCCGGCAATGTCAATTTCTTTGGCAAGAAAATCATAATACTCACCGGCATAATCCGCTAATTTGTCGCGACGAGCTTTTAGTATCCGGATTGTTTCTTCTCCGGATTGAACAAAGATTTCAGGTGGCATTTGCTTTACAGCGCTTTCAATAACATCATTGGTCATATATTGCTGTAAAGCCTTAGCTGAATCAACCCACACCGTCCTTGTTAACTGGTTAGCGAATCGTTTGTCCAGTTCATTCCCTGCATAATTATACCACCGTATGTCTTTGATATTGTCATCAAATGTTTGTAGCTGTTTTAAACCAGCCGCCTTGGCAGCAATTGAAAAAAGAAAGCCTTCAAACTTCGCCCATGTCTGATCCCGGTCCTTCGGAACCGGACGATAAATCTTATAAGAACCGCTATCAAATTTTGCCCATCTCCAGTTATCAGGGTGTCGGCCCCAATCACCAAGGAAAATGTCGAATAGCCTGGTCATCACATAATGATTTTGATCCATTAAATGATCATTTTCCTCCGCCATTTTTTCATACATATCTTCTGTACTCACAATGTCCTGAGGATGGCCAAAACTTTCTGCTTTGACCTGTGAATCATCGGGACGTTCTTCCAGCAAACAAAGTGTATTGGCGAAGGTTTCATTGAATTCGCCTAAACGTTCGTGATAAGGTACCAGGTAATATTTTGGATTAGTGTGATAAATTCCTGCTGCTTCTGCCATTTGAGGAACGGCCAATGCAGCATAAGGATGATTGGTGGCTATCTGGTCATTCATTATTTCCTCAATAAATGTTCCGCGGTACATTTCCGGGAGCGCACCGGTGTAGGTTTTATTTACGGAACGTAAAACAAACTGCCGGCCAGTGGCATCTTTTAAACGGAGCGATTTTGTTTGCCGCCCACCGCCTTCTTTAATTGGAGTCAGACCGCCATATGCCGAATCAAGATTCAGAATCGGAACTGTAACAGGTGTAGTCCATTCCGGCCGATAGTCCTCGCCCCATAACGTTTCATGCCAGCTCGAAGACTTGTATTCTTTGCCGGCAATAACAGTCCGCAAATAAAGATGTGAGCTATCTACAATCACTGTTTTTTGGCTGAATGACGTTTGGGCCAAAAAAAAACCGGAAACGTATAGTATTTTTTTTATAAGAGCCTGCCTGTTAATTCGTTGATTCATTACATCAGCTTTAACTAAAAAATAGTGCCAGTGCGTGAATAATCAGGGGTGGTTGGTAAGGTGTTTAAAGTTACCTCCTGATTTCCTCCTTCTGCTAAACGTCTGGCTAATGCCTTTTTCCTTTAATTTTGCCTGCCCTAAAATGGGGCAAACAATCCCGATAGTTATCCCGGGAGTTAATTCGTAAATCATAATTTTTATGGCAACAACTTCAGACATCAGCCGCGGCCTTATTATTAAGCTGGACGGCAGTCTTTACAAAGTGGTGGAATTTGGTGAAAATAAAACAGCCCGTGCAGCTGCAAAAGTATGGGCAAAGCTTACCGGTATCGATAATAATCGCACCATAGAAAAAACATGGAATAGTGGTGACAATATTTTTCCGGTTCGTGTCGAAAGAAAAGAGTATCAATACTTATATAAAGATGAGACAGGCTTTAATTTCATGGACAATGAATCCTTTGAACAGGTAACTGTTCCTGAAAATGCAATTGACGCACCGCAATTTTTAAAGGACGGCCAAATGGTATCAGTATTATTTAACACGGAAACTGAAGCACCCATGACTGTAGAACTTCCTGATAAGATCATTGTACAGGTTACATACAGCGAGCCCGGACTGAGAGGAGATACAGCAACACGTACATTAAAACCCGCCACTGTTGAAACAGGTGCTACGGTAATGGTTCCACTCTTTGTTAATGAAGGCGAAATGATCCGCGTGAATACAAAGACCGGAGAATATGTTGAAAGAGTAAAGTAATAGAAGAGAATGAAATCAATTTCACTACTCATTCAATTTTAAAAGATATAAAGGGTCTTCCATTTTGAAGACTTTTTTTTATTCTGAATACATTAGAATCTAACGAATCCTGTGAATCCTCTAAATCACCGTTCAGAAGTTTTCCTATCTTAGCCGACCTGTATTAACCAAAATTATAATAAATTGAAACAAATGGATTTCAAGCAAATTCAGGAATTGATCAAGTTAATCAACGATTCGAATATTGGTGAAGTAACGATTGAACAGAAGGAATTTAAATTGACGATCAGACAAAAAGAGGAACAGGTTACACAAATGGTGGCTGCTCCAATGCAAACGCCGTTTTTTTCTCAGCCCCTGGCGCATCAGCAACAACTTACATCACAGGCCCCGCCTGCTTTATTAAATACCGGGGAAAAACCAAAACAGGATTCCGCGGCTACTTCCAATACTATCACTATTAAAAGTCCAATGATCGGAACATTTTACCGGAGACCAACACCCGATAAACCAAACTTTGTAGAAGTAGGCGACGAGGTTAGTCCTGGTAAAGTGGTGTGCATTATTGAGGCTATGAAACTTTTCAACGAAATAGAAAGTGAAGTAAAAGGTAAGATTGTCAAAATGTTAGTAGAAGATGCTTCACCTGTTGAATATGATCAGCCTTTGTTCCTGGTTGAACCTTCTTAATCAGCAATGTAAAAATGCATCCCGGCAGGGGGTTAATTTTTCATTTTTAATTATTAAAGCGTGTTTAAAAAAATACTAATTGCTAATCGTGGTGAGATTGCTTTACGTGTGATACGTACGGCACGTGAAATGGGAATAAAAACCGTTGCTGTTTATTCAACCGCTGACAGAGATAGTTTACATGTAAAATTTGCTGACGAGGCCGTTTGTATTGGCAAGCCTCAAAGCAGCGATTCTTATCTGAATATTCCTCACTTAATGGCCGCAGTTGAGATTACCAATGCTGATGCCATTCATCCGGGCTACGGCTTTTTAGCTGAGAATGCAAAATTTTCCCAGATCTGTGCCGATCATGGGATCAAATTTATCGGTCCTACTGCTGAAATGATTAGCAAAATGGGCGACAAAATCTCTGCAAAGGAGACCATGATTGCTGCAGGCGTCCCTGTAATTCCCGGCAGCGAAGGGCTACTTCAAAGCCTGGAAGAAGCGAAAAGTCTTGCAAAGGATATGGGCTTTCCAGTAATCCTGAAAGCAACGGCAGGTGGTGGGGGAAAAGGAATGCGTATTGTGTGGGAAGATGGCGAGATGGAAAGAGCTTACAACAACGCAAAAGCGGAAGCGGGAGCTGCCTTTAAAAATGATGGCATTTATATGGAGAAGTTCGTTGAGGAACCTCGCCATATTGAAATACAGATTGTAGGGGATCAATATGGAACGGTTTGCCATTTGAGTGAAAGGGATTGTTCAATTCAGCGACGGCATCAAAAGCTGGTAGAGGAATCACCTTCTCCGTTCATGACTCCTGAATTAAGATATAAAATGGGGGAGGCGGCTAAAAAGGCTGCTGCCGCTATCAACTATGAAAGTGTGGGTACCATTGAATTTTTAGTTGATAAGCACCGCAATTTTTACTTTATGGAGATGAACACCCGTATACAGGTTGAACATTGCGTTACCGAGGAAGTTATCAATCATGACCTGATCAAGGAACAAATAAAGATTGCGATGGGCGATAAAATATCAGGTAACGATTATGAACCACAAATGCACGCAATTGAATGTCGGATTAATGCTGAAGATCCCTATAATGATTTTCGTCCCTCGCCGGGAAAAATCACCGTGCTACACCAACCGGGTGGACATGGCGTGCGGGTAGATAGCCATGTATATGCGGGTTATGTTATTCCTCCTTACTACGACTCAATGATAGGGAAGTTGATAACTATTGCAAGAACGAGAGAGGAAGCTATTGATACGATGTACCGTGCATTGAGTGAATATGTGATTGAGGGTGTAAAAACAACCATTCCTTTTCATTTGCAATTAATGCAGAATGATAAATTTCGTGAAGGCGACTTCAATACAAAATTTCTGGACAGCTTTAAAATGAAATAACAGAACCGGTAGGTGCTTTTTTATAAAAAAGATTTCACTATGATGTTCGAGCCGTTAGTGTATCTCGTAAGTATTTCCTTCAATCGCTAATTCTGTATTTAGAAAAACTTCTTTTGCTTCCGATTCAAATTGTTCAAGTGTATTGTATTTGGAACTGAAATGTCCGATCAATAATTTTTTAACCATCCCCATCTTGGCAATTTCGGCAGCTTGTTTTGTGGTACAATGAAAACGTTCCAGTGCCTTATCACGCATGTTGTCTAAATAAGTGGTTTCATGATAAATCATATCAGCGCTATAGATGTGTGGTATGATAGACTCATCGTATTTGGTATCGGCACAAAAAGCATATTTTTTTCCCTTTTCAGGCGCAGTTGTTACTTCATCGTTTCGAATGGTTTGCCCGCGTGGTGTTATATAATCAAAACCATTTTGAAGGCTTGAATAAAACGAAAGCGGAATGTTTAGTTTCCTCACTTTATCGACCAGTAATTTTCTTTTACCTTCTTTTTCTTCAAACAAAAATCCATAACACTCTATGCGGTGTGTGGTAGGAAAACAACTGATCCTGATTTTTTCATTGTCAACTAAAACATCTGGTTTTGTTAGTGTGTGAAAGAACAACCGGTACGGCAGAATGGTTTCTGCAACCTTCATTTGCATTTCGATGATCTGTTGTAAGGGCGAAGGCCCGTACACATGTAAATCCTGTTTATGATTCAGTAAGCCAAATGTGTTCAATAAGCCTACCAATCCAAAGTAATGATCACCGTGCAAATGAGAAATAAATATGTGAGAGATCTTACCTCTCCTGATTTTGTATTTGATCATTTGAATTTGAGTGCCTTCCCCGCAATCCACCAAAAAATTATTTCCATCATGAGACACCACCTGGCTGGTGGGGTGTCGGTTAAATGCAGGCACCGCTGAATTGTTTCCCAATATGGTTACAGATAACATGGGCACAAAATTAAGAGGACAGGCGGTAATCGATGAAAGTCCGCATTAATTGTATCGATTTACAATTCTTTCAATTTGCGGGAGATAACTCCTGCCAAATAAGAGAAGATGAATTAAAAGAGGATAAACACTGCTAACTTCCCATTGGTCTTTATGATTGGAGGGGAGAGGCGAATGATAGTTATAGGCTTCATAAAAGCCAGGGGCAAAACCTCCAAACAAGGTCGTCATTCCTAAATCAATTGAGGGATGGCCAAAATAAACTGCTGTATCAATTAAAACAGGTTCTGAGTTTCGGTTGCACATAAAATTACCGCTCCATAAATCGCCATGAAGAAGGGCAGGCCTTTGTTCGTTGTCAAAAATTAAAGGCAATTGCTTAAAAAAACTTTCAAATTGAGAATGATGTTTTGTTGAGAGTAAGTTTTGAAATCGACATTTTTGAAGTAAGGGTTGAAGTCTTTGTTGAGTAAAGAAATCAATCCAGTTAAAACTGGGCTTGTTGGATTGGGTTATACTGCCCATGTAATTGTCTTCCGTCAAGCCGAAATAATCATTCGACACATTATGAAGAGCTGCCAGTTGATTACCAAACTTTTTCCAGAAGTTTTCAGTTCTTTCGCTTTCATTGATCCACTCCAGCAAAAGAATTTGCTGTCCGTTTGTTTCGAAGCAATCAATAACAGCTGGAACTTTTATTTGATTTTGTTCGGCTATTAATTTAAGACCCTGACTTTCCTTTTCAAATAATTGGGGAAATTTAGAAGCTGAATTGATTTTACAAAAAAAATCATGTTGACCACAACTGATCCTGTACGTTTCGTTAATACAACCGCCACCTACTGAGTCAAAATGAATTTCATTTATGTTATAGCCTGATGTTTTATTTAGCCGTTCCTGTATATTCCATTGTAAAGATGGTAAAGACATTTGGAAGATTGATGATGAGAATTAAATGCTGTTGCTTAATTAAAATCATCTCCCCCCAACAACTCTCTTTCCACTTCCTCCATCTGAACAATGTCATAAGCCTCACTTTCCGTGGGAGTCACATTCATCATTTCCAGCAAACCTTTTTCATCCAAAAATTTCTCAAGAGCATCAGTCAATTCGCAAACAACAAAAGAAGCATTTTGGTCATAAAATTTTTGCTGGGTTCTCACTAAAACCTCGGCTGTTTCTTCATCGATAGTCTTAACATTGCCTAAATTCAATACAACGTTCTTTATTGTATCTTTAAGTGGTTCTTCTAAATGGCCTTTCAATGCTGCTGCCAGATTAGCAGGTAAATCCGCGGTTTCCACCCGTATGACATGAAATCTCTCTTTGGTATCAGTTTTGACTTCCATAATGACTAAACTAAGACTTAACCATAGAAGTCTTTCAATCGCTCGAAAATATTTTTTATTATTGTGTAAAGCATACGACTAAATGGATAATAATTTTTCCTCGCAAGTAAAAGAGATCATCTCCTTCAGTAGGGAAGAGGCCCTGCGGTTAGGCAATGATTTTATCGGGACAGAACACCTATTGCTGGGGTTGATTCGTGAAGGTGATAACACTGCTATTCGGATTTTGAAAAGTTTTAATGTTGATCTATACGAATTAAGAAAAGAAATAGAACTGGCAGTAAAGGATAAGACTGGTAAGAATATTGCAAATATTAATAGTCTGCCATTAACGAAGCAGGCAGAGAAAGTAATACGCGTAACCGTTTTAGAGGCGAAGGCATTAAAAAGTCCGACCGTGGAAACCGAACACCTGATGCTTTCCATTCTCAAAAACAAAGAAAATATTGCAACTCAAATCTTAAATCAATTTGACGTGGACTACGATTTATTCAGACAGGAACTAGGGGTAATGAAATCCAACGATCCCCGCGCAGAGTACCAGGATGAGAATGATGAGGATTTTGATGACGAAAAAAAATATTCAGGATCGAAATCTCGCCAGGCTGGTGCTGCAAAAAGTAAAACACCTGTATTAGACAATTTCGGTAGAGACATAACCAAACTGGCAGAAACAGGTCAGTTAGATCCCATAATTGGCCGTGAAAAGGAAATTGAACGTGTAAGTCAAATTCTTTCACGCCGTAAAAAGAACAATCCCATTTTAATAGGTGAACCCGGAGTTGGTAAAACAGCCATTGTTGAAGGTCTTGCCTTGCGCATTGTTCAACGCAAGGTGTCAAGGGTATTATTTGATAAGAGGGTCATCTCCCTGGATCTTGCCGCTCTTGTTGCAGGTACCAAATATCGCGGGCAGTTCGAGGAGAGAATGAAAGCGATCATGAACGAACTGGAAAAAAATCGTGATGTGATCCTGTTCATTGACGAGATACATACCATAGTTGGTGCAGGCGGAGCAAGTGGTTCACTTGATGCTTCCAATATTTTCAAACCTGCTTTGGCTCGTGGCGAGCTACAATGCATTGGTGCCTCTACACTGGATGAATACAGAATGTATATAGAAAAAGATGGTGCTCTGGACCGTCGTTTTCAAAAAGTAATGATCGATCCTCCAAGCGTTGAGGACACCATTAAGATTCTTGAGAACATCAAATCCAAATACGAGGATTATCATAATGTGATTTATGATGACGAGGCGATTAACGCCTGTGTAAAATTGAGTGATCGTTACATTACGGATCGCCTGTTGCCCGACAAAGCCATCGATGTATTGGACGAAGTAGGTGCAAGAGTCCACCTCAAAAACATTAATGTTCCTCAAAACATTCTGGATCTTGAAAAGAAAATAGAAGATATAAAGGTTGAAAAAAACCGCGTTGTTAAGAGCCAGAAGTTTGAAGAAGCAGCTGCTCTCCGCGATACTGAAAAACGATTAGGCGAAGACCTGGAAAAAGCGAAAGGGCAATGGGAGGAGGAAAGTAAGCACAAACGCTATCCTATTGGAGAAGAGGAAATTGCGGAAGTGATCAGCATGATGACCGGCATACCGGTAAAGAGAATGGTTGAAGCGGAAACCCAAAAGCTTCGCAAGATGGCAGAAGAAATGAAGGGAATGGTGGTAGGCCAGGATGAAGCTATAGGAAAAGTGGTGAAGGCTATTCAGCGTAATCGCGTTGGTTTGAAGGATCCAAAAAAACCGATCGGTACATTTATTTTCCTGGGACCAACCGGTGTTGGTAAAACGGAATTGGCCAGGGCGTTGGCACGCCACATGTTTGATAGTGAAGATGCCCTGATCAGGATAGATATGAGTGAATACATGGAAAAATTCACTGTATCAAGATTGATTGGTGCACCTCCGGGATATGTTGGTTATGAAGAGGGTGGACAGCTGACTGAAAGGGTTCGCCGGAAACCATATAGTGTAATTCTTTTGGACGAAATTGAAAAAGCACATCCGGATATTTATAATATCTTATTACAGGTATTAGATGACGGGCAGTTGACGGATGGTTTAGGAAGAAAAGTTGATTTTAAGAATACACTTATTATCATGACATCGAACATCGGTGTCCGGCAGTTGAAAGATTTTGGCGAAGGCGTCGGATTTGCCACCGCATCTAGGGTACAAAACCAGGACGAAGCTAATAAGGCTGTAATTGAAAAAGCCTTAAAACGTACATTTTCACCCGAATTTTTGAATCGTATCGATGATGTAGTCATCTTTAACTCCCTTACAAAAGATCATATCTTCGAGATCATTGATATTTTGATGAAGGGTGTTATGAAACGCCTGACCAACCTTGGATTCAGCCTGGAGCTGACGGCGGATGCAAAAAGCTTCATTGCGGACAAGGGATATGATCAGCAGTTTGGTGCGAGGCCATTGCACAGGGCCATTCAGAAATACCTGGAAGATCCTCTTGCTGAAGAAATTCTGAACATGAATATTAAAGCGGGAGATGTGTTGCAGGCAGATCTGGATAAGGAAAATGGAAAACTTGTTTTCAGTTTAAAAAAACCGGTAGAAGAAGAATCAAAAGCATAAATGCATAATAGTGAATTGAATCCCGTGTCGTCACAATCGGCACGGGATTTTTTATTTTATGCCATGGGCAGAAAAGTATAAGCCGATTGATTTTGCTATTGTAACCCATAAAGGACCAAGGGATAAATGTTTTTATGATGAAAAAGAATTAATTAAAAAACTAAAACATAAATTTCAAATCCTCCTTCACCTGCTTATCAACTCATTTTTGAAGTATGGTTTGAAGTTGGCATTTTTGCATCGGCATGAAAAAGATAATTATTACCATAGATGGATGGTCCTCTTGCGGGAAAAGTACATTGGCAAAACAGTTAGCAAAGGCATTGGGATATATTTATGTTGACAGCGGCGCTATGTATCGTGCCATTACCTTATATTTTTTAAGAAACCACGTAGACTGGACTGATATTTCGGCTGTAAAACACGCATTAAAAGATATTACTCTTGAATTTGTATATAATGCAAAAAGTGAACAATCAGAAATGTATTTGAACGGTGAAAACGTTGAATACGTGATCAGGGATTTAGTTGTTGCTGAAAAAGTAAGTGAGGTAGCGGCAATCAAGGAGGTCCGCCGGTTCGCTGTAACGCAGCAACATAAAATGGGAAAGGGAAAAGGAATGGTCATGGATGGCCGCGATATTGGAACCGTTGTGTTCCCCGATGCTGAATTAAAAATATTTATGACCGCTGATAATGCAGTTCGGGTGGAAAGGAGGTTCAAGGAATTGTTTGAAAAAAATCCAAATGTAACTCTCGATGAAGTGAAATCTAATCTTGAAATGAGAGATTATATTGATTCACATCGTAAGGTTAGCCCATTGCACCCTGCGCAGGATGCGATTCTACTAGATAATACCAATCTTACAGAAAACGAGCAATTTCAAAGGGCATTAAAATGGGCCCGGCACGAAATTGAAAAAAAATAATAGCCCTCACCGTTAATAATTTTTGTTGAGTATTTGCATTTCTGGAAAATCGATTTAATTTTGCATTCTATACTCTTATTCAACCTACGTTCCCGTACCCAAGTTCCTCTCAAAACCGTAACCTGATATTCCATACTAATCTTTTGTTCTATCCTCCGAATAGACCTCCATTCCCCGTAACTAAAAATATGGCTATGAGCCATCGTTTCCATCAATCCTGTTCATAATCACCACTGTTCAATCCTCATGAGCGACCTGTAAAACACAGGATGTACCGACACATCATAGCTCGATATTGAGCACGACATTAAACTATTTTTTAACCCGAAACTCTTTGATTATGAAAAAGGTTTTACTCTCTTTTCTTTTATCCAGCATAATGCTTGTTGGAATTTCGCAAACATCCACTTCTTACCCCTGTGTTAAGTTTTATTCTACAGGTAACGTTGGAGGTGGTAATTGTGAAACAAAAGGTAGTGGTTCTGACAAACATTATCCCGGTTATTTAACTGAACCCGAAAACGTAAATTATTTCCCTACAGGAAAAATTACAATTTATTTCCACACCCCGATTCCTGCGGGTACTCCTGCCCCCTTAATAACAGCAGCTGGCGGTGACGATGGTAATGGTAATATGCTTTTGCCGCCATTCGACTATAAGTATGCTCCGTTCCAGGATGATATCACTGTAGCGAGATCGAGTGTTATTTACTGTTATTATGGTTCTGCTGCGAACCAGAACATTTTTAATGGCGCCAATCAACCATTGCTGGTTTTCCAAATTTCATACCCCGGAAATCCGACGCCAAACCAGACATGCGGTGGTGTAGTTGTGGTACCAGTTACACTCCCGGTATCTTTCAAATCATTCACTATTGCAAGAAATAATCAATCGGTTTCTATAAAATGGGAAACTTCATTTGAACAGAACAACAAGGGCTTTTACATTCAGCGTAATGTAAATGGTGAATGGAAGGACGTTGCATTCGTTTTTTCAAAATCAGACGACGGCAATAGCGGGCAGACATTAAGCTATGCTTATAATGATCCAAATAATCTAAAAACGGTAAGCTATTATCGGATACTGCAGGTGGATATAGATGGTCGCGGAAAATTCAGCGAAGTGCGCACTGTGAGAGGGCCGGAGCAATTAAGCAAATTGATGCTTTTTCCAAACCCCGGCACCAATGGTAAAGTCAATGTTCATTTTGAGGATGAAATATCGGCAAAAAATGTAATTATTTATGATGCTACAGGACGTGTAATAAAATCATTTAAAAATATAGTAAACGCTAATCTTACTATTGATCAATTAAAACCCGGCGTTTATAATATCCAGGTAATAAATACCGCTTCCAGGGTAATTTCCTCCAACAAATTTATTATTAAAGA
>Ga0193740_1000373_pt1 | contig 12699 bp, 9 predicted proteins | sample L2s1metaG_FD_145072 | JGI IMG/M metagenome (GOLD analysis project Ga0193740, IMG submission 145072) | Soil microbial communities from a riparian zone of the East river system, Colorado, United States - L2s1 | ecosystem: Environmental > Terrestrial > Soil > Riparian zone | place: USA: East River... | reverse complement strand
TGGATGCAGTGGATTTGATAACACCCTGTCTATCGATCCACTCTCAACTATCTTGCCAGCATACATAACAGAGATCTCGTCTCCAATGTATCTTGATGTCGCCAAATCATGAGTAATGTAGAACACCGTTATGTTACGTCTAACACTTAATTGCTTTACTATCTGGAGTATCTGTGCTCTAATCGAGGCATCAAGCATTGAAACAGGTTCATCTGCTATAATTAATCTAGGTTCAATAACTAGTGATCTGGCAATAGCAACCCTTTGTCTCTCACCCCCAGATAACATATGAGGATACTTTTCCGCGAATTCTGCCGATGGCTTGAGGTTTACCTCATCCAATACAGTAAGGATTTTATTAATACGTTCCTCATTGGAGTAATCCCTAAAAAAAATATCAATTGGTTCTTTTATAATGTCAAATACTTTCATTAATGGATTAAGTGAACTATACGGATCTTGATGGATCATTTGAGCTTGCTTGCGATAATTCCAAAGATCTTTGCCACTTTTTCTGGTTATATTAGTTCCATTGAATGTGATTGAACCCGAATCTGGATCAATTGCTCGTAGAATTATTCTAGCCAGTGTAGTTTTCCCAGAACCTGATTCCCCCACCAAAACGGAAACTCGTCCTTCTGGAATAGTTAGACTGACGCCGTCTAATGCCTTTTTATAATATTTTTTTCTTGAACTCACAAAAGAAAAAAGACTCGTATTGATTGGAAAATATTTCTTAACATCATGTACTTCTAAAATGTTCTTCAAGAACTGTGGATAATGATAACAAAATGTAATTTAAACGATTTGTAGATACAAATTTACTTCTGCTTGTCTAACTCTTGTTGCGAGGTTTTGCCAGTTTCAACGAAGTTACCATGACCAATAAGTGTTTTATCCACTTTCCCGTCCTCCATTACTATCTTTCCTCTCACAATAGTCATAATTGGCCAACCCTTGAGCTTCCAACCATCGTAAATAGTATAGTCTGAATGAGAATTTAATATATCAAGAGTTACAGTTTGTTCTTTTTCCATATCCACTAAAGTCAAATCGGCATCTGATCCTTCCATAATAGTCCCTTTTTTTGGAAATAATCCGAAGATCCTGGATGCATTGGCACTGCATATTTCAGATAATCTGATAAGATCAATTCTTTTTTTATTTACCCCTTCACTTAACATTACCGGAAGCATTGTTGCTAAGCCTGAAAATCCTGACGGTGCGTTCCAAAAATTCCCCTCAGCTTTTTTACTTTTTAACTCATTGGCAACGTGATCAGTTCCAATAGTATCAATAATTCCAGATCTTATAGCATTCCATAACTTTTCCAAATTATTTTTTGGTCTTAGTGGCGGGACTACTTTACCCTTAATATCATCATAGTCAGTGCTATGTGTTAAATAATGAGGACATGTTTCAATCCAAATTCTGAGGTTCTTATGCAATCTTTTATGTCTATGAATTTCACGCAACGCTTCTATTGAACCTATGTGAACAAAATACAGATTAGGCTCATAATTTGACGCAATTTTCATAATCTTTCTAATAGAACTAACTTCTGATGTTTCTGGCCTTAATGATGACCATAATTTGAGAATATTTGAATTAACTTGTTCATACTTCTTACGCACTTCTTGTATATTCCTAGAACATACTTCAGGGTCCTCTGCATGGACTAATACAATAGAATTCAAGGAGGAACCAACCTTGATAATCTCTGTGAGTAGCTTGTCTGTCATGTCAACCTCAATTTCTTTTAGAGAAGATGAACCTGGATCGAGATCTGCAAGAATTCTATTAAGATGGGATCCTAAATTCATATAGATTTTAAAAGAATTAATACCGATACTTTTGAGGTAACTCATATCGTTAATTTGCTCAGGTTCCAGAATTGATGCATGTACTCCATAATCGGTAATGTGAGTACCCTTGCTTACGTCGAGATGATTAACAATTTTTCTATAGCTACCTTCCAACCTAATCATTCGCATTATTGTTGTTACTCCTCCGGTCGCAGCGGAGATAGACTCAGTTATCGCAGCATTATCTATTGGAGTATAAACGCCATAATGGACATGGGGGTCAATGACTCCTGGTAAGATATACCTGTTTTTTGCATCAATTATCCTATCAGCGCTAACATTTCCAATTGTTTTTTCTAGGGTCTTTATCTTTCCATTTTCAATAAAAATATTGGTATTAACAATACCACTAAAAGGAATAATTGCATTTACATTTTTAATTATGATGTCGCAAGTATTATTCAAAATATCCTGAATATGGCAATTAATATTAATTTAATCCTTTGTAACCTAGAAGATGAACTCAAAGTTCATCCAAAATAGTCCAATTACTAAAATGATTTCGAATTGGTTCAATTACTTTATTCAGGTAAATGGAAACTGAGTCCTTCAGATCTTTAGGGTGAATCTTTTTCTGATTGTAATCATTTTCAAGCTTCATGTAGTCATCATATACTATGTTTCCACCATACTTGCTCGGCCTATCAATCTGAAATTCCGAAAAATTGTGGAAGATCACATATCTGATGATCTCTAATATGGGATTATTTTCTGAAATGCCAATAGGGCAATAAGCTTTTGATATTTTGTTCTTAATTGTACTATCATCATCGTGGATCAGTATACCACTTAAAGGACTCGTTTTGCTCATTTTACTTGATAATCGATTGTCTTCATCATCTCCCACATTTGGAGCAAATTTGGTCGGTTCGGTTAGTCCAGGGAGTAAATGATGATGAACGGATACTGGCACTTTCCATTCCAGCTTTGGGAAAATTTCTCTTACGAGCATGTGGATTTTTCTTTGATCCATTCCAGCGTGAACGATATCCAAATCTAATGCCTTGATATCTGCTGATTGCATTGAAGGGTACATCAATTGGGAGAAATCAAGTTTCTCCTTTTCTGACCTGCCCATAATAGTTAATGCTCTTAAGGTTCGTGACAACGTCATATGTTTACTAAAGATCATAAAATTCTTCCAATAATCATCATAATTATCATACAAAGTTGATCCTAAAATGATATTTACTCCTGGACAAAATAATTTGAAGGCCTCAGCATAGTATTTGGAAACTTCAATTATTTTTTGCCAGTCATTATCTAACTTATTATTTATGTACGTGTGCCAGTCTGCAAGAAACACATTACTGTGTACGCCCGCCTCAATGAAATCATTTATCTTGTAACCGGCCAAAATTAGACTTCCCAAATGAAGTTTCCCCGAAATTTCTAAGCCAATGTAATGACGAGGTTTGGCATTAGTTTCAAATATTTTCCTTAATTCTTGCATCTCAACAACCTCTTCAGTAGGTTCTCGTAATACAAGTCCAATCCTACTTTCAACATCCATAGACTAGATAAAAATGTAAATGGGAATTATTATTTTTAACTCAATAAATACAGTTGAAACCTAGTAGAGTGTCTCAATATTAATAAGAGATAGAGCTGCATATGGTAAGATGAACATTAAGGATCTTTTCGGCGGTGAAATAGTCGGTACGGGATCTGATTTTATAGTGATTCTTAAAGGTAAAAACAGGATATTGTTACAATTCAGCTCTCACAAAATAATAATACTGAGAAAAGAGGCAACTCCTTATGGGTCTTCGATGTAATGATGTTTTGTCCATTCTCACAACAATCTGACTATTTTTGATAAAAAGTTAAATCTAGTAACATACAAACTTGGTCAATTGACATCAAAAGTCACAACTGAAGTCTTAGATAAAGGAACAAAACAGCCCAAAACTATTTTGCAAATCCCCCAAAAACAAAAAACAAAAATCTATTATAATAAAAAAGCAGAATCAGAATTTTTTGTCGATAATTCTGCATTGGCAGGTTTTACCGGAGAACGGATTCTCTATATGTCGGTGAGAGAGTTGATAGAAAATTCATTGGATTCCTGCGAAATTAATCACATACTACCGGTTATTCAATTAAGCCTAAAACTCCTAGATCCACTTAATGATCTGTGGACCATATCTTGTAAGGATAACGGCATTGGAATACCTTCAGAGAAAGTTCCTGTTGCAGTTTGTTCATTCTTAACTTCCGGCAAATACGTCGAAAAGCAACAAAGGGGTCTTTTTGGAGTTGGATTGAAGATGATAGCAGCATTTTCTACAAAGGATACGGATCATCCTCTCAAAGTATGGTCCAAATCAGAAGAAGAATCAGAATATTATTTTGATCTCAGGACGGATATTGGAACAAATAAACCAATTACTCTCTTTAAAAAGAGTGTCAAAAATGATGAATCGCAAATAGAAGGTGAATCTGGTTTCAAAGTTGAAGCTATATTGCGTGCAAAATTATCTCCTGTAACTAAAAACAAAATCTATGACTATAGTAGTCAAACAAGCATCGTTAATCCATATGCGATCTTTATTTTTGAAACAGATGAAGGAAAGGTAACGTTCAAGAGAAGAACACAGATAATGCCAAATCCTTCAAGGGAAGTATTGCCACATCCCTCTGATATGGATCTTAAAACTCTAAAGAAGGCCATTATGAATTTTATGAATCAGAAGACAACTCTGCAAGGGATACTCTCCAATTCATTCCAAAAAATGTCAAACGATAAGGCTAAAGATATTATTAATAGAGCAGGATTGAGCGTAAAACCTGCAGACCAATATGACGAACACGAGTTGATTAAGGTCGTAAATATTTGCAAGCATACGAAATTTCAGTCTCCAAATACGGACCATTTGAGTCCAATAGGGGAAAAAATCCTGACTGTAGGAATGACATCTGAATATTCAATTATTCAAAATAAGGAGACAACGACCTCTGGAAGTCAAACTCATTTATCCGCCAAGATATTAAAACCTTCGTTGACAGCTTATTCTTCAAGAATTTGCGTTGTGAATAATAGGCCGACAATCGTTGAATGTGGAATTGCTTATGGAGGTGATATTCATTCATTTGAACTCTATAGATATGCTAATAAAATTCCACTGCTATACGATGAAGGTTCTGATGTTGCACGGGAAGTAATTTCTGAAGTAGGAATAAACAAGATGGGGATTTCAAAAAAAGAGGTTAAGGAACAATTTTCTAATGTAGAAACAAAATCCGATAGAACAGTAGAATATCTTCCAATTCACATTTTCTTTCATATATGTTCCACAAAGATACCCTATAAGACTGCAGGAAAGGAGAGCATTGCTTCAGAAGGTGATCTGAAAAAGTATATGAAATCGTGTCTTTCAGATCTTTATAGAAAAGTAAGTGCACAAATAAGAAGGGAACTGAAGATAAAGGAGGACGAAAATAAATTAAGGCTCTATAAGCACTACATTCCATTCATAGTAGATGCAATATCTGAATCAATTAAAATTGACTCAAAGAAACTTTCCAAAGCATTTCAAAACTTGGCAGAGAAATATGTTGGCGGGGAATTATCAAACATTGCTAAAAAAATCCTTCCGAATTCGAACCAAAAAAGAATTGAATCAGGCAATAAGAAAAACTCAGTGAATAGCGATAAAGGGGATGATAATAATTTGAGTAAATTTGATACCCGAACTAACGTATCCGTATTAAAACACAGTAACAAAACTAAGCCAGCTAAAATTAATATTCCTCGCAAAATTACTAAAAAATAAAGCGTAAAGGATCATGGCTCTAAAAGATAAGCGACATCAAGAAATAACTAATAAAATCAGGAAAATAATGAAAAATGTCGGAGACGATATTCTTGTTGAAGGTATTATGCCAAGTCTTGAAATTCCAAAAGTGGGATATGATAATACTATCTGGTCAGATGAGAAGAGGATGCTTACTATAGGAGAGAAGACAGTTCAGGTTGGTCCTAATAGCTCAAAGAAGATACCAACTTTTGCGCAATATTTGGTCATGGCAAATGCCATAAGAAAATTGTTAGACGAAGAAATGGAAAGTACTATAAGAGGTATGTATTATGCCACTTTAAGCACAGTTGGAGATGAAAAAAATCAACAAAAATTCTGGAGCGGTCAGGATGACTCTGATGATGCAATAAAGGCAATTGAACTCTTAACAAATGTGCCTCGAGAGGAGTTTGCTGTGACTTCCAAACCCAAAGGAATGATTTCAGGACCAATAACGCTAAGCGTGGGTGGAGATCTGATTGATTGCAATCTAGGAAGCAGGGCTACGTCCCAACTAATACCTACCAACATCCGAGATCTTGAAATTGTAAAGGTAAAGGCGGATTTTGTTATGGTGGTCGAGAAAGATACAGTACTCAATAATATAAGAAAATCAGGCTTCATACAAAAATATAATGCGATACTATTGACAGGATCAGGAGAACCAGATCGAGCAACTAGAATGATGGTTAAAATGTTGAATGAAAAGTGGAAAAAGCCAGTTGTTATTTTTGCTGATGCCGATCCATGGGGGCTGGGTATTGCACTACGTTACAAAATAGGAAGTGAATCATTAAGTTATGATAGTGACAGATTGGTAACACCAAACTCAAAGGTACTAGGAATGATGTTTTCTGATATTTATGAATATAATATACCAAAGGTTGCCAGACTTGCAGCTACTCCGGAGGATTTAAACAGGGCAAACGATATGAAGAAAAAACCATGGCTTCAGGATAAGCGTTGGAAGAAGGAATTGAATCTATTTCTTGAACGAAAAGAGAAATGTGAATTGGATGCATTTTTCAAATATGGATTCAAGTTCTTGGCTGATACTTATTTACCCAATAAATTAAGAGAAGCAGGAGTCATCTAGGCCTGCATGTCAATTGACAGTGTGTGTTGACCAACATACAAAAGATATCAAGTCAACTGATCATTGGCTCTTACATCTTGTACATTATATTCAGTTGATGGTCTCAAATAGAGACTTGTTTTGTTCTTATTGTTTCTGGATTGAATTATGCTGAGGTACGCTACGTAAACAAATCCTATTGTTTGTAAGGCAATAAGAGGTACAAATATGGGATTTCCAGATAACAAGGATATGGCTATTGTAAAACAACCATAGGCGCTAAAAAAGATTTCCAACAAAGTGGTTTTTGTAAATGGTAAAGCATACTTGTTATTGCGCCAATCTTGATTTTTTTCCATTATTCCAAATTTTGGTGTTCTCAGGAATTCATTCCTTTTTCCAACCAAGGCGTCAAATATGGCGACAGAATTGTTAATGGAAATTCCACACGCGTAGAATATCATGAACAAATAGTGAAGTGCTTTTGTTCTCCAATTTTCGCGCCAGATTTTTCTAATCATTATCAGATATGTTGCCGGTCCTAGTAGAAGATATGCAACGATACCAAGTGCTGGAGCCCAAGCAGTATCATAAATCTGATAATTCAGCATCAATAGGATGGGAAATATGAGGAACTGTATTAGGAATAGGGGATTAATGATGTGCTTGGTTAGTTGAATGAATATCTGAATTTTTGTATCTATAGAAAGTTTTCTATGAGATAGTAACATTATTAAAAGTTTCTTAGCAACCTGTATTGATCCTTTTGCCCATCTGAATTGCTGACGCTTTGCAGCATTCATTTGAACAGGGAGTTCCGCATTGACAACTAGATCCTCATCAAAGATACATTTCCAGCCTTTCATCTGTGCACGGAAACTCAAATCTAGATCTTCAACCAGCGTGCTTGTGTGCCAACCCCCTGCATCTTTTATACACAATGTTCTCCAAATACCAGCTGTTCCATTAAAATTCATGAAAAGGTGGGTGAGACTCTTTGCTTTTTGCTCTATGAAAAAATGCAAGTCCAAAGATACTGCTTGAGCCTTTGTCAAAACTGAATACTTTTCATTAATGTGGCCCCATCTTCCCTGAACAAGGCCAATCTTGGAATCGTCAAAATGACTGAGAGCCTTTCTTAGAAAATCACTTGGAGGAATAAAATCAGCGTCAAATATGGCAATGAATTCACCCTTGGCAAATTCCAGTCCTTCTTTAAGAGCTCCTGCTTTATACCCAGTTCTGTTTACTCTGTGAAAAGCTGATATGTTGAATCCGACTATTTTGTATTTTTCAACCAAAGCATCAATAATACCTGAGGTCTCATCGTCTGAATCGTCCAGCACCTGTATATCCATACGTTCCTTTGGAAAATCCATACTACAAATTGCATTAATTAAACGTGTAGCCACGTATTTTTCATTGTAGATTGGTAGCTGAATTGTCACCTGCGGGCATGTTTCAGCAGAATAGTTGATTTTCTTTTTAGACTTATTATTCACTGAATTCCTAGTGGACCTGTAACTCAAATAATTAAAATTCAAAGTGTAAACTGTCATTATCCAAGCTATTGCCATCAAAACATAGTACAAAAATCCGCTGAATTCTGATATTATCTTCTATCACTACCTATTGTAAAAATGTACAAGTAAATATTTATAGCTTCACTGCAAGCCTGTTGACATTATTGACCCTTTTGGAATATTTTTACACACTGAGGAGGACAAACATTTTCACATGCCATACAGAAAATGCAATCTTTTTCTCTTATCATGAAAGGCTTTTTCTCTGATGCAGGATGTCCTGGTGTGTCCAGCCACTCATAGACATTTACAGGACATGCTTCAATACAGGCACCATCAGCTACGCAAATATCGAAATCTACTGTAACTTCGGTTCCCCAGATACCAAGCTGTCCTGGCGGATCATTTGGACCCCACACCTTAATTCCCTGATAGCTTCCAGTTACCTGGCGTTTTGATTTGAATTCAGGGTCTATTGGACCATCTATCTTTGTATATGAATTTCCTGTCCCAACAAGTGAAATGGTTGTATCCCCACCTGCCATTGCGGGAGGAGCTTGTGGAGGCGGTGTAACTGATGGCGCATTTACCTGAACCTGTGGTTGAGATGGCCGTTCCGGGGCCTTTACATCCTGTGCGACAGAAGGATCTCGAGATATTGGTTTCTTTTTGAGTGGAGTTAGTTCATCTAATTTTTTCAGTGCGTCCTCAGCTGATAATTTTTGTGATTTTTTATAATGATCTGTTAGTTTATCACCAATTTTAGAATTCCAAATTATTGTGTCGATAATTATCTTTGCTTTGGTATCTGTTTTTTGTCTATAACTTTTTATCCAATAGTGGTCGCCAAAGTACTCCAATGGCTTGATCTGATATATAATGTCGACAACATCGCCTGTGACAATTTCAACTGTAATTTCTAAATTTGCTTCGACCTCTTTTTGGGTTATTGCTTCAATACCAGTTTCGGTCCATCTGTCTGTAACATAGATTCGATCCGCATAGGAATCGACCTTGAAGCCAGAACTCTTTAAACTATTAATTATGGCATTAATATCAGAATGCTCTGTTATTTCTACAGGTATTCTGAAAATTCCTAGTCTGGATGCATGTAAGGGATAAACCCCTCTCTTAGCCACCTCTGATAACATAACCCAAACACGATCTTTCAACAGAGCGGACATAACCCAAATTATTTAGACATGTGCTAAAAGTATTTCGATCACTTTCTAATTCATATGTGATATAACCCTGAAATTAAATTGTGGAAGTCAAGTCCAATTAAATATCTCCAAATTTCTTTATTGATAGAGAAACTTTCGATGGGTATTCCGCGGGTCACTAAACACAATATTTTCAAACCATTTTTTTCACCCATCATAAAGTTCTTTCATAAATGACTGCGCTATTTTACATTGTTTGTGTCATATTAAGAAAACTTCCATAACTAGATGATTACTAAACAAATCGGGCTGGCTATTGTCAAAAATGCTTTTATTGAAATCCTTCTTATTCCGTTGAAGGGGATTAACTGACGACTTGCATTTTCCATAAGAATAGCAATTAACTCAGTTGGCACCTATTTGAATGGGATATCCCAATACTTTGGTTTGTATGGTAACTTTCTGACTAGTTGATCAGGTCAATATTTTTTGGAGTGGGAATTAATCTTGGAAATCAAAATGATTTCACATGGTCGATTCATGTTCTTTTTTGAGTAACAGAATCTGTCTAGTTATGTAAACCATACTTACCTATGGTCTCGAATTTATGTAAATAAGATATGCATCAATAACATACAACTTGCTTGGAGTAATTAAAAGCACTTAAATTATCAAGTAAAAAAATATTGTGTTTATAGGGCCGATAGTTTAGCCCGGTAGAATACCTGCCTTGCATGTAAATGACACCATCATTTACAGAGGAAACGTAGGTGGTCGTGGGTTCAAATCCCACTCGGTCCACTCTTAATATTTCTCGAAGAATCCTTAGTTTTTCAAAGAGTAACTTTAACTTTTCTAAATTTTTGTTATAGAAGAAATTAGCACATTCAAATTTAGCTACAAGATCCCAATCTTTTTTTACTAATTGTTGTAACGCACTTCTAATATATCATAAACAAAAAATCATTGTAATGAAAAACGTTAGTATGACCGTTATTCTGATATCAGCACTCACTATAACATTGGTGTCAACTGTAATCTTCAATGGAATTCAACAAGTTAGGGCAGAGGATGAAGAAAATGAAGATGATAAAGGGCAAGTAAATAGAGAAAGTCAACAAATCAATAAGTGTGAAAATAATTCAGAAAATGAGGATAGTAATGTGGAATGTAATAACGTCATTGTATATGGAGTGGTTTGTATGCCAGGAGCTGTATGTGAGTTAGAAAATTTTGACGTACCATTTGAATTAGTCACACCCTTCTAAAGGGTTGATATTATTCTCTGTAGTTAACAGAGTACTAAAGTACGTATCTTGATATCTGTTTAGTACGTCGTTGTGGTTATGCCCGTTTGGTGTGGACAGCTGAGAACTAAAGATCAATATTTCAACCGATTTCGTTCTATATTCTTTATATAGAATTTAGGAATTTTGACAGCAAAAGTTATTTTTGGCTCTATGTTAGACTGATCATTGTCATTTTTTGGCGGAGGAGACACAGGAAGTTTTGATAAGAAGAAGTATGAGAGCTTAACTCTTAGTATACGGCAAACTGTACTAGAAAGGTCGCATCATCGGTGTCAAAAATGTTCTGTTAAACTTAGAGGAAATAATGGTCCCTTTTTTGAACACATTAATGGTTCCTTGAAAGACAACAGACCTTCAAATTTGAGATCTCTATGTGACAAGTGTTTTGAACACGTTAAAAAGAAAGAGAGTAGAAAAGGACGTTTGGGGAGTATGCGCAATAATCTTGGTCAGGTGTTTGGAAAGTAAATCAATTATACCTCAAGCCGATTCTAAAAATAAATTCCTATGTTCTTCACAGCAAAAATTCTCTATTTTCAATACACCCAGATTAGAATTTCCTTCTACATGGGGCCAGCTTTCTCCATGAAAAAATCTCCCGCAATATGCGCATGTCTTTTCCAATCTTAAATTATTAAGTCAGGGTTCTTATAAACTTCTCAATGATGATGCACGACTACCATTTCTAATCCACATGCTCCAACATTGGTAAATATTTTGCTTAGAGTAAAAATATATTTGAATGTTAAAATATTCTTCAATTAGTTGAAAAACCGTGAGCAAAGAGAAAGGGAAGTAGTTTCAGGTGTAGATGAAAAAAATACTATTCCTTACGAAAAATGGATCGTCTCTTTCTCAGATTCCAGAAAGAGCAATATTAAGATTTCTTATCGAGAATTTTTTGCCCAAGGTTTCTATGAGGCTTATGATATGGTTATGAATTATGCTGAGAAACAAAGTGTAGATATAAGATGGTTTAAAGAGAAACGAAATTGTGGAAATATATTTTCCAAATATGACATTTTGAAACTAGAATCCTTTTGCACTTTTTGCAATAAAAGATTCAATCATCAAGATCCCGTTCCATGTGATCACGATGATTGCCGCTCAATATTTTGTTCAAGAGATTGTATGAACGATCATGTTATGTTACTACATATTACTAGGACAAAATAAACAATAGATAGGCTAAGTTGATCCAGGCTGGGGTTTTATTAAAATTAGAGTAATTATCTTTATCCGTGATCGGTCCCCTCTAAATTGTTCTAAATAGTGGGAGCTGTAATATACAGGACTATCATCAAGAGACTCCTTTATCTTAAAACCAAGATTAACGAACTTGCAAATTAACCAATTCTTCCATGTTCTAAATTCATTATCAGTTACAGGCTCAAGCAAATCATTAGTTATTTCTGTTATAATTGTAACAGTTCCTTTTTCTTTCAGTTTTTTGTAGATATCTTGGTAGAATGAAATCCATAGACTTTCCTTACTCCTGTCAATGTACTCTGGGGGAGGAAGGACAAAAATGAATTCGTCAACATAATTATCAGGAAAATATGAAAGGACTTTTTCAAAAGATTCATTTATCAGGTAAACATTATTTTCTCGCAATTTATCATGTGCTATTTGAATTTGTTTTGCATCAATCTCAATACCCACGTAGCATGTGCTAGTACTTTTTTGATTCCTAACAACCTTTTCTAATAATTGACCATCTCCTATTCCTAATTCCACTATCACTTTATGAAATCTAGAGGTTGTTGAAACGATACTATCTTGGGAACACAATATGTGTTTCTTTATTGTTGAGGTCTTAACAATTCAGATTCGAGCAGTTGCTGGACAAGTTGAACTACTTCTTGTTCGACCTGTTGTCTAGGCAATCCCAATTTGGATGAAAAATGATCTGCTAACTGAGTAATTGTTTTTGTTCCATCGCAACTATTCCAAAAATCAACGA
>Ga0193740_1000371_pt1 | contig 12743 bp, 12 predicted proteins | sample L2s1metaG_FD_145072 | JGI IMG/M metagenome (GOLD analysis project Ga0193740, IMG submission 145072) | Soil microbial communities from a riparian zone of the East river system, Colorado, United States - L2s1 | ecosystem: Environmental > Terrestrial > Soil > Riparian zone | place: USA: East River... | reverse complement strand
TTCATTGGATTGGTGGTTGGTTTTAATTTTACTTCGATAAGATTCGAAGTTCCGATTGTCACGTTTTGCGTTTCGTAACTAACACTGGAAATAACAAGTGTAGTTGCAGTGGAGGGAACATTTAATACAAAACTGCCATCTGGTTTTGTCACTGTGCCTATTTTAGTGTCCTTGACAACTACAGAGACATTTTGTATCGGGCTTCCTTTCGTCGGTCACTTTCCCCGTAAGGGTCTTTTCCTGGGCCAATATTCCCGAAAGCAGGAATAGCTGGCCAATGACCAGTAGTAGAAGTTTTCTCATGTGAGAGTAAAATTTTGGTGTTAAAAAAAATTACCTTAACCTATTAAATACACAATTGCTAGGCAATAATAAATATACAATTGCTGCGTCTAACTAAATTTACTTTTCAGGGAAAATCGATAAAAATATCATCTTAGTTGCTCGGTCACTTAATGTTGTTTAACCAAACCCACCGGGTCAGCTGGGTTCTTTATACAAACAAAGGCCTGGCTCACCTTCATTAGTCTAACAAAATCAAGAACATAATGTTCATTCTTATTTCGGAAAAATTTGCCTGAAATGGTGCTCCATATGTGCAACATAATCGCAAATGATCCATCTGAGCGTTTTCATTTCCCCGCTTTCGTACTGCGGATCAACGGGATAATTTAATTTGTCGGTGGGAATTACTTTTACCACAAAAACTATCTGCCGGTTCAGTGACTGCCAAAGATCCAGCAAATGTTGCAAGGGAAGATTCTGATAATCGTTTACAATCATCAATTCATTTTGCTTGTAAGAAATAACAATATATGGCTGTGGTAAGAATTGTATTTCTGTAAACCGTTTTAAATTATTAATGGCTGAATCAACCAGGTGTCCAAATATTTCTTTCTTTGACCATTTTCCCTGATCAAGTCTTTTTAATAATTCTTCAGAAGAAAATTGTTTCAGTTTAATGGGAAAAGACTCAATATATATTTCTAATTGCTGCATTGCAGCATTTGCATCGACTACATCTTTTAAATAACCATCTTTTTGCCCCATAATTTTTACTTCTATAAAGATTCATAAATAATGGCTGCGCCTTGCCCAACTCCAACACACATTGTTGCTAAACCATATTTTATATTTTGGTTTTTCATTTCATATAATAATGTGGTGGATATTCTTGCACCACTGCAACCAAGCGGATGCCCCAAAGCAATTGCACCGCCATTTACATTTACTTTCGAAGGATTCAAATTTAATTCTTTTATACAAGCAATGCTTTGCGAAGCAAATGCCTCGTTCAATTCTACCAAACCAATGTCTTCAATTTTTAACCCGGCTCTTTGCAATGCTTTTTGTGAAGCCGGTACCGGGCCAATTCCCATAATTGCCGGATCAACTCCTGCTGATGCCATTGAAACAATTTTTGCAAATGGAGTTAAAGAATATTCTTTCACCGCCTTTTCACTTGCAAGTAATAAACAAGCAGCTCCGTCATTTATGCCGGATGAGTTTCCCGCTGTTACCGTTCCTTCTTTTTTAAACGTAGGTTTTAATAAAGCCAATTTTTCCAAAGAAGTTTTTCTCGGGTGTTCATCAATTATTACCCAATTTATTAATCCTTTATTATGTATTTCAACAGCGGCAATTTCATTGTTGAATTTACCAGCATCTTTTGCCACAAAATATTTTTCATGTGATTGAAACGCAAACGCATCTTGTTCTTCTCTTGAAATATTCCATTGCTCCGCTACATTCTCTGCCGTTTCACCCATTGTGTAGGGATAATACATAGCAGCAAGTTTTTCATTAATAAACCTCCAGCCCATTGTTGTATCAAACATCTCACCTTTTCGGCTCCATGCTTCATTCGATTTACCAACAGCAAACGGTGCTCTTGTCATACTCTCAACTCCGCCCGCAAAATAAATTTCACCGTCACCACACATTATTGCTCTTGTCGCATCCATTATACTTTGCATGCCAGATGCACATAGCCGATTTACTGTAACACCACCAACGCTAACAGGTAATCCTGCAAGCAATGCAGCCATCCTCGCCACATTGCGATTATCTTCCCCAGCCTGGTTAGCAGCTCCTGCGATCACCTCCTCCACTTCATTCATATCGATAGAACTATTTCTTTGCATCAATGCATGAATAACGATCGCCAGCAGATCATCTGGTCTTACAGTTGATAATGCCCCGCCGTATTTTCCTATCGGTGTTCGGATCGCATCTATTATAAAAACATCTTTCACTATTTACCAGGCTTTTGAATTACTATTTGGTTCCGATAGCTATCGGGATTGCGACGCTCCCTTCGTCGTCTCCATCGCTACGCAGCTATAAGTGCCTGCAAAGGAACATAAAACCATCTTATCAGCGAAATCTGCTCATCCGTCGATCGATGATTATCTTTGCACGATGTCGAAAACAGAACTAAAAAATATCAGGCATCTGAGTTTACAAGAGCTGGAAGATTATTTTGAAAGACTCGGTGAAAAAAAGTTCCGTATAAAACAGGTATATGAATGGCTCTGGCAAAAACATGCACACAGTTTTGCCGATATGACAAACCTGAGCAAAGATCTTCGTCAAACTCTTGGGGAGAATTTCACATTACCTGCACTAACAATAAATGCAACTCAATATTCTGCAGATGGCACAGTGAAATCAGGTTTTAAAACACATGATGGTCATTTAGTCGAAGGTGTGTTGATACCGACAGAAAAAAGAGCCACAGCTTGTGTATCTTCCCAGATCGGTTGCTCCCTCAGTTGTAAGTTTTGTGCTACAGGTTATATCGATAAAAAACGCAACCTGACTTTTGATGAGATATATGATGAAGTAGTACTGATCAATCAGCAATGTGAAAGGATCTATGGTCACAAGCTTACCAATATTGTTTTTATGGGAATGGGTGAGCCATTGCTTAATTATAAAAATGTTTTAAGGGCAATTGAAAGAATTACATCGCCGGATGGTTTAGCTATGAGCCCAAAAAGAATTACAGTTTCAACAGCTGGCGTTGCCAAACAAATAAAACAGTTAGGCGATAATAAGGTAAAATTCAAGCTGGCTCTTTCATTGCACGCAGCTACGGATGCCAAGCGTCACCAGATAATGCCGATCAATGATAGTAACAATATCAAAACACTGGTAGATGCTCTAAATTATTTTTACAAGGAAACAAAAAATGAGATCACATTTGAATATATCCTTTTCAAGAATTTTAATGACTCACTCAAAGATGCAGATGACCTGATAAAGCTATATCGCCAGGTCCCTGCCGATCTTATCAATATTATTGAATACAACCCCATTGATTTTGCCAAATTTGAAAAGCCTGATGAAAAAACGGTCGAGGCCTTTATGAGTTACCTGGAAAAGCATAAAGTAAATGCAAGACTTCGGAAAAGTCGTGGCAAGGATATCGATGCCGCCTGCGGACAATTAGCCAATAAGAATTAGACTTTGATCAAGTTTTTTGGGCCTTCTACGAAGAATTTCCTAGATTTGATTAAACTTCGCATTTTTGTTTTAGTCTGTATACAAACTAAAAATAAAAACATGAAAAAAATAATTGTATTGAAGCTGGCAATGGTAATGATCATTGCTGCCCAGGCACAGGAAAAAAGAGTTCCTGAACAACGAAAAGTTTACCGTGATAAAATGATGACTGAAAAAATTAAGCTTTCTGATGAACAAAAGCAAAAAGCAAAAACATTAAATGAAGATTACAGGAAAAAAATGGATGAACTTAGAAAAAAAGACGACATATTGGTAAAGGATTGGAGGAACCAGATGACGGAGCTGAATAAAAAGCATCGGGAAGATATGAGTGCTTTATTAAGCAAAGAACAAAAAGAACAAATCGGGAAGTTTAAGGTAGAGCGTAAAAAAATGGCCGAGATCGATGCGAATGCAAGAATGGAAAAAATGAAACTCCGGCTTGATCTGAGCAATGATCAAATGGAAAGGATAAAAAAACAGCGTACAGAATCGCTTGAGAATATGAAAGTAATTCGTGAAAATAGATCTCAGGATATGATGAAAAAAAGAGTAGAGATGAAAGCATTGATCCAAAAGAGAAAAGAAAATATGAGATCAATTTTGAATGAAGGACAGATGAAAAAAATGCAGGAAATGAGAAAACCTATGCCTCGAAAAAGACGAGTTCTTTCCTAAAAATTCGCTTATAAAAACGGCCCTTCCATATTAGGAAGGGCTCTTTATTTAAATCAACTCAAGCCCTCTTATTTCATATCTTTGCGCCTCCTGTTGTAAAACAGTAAAATCTTCACATGAAAAAGAAAGCATCTCCCTTCGATAAGTTTTATAAAAAGAAAAGCAACGCCGCAATTAAGGAGCAATTTCGCCAGGAAAAGAAAAAGGTAAAAAAAGAAAGAGAAGAGTATTTTGACAAGAAAAGAGCAGAAATAAGAATTCAGAAAGCTGATCCTGTACAAAAACAATCACAGCCTGTTATTTCGAGACCTCAGAGTTCAGAACTCATGCCTTTAAATAAATATATTTCTCATGCCGGTGTTAGTGGTCGTCGTGAAGCTGCAGAGATCGTAAAAAAAGGCATAGTAAAAGTAAATGGGAAAATAATCACTGAACCGGGACATAAAATTTCTCCAAAAGATGAAGTAGTTGTTAATGGCAAAAAAATATTTCCTTCAAAAAATCTTGTTTACATCTTACTTAACAAACCAAAAGATTTTATTACAACAACAGATGATCCGCAGGGAAGAAAGACAGTTCTTGATCTTATTCGCCGTGCTACTGATGAAAGAGTTTACCCTGTTGGGAGATTAGACAGGAATACATCAGGTCTTTTATTGCTTACCAATGATGGCGAGCTTTCACAAAAACTCACTCACCCAAGCAATGAAATAAAAAAGATATATGCTGTTACTCTGGATAAACCTCTTGATAAAAAAGATTTCGATAATATATTAAAAGGTGTTGTATTAGAAGATGGCGCTGCATCAGTTGACAAACTTGCCTACGCAGATACAAAAGACAGAACACAGCTTGGCGTGGAAATACACAGTGGTCGTAACCGCATTGTACGGCGCATTTTTGAACATCTCGGTTATGATGTAAAAAATCTCGACCGTGTAATGTTTGCTGGCTTAACGAAAAAGAATATTGAAAGAGGCAAATGGCGTTTTCTCAATGAGAAAGAAGTTCGTGAACTTAAATACTTTGGAAAAGGAAAATGAAACTCAGCGAGTGGATAATTTATGAAGATGAAAATCTGATTGCGCTGAATAAACCTTCCGGTTTACTCTCCATTCCTGATCGTGAAGGAAAAGATATTTCCCTCAAAAAATTATTGATCGAAAAATATGGAAACATATTTACCGTTCATCGTCTTGACAAAGATACAAGCGGTTTAATTGTGTTTGCAAAGAATGAAACAACTCACAAACTCCTTTCGCAACAATTTGAAGAAAGACAAACAGAGAAAATTTATCTCGGGCTGGTTATCGGTTCGCTTGCAGATAAGAAAGGAAGCATTAATACTCTCATATCTGAGCATCCCGTGAAAAGAGGATTAATGACTGTATATAAAAAAGGAAAAGAATCACTAACTGATTACGAAGTGCTGGAAGATTTTAAAATCTTCTCCTGGATCCAATTTCAAATTCATACCGGTCGTACACACCAGATAAGAGTACATGCAAAACATATTGGGCACCCGGTTATATGTGATGAACTATATGGTGATGGAAAACCAATTTTACTTTCTTCACTCAAACATAAATTCAAGCTTTCAAAAAATGAATTAGAAGAAAGACCGATCCTCAACCGGCTTGCATTACATGCATTGAGCTTACAATTTATAAATGTAAATGGTGAAAAGATAAAGCTAGAAGCTCCTGTGCCAAAAGACTTGAGAGCATTGCTGCAGCAATTAAGAAAAAGGAAATAGCATCTTATAACTCGCCTCTCGAAACAGCATACAATTCATACCAATCCTGACGGTCAAGATTAATTTTGAAAGCTTCGGCTATGTTTCTTATGCGAAGTTCATCAGTTGTACCGATTAGCGGCAATGCACCAAGCTTAACCAGCCATGCAATAGCAACCGATTCAAAATGTGAATTATATTTTCCTGCAAACTCCTCCAACTTTCCTCTTATACGCAAAGGAATTTTTTCATTGCTGTTGGCGATCTTTCCTTCTGCCAATGGAGAAGTTGCCAATGGCCGCATATATTTTTGTTTGATATAATCAACCTGGCCATTATCAAATGCAGAGGTATTCAGCAAATTCAGTTCAATATGATTGGTAACGATCGGTATCCGCAGATAAGAACTCAATAACTGGTGCTGAAAAACGGAAAAGTTAACAACACCAACATTTTTTATTTTACCGGAGTCTTTCAGTTTCTCTAGTGTTAAAGCAGTTTCTTCCAGATTAGATAACGGGTCAAGCTGGTTAAGCAGAAACACATCTATACAATCGGTGCGGAGATTACGTAAAGAGTTTTCTACGCTATTCGTTATATGCTCCCTTGAAGTGTCATAATGTTTTACACGATACTCCGGACGGGCAGGATGCGGAACATTGATGCCGCATTTTGTAAAAAGCACAATGCTTTCCCTTTTAATACCGCTTCTTTTAAAAACATTTCCAAATATTTCCTCGCATGTATAATCACCATATGTATCACCATGATCAAATGTATTGATATCAAGCTCAAGACAAAGATTCATCATCTTCTCCATTTTGTCCTCATTTACATAATTGCCTTTCCACCTGTAAAAACCATATACGGCTGGCGATACTTTCGGTCCTGAATCGCTGAGATAAATTTTTTCCATAACTATTAAATTATAAAAATGATCTTACAATTATTTTATATCCGGCGGAGGAAATAAAACACCTCCAAATAAAAGATAAGCCCACAACAACGTCCAAATTATATTAAATATCTGTGCCCCGATGAAAGCCAGCGCCGGTCTTCCTTTCTGTACTTTAAACAGGTCTAAAAATCGTGCCTCTAATCCAATAGATACGAATGCCAAGGCAAACCAGATCGTACGCAAACTATTAAGAATTCCGCTTACTTGTTTGCCGGTACCAGTTGGAATTAAAAAAGAAAAAACTAATGATGCGCCGATAAAACCAAGAACAAATTTTGGAAACCTTTCCCATATTAGTTTTAAAGAAGGTTTTTCCCGGTCAACTGTTGCTGTGCTTTTCCTTACTACCCACCATGCGGCAATAAAAAATGCGGCGACTCCGATCAATACATTTTGAGAGAACTTGACAATGATACCGGCTTTAGTTGCAGCAGGACCCACTAATTCTGCGGCGGCGGTTACAGATGCAGTTGTATCGAGTGTTCCTCCCAGCCATGCACCTCCCACTATTTCAGAAATGCCGAACTTCTTAATTATCCATGGTAATATTATCAGCATCGGGATAGCAACTAAAAGAACCAATGTTGTTACATACGATAATTTTTTTTTATCTCCTTTGATCGCTCCACTGGCTACAATCGCAGCCGATACACCGCAAATCGAAACAGCAGATGCCAGTATCACTCCGAATTCATCATCTACTTTTAAACGACGGCATAACCAAAGTGCGAAGAACCAAACTGCTGCAACAACTAAAACTGATTGAAGTATTCCAGGTAAGCCAGCTTTAATTATATCAGTGAATAAAATTGATGTGCCAAGAATGATCAAACCCGTTTTAATAAAAAATTCAGAACGTGCAGCCTCTTCCAACCATGTCGGCAAACTAAAAAGATTGCTTAATAATAAACCGATCAATAAAGCAAACACTACATATTCAATTCCATAATAGCTGATCGACTTATTACCAGCGATGATCAATGAAAAGACTGCAAGAATAAAGATGATCCCGAATCCTGCAATATATTTTTTTATATTATTTCCTGATGCAGCAACGGCTAATGAAGAAAGAAAAAGAAATATAATTCCAATGACTGCAAGAAGTAAAAGATTATTACCCGTTAAAACTTTTGCTAGTAAATCGCTTCCATTTTCCCACTGGTAAACAGGTGTGGAAAATTTGAGATCGAAAAAGAAAACTCCGGCAAGAATAATTGCGATCAGTAATCCACCAATAATTACGGCCCATATATCTTCTGATAACCCTGGTAAAAAAGATCTTTTATTTGACTCAATATAATTTTTTTCTTGATCCATAAAGTTTCCATCATTACAACTCGATCTTCTCGATCATCACATCCCAATGTGCAATCAATAATTCAAAACGATGTTGTTCATCCTTCTTTAATTTCTCAAGATCGGGATATAATTGTTTTTCATATTGCTTTGTAAGATTAGGGTCAAATGCAAGCTTTTCGGTTTTAAAAACGATAGTCACTTTAAAATCAAAACGTGTGTCTTCGCCACTATGTAATTTAGGTTTCTCTGCTTCCACACTTATGATATCACCTTTATCAATTGCTTTTTTCAATAACGGATAGTGATTTACTTTCCAAAGATTGATGAACTCATCAGCAAAGCCCCATTTTACTTTATAATAGTTCTCAATAATGAAATAGTCTTTCTTATCCTGTGCATGAGCCAAATTGACTGCAAGAATGAATAAGACAAGGAAAAAAGACTTACACAGATTTATTTTTTTCATACCTATTGTTTTAAAAAACTAAAATTATCTGCTTAATAATCCTGCATCCAACACGAATTGTGAGCCTGTAATAAACCTGGATTTGTCAGATGCTAAAAAAATTACAGCATTTGCAACATCCTCCACTTCCACCCAGGGAACATTGATAAGATTTCCTGCACTTCGTTCGGCTATCTCTTTAGGTGTTGAGCCTTCCAGTGCTGCAAGGCCATCATTCATTGGTGTATTCACGCCGGTTGGATGGATAGAGATCACCCTTATATTATATGGCGCCAATTCAATTGCCCATGATTTTGTCAAACCGGTTAATCCCCATTTTGAAGCAGCATAATGACTCAATCGATTCATACCACGTAAACCTGCAATGGAAGAATTATTAATGATAACTCCCGATTCCTGATTGATCATAACAGGAATAATTCGACGGGCTACTAACCATGCTCCTTTTAAATTAATATCAAGCATGGCATCCCATTCTTTTTCTGCCAATTCATGTGTCAGGCCATAAGCACATATTCCGGCATTATTGAAAAGTATATCGATCTTGCTAAGTTGTTCAACCGTTTTAGAAACAGCATTATTAATATCATCATCAACCCTTACATCACCCGTGAAAACAAGACAACTTACTCCATGTGATTCACATTCCTGCTTCAATGAATGAAGTTCATTTTCAGAACCGAGTTCATACCCGGGATATTTCAATGTTTGTGCAATATCAAATGCAGCAATATGAACTCCTTCTTTTGCCAACGCAAGAGCAGTTGCCCTGCCTTGGCCGTGTGCAGCACCGGTAATAAATGCTACTCTATTTTTTAAATCGTTACTCATTTTTTCAGCAATATTTCATGTTGGATCTGTAACCAGACAAATATTCGTCAATCTCTGTTTCGATCACATTATTAAAAATATTTGTTGCGATCATTATGCCAGCGAAAGCTGTTAAAACCACCATTTCTGTTTCATTATATTTAGTTGCGACAATATTATAAAGGCGGTCGGCAATATTTCCTTTATGTTTTGTAATACTGCTGCCAAAATTCAAAACATCCTTTTCTGATTCGCTCAACTCTAACTTTTCTGGTGTTTCACCTGAATCTATAATTATTTTTCTGAAAAATGTTGAACACAGCGGACAATCGGCTGCACAGGAAATTGAATGTGCATAGAGAGAAGCCATTCGTTTTCCTAATATCTTCTCCACTTCTCCGTATAAAGGATACCATTGCATGTAAGCTTCAAATGCGACAAGGGAATGACCCAATGTCGCTTTCATATTTGTGATGCGGCCACCATACTCCTGCACATGTCGTTCAAAAGCATCTTTCACAGATGGTGAAATTTCTTTTGTTTTGGGTGGTTCTATTCTTGCCATAATTATTTTTTTCTTAAGTCAAGGTTATGAAAGTAAAAAACTCTTGCCACATGAGCACTCTTGTATTTATTTCCCGCAGCCAGTTGCTGAAAAATATTCATATAACCAACCTGTAAATTATCATGTTTATTTACATGATAAGCAAATCCAAGAAAAAAACGGTTTTGATCAAAATAGTTATATACTATCTCCTTTCCGAAGTTGACATGCAACTCATCGTTTACAACAAAAGAAAGAGATTTTGGCTGAAATCTTTTTTTACTTAATGGAAACATCGAAAAGAAATTATAGCGAATCCTGAAATTAAAATTATATCCTTCAGCCAATTCATCATCATTTTGGATCTTTCTTCTGAATCTTTCTTCAAGTCGAACCCATTGCATTAGCCTGAGCTTAGGGCTGCGGGTATGCCATTGCAAGTGCTGCCAGGGACGATGCTCAGGCATAGTAACATTTTTATGATTATCGGCGGGATAATGGCTCACATAAGCATAGCCAGCAGTTAATTTCGTATCATCATTCAAATAGTAAGTTAAACCAAGTCGTAAAATGCTTTGTGAAATATCAGAAACAAAATCTTCTTTGGTGCGCAAATGTATATCTGTCCAGGTGCCCCATTTATTGCTGAATCGTGTCTGATTGAAGTAACCAAACCATATTTGTTGGACAGTTTCTGTTTGCTTTGTTTGAGAAAATAAATTTGAATTGAGTGATAGTATAAAAAGAAAAATAATTGATTGCTTTTTACATAAGCCGAATAAAGAACTAAACGCACAAGAGTGCGACGCAACAAAAGATGATAGTAGCAATAGAGCCCGGCTCATAAAAATTATTTCATTTTTTATTGACGCCCCGGTCGGACTCGAACCGACGTAGAAGGATTTGAATTGAGTGATAGTATAAAAAGAAAAATAATTGATGGCTTTTTATATAAGGCAAATAAAGAACTAAACGTACAAGAGTGCGACCCTTCGCTTCGCTCTGGGTAAACTGCGACGCTATTGTTGAATAGAGATAGGAACCTTGAACGGAGCGTCGCAACAAAAGATGATAGAAGTAATAAAGCTCGGCTCATAAAAATTATTTTCAGTTTTTATAGACGCCCCGGTCGGACTCGAACCGACGTAGAAGGATTTGCAGTCCTTTACCTGTCCTCTCGGTCACAGGGCTGATATGTGGGTTAGTAAATAAAATTCTTTTACATTTTAAAAAAGGCATCCCGAAGAATCGGGACGCCATCTCAACGATTGCTTGCGATATGAAAAACTACTAATGCTTATGCTATTGTTTTAAAAAACATTGAAACATCTTTTAGAAAGAATATCGTAAGGTTACACCATATGTTCTCGGATCTCCAAGCACACCTGCATACTGCCCGGCATTACCACCTGCCACCAGCAATTGTTCATAATAGTTCTTATCAAACAAATTGCGTCCCCATATAAATACAGAGAGACCGTTTACAGCTTTGAAACCGATCCTTCCGTTAACAAGTGTGTAACCATCTATATTCAGATAAGCAGATGGAGACGGACTGGAAGAAAAAGAAGAACGATAATAAACATCTGATGCTATAAAGAACCTTCCGGCTTTACCTAAAAAAGTAGACGAGGTAGAAAACTCACCACCTAATGATCCTGCCCATTTGGAAATGCCTGGAAGCTCACCACCCGAAATATCTTTGAATGCTTTCTGCACTCCATTTTCTGTTAAACCAGTTTCTTCCAGCGGAAGTGGTGCATTTGTAAATTTTACATATTTAGCATCAGTATAAGCCAGCGCTCCATAGAATGAGAAATGATTATTGGCTATAATATTTGCATCAACCTCAAACCCTTTTACATTTACTTCTTCAGCATTTGCAATGTAGCCGCGATTAACGCCCAACTCAGGTGATTGAACATTTGCCTGGTAATTATCAATGTTGGTGTTAAAATATGCCAGGTTCAATGTGAAATTATCAATTGGATTAGTCTTAATACCAACCTCTATATTTTTCACATCCTCAGGTTTTATTACTGCGAGATCGGTTGCTGCCTGGCCGTTAACAGTTGGCAGGCCGGCCACATTAACACCTACAGGCTTAAAGCTGGTAGAGTAAGTTGCAAAAGCATTAATTCGTTTATTGGCCCTGTATTGCAATGTGATCTGGTAGGTCAGGTTATTTTCATCAGCATCGGCAGTATAAGCCTGGCTGGTGTAAACTCCATTTTTAAAACCCTGCAAGGCGATCTTTTGGGCAGTTGTTCCGTTATAAGTAGCCGTATCCAACCCACCTGCTGCAACCCGATCGTAGATCACATCTTTCTTGTCGTAGTTGAAACGAATGCCCGGCAATACATGGAAACCTTTTGCAATTTCCCAATCAATATTAGCGAATGCTGCAGCACTTGTTGAATTGATGGAAGCCTTTGTATAAATACCGTATCCTTCAAAAAGACCTGGTGTTTGCCAAAGGTTGCTGACTGAGCTTTGTGAAAAACGCCATTGAGCCGAACCAGATTCTTCAGTACCGTTGATCTTAACTTCCTGATCAATGTAGAACAAACCAACAACACCGCTTAAACGAGAAGAAATTTCACCAGCATAACGAACCTCTTGCGACCAATTCCGATGTTTAGCTGGGTTTTGCGATTTTGCCAATGCCTGTAAACCGGTAAAGTCCCTGTCATTTGAAGGATTCCAATTCCAATAGCGCCATGCCGTAGTGGAAGTTAGTGTTCCA
>Ga0193740_1000370_pt1 | contig 12760 bp, 15 predicted proteins | sample L2s1metaG_FD_145072 | JGI IMG/M metagenome (GOLD analysis project Ga0193740, IMG submission 145072) | Soil microbial communities from a riparian zone of the East river system, Colorado, United States - L2s1 | ecosystem: Environmental > Terrestrial > Soil > Riparian zone | place: USA: East River... | reverse complement strand
TAAGTCATTACTGTATTGTATAAATATATATGCCCCGAAATAGTTCGGGGTTTTTTATTTTAATACCAGCATAGGTAACTCTGGTTTAGGCCGGTTGCGTCGCAATCCTTTCATCACCTGTGCTGCTATGAAACAAATTGAAAAGTCATTATGAAGAAAATTGAAGTTTTAACCACCTGCAAAAAATTGCTTGCCGATGTATACACACCTGTAAGTATTTATCTGCGTCTTCGTGATCGTTTCAGAGATACAGTGTTGCTTGAAAGTACTGATCATCATGCGGCCGAAAACAGCTATTCATTTATTTGTGTCAATGCAATTGGAGGAATAGAGATCACGTCGACAAAAAATGTTGAATTCAAACTTCCAGGACAGAAACCTGAGCGGATTGACATAAAAAATATAATGGAAGTGCCGCAGATGCTTTTGGATTTTGCCAACAGGTTTGACTGTGCAAAGAAGGAAACCAAAGAAGTAAAATTTGCACAGGGACTATTTGGTTATACTTCTTATGATGCTGTTCAGTTTTTTGATACAGTAAAACTAAAAACACAAAACACAATACCTCTTATTCCTTTAATGCGTTACCGGCTTTACCAATATGTGATTGTATTTAATCATTTCAAGGATGAATTATATATCTGCGAAAATCAGATTGGCGGAATTGAGAGTGAGTTGCCGGTTGTTGAATCATTGATCCGCAGTAAAGATGTTCCTGTTTTTCCTTTTAAAAGAAAAGGGGATGAAAGCTCAAATGTTACCGATAAAGAGTACAAGAATATGGTTGACAAGGGAATTGCGAGTTGTCACCGGGGTGATGTTTTTCAAATTGTATTAAGCAGAAGATTTCAACAAGGGTTTACCGGCGATGAATTCAATGTCTATCGTTCACTTCGCAGTATCAATCCTTCTCCTTATTTATTTTTCTTTGATTATGGTGATTATAAATTGATGGGCTCTTCTCCAGAATCACAACTTATTATTCAAAATGGAAAAGCAATTGTTCATCCTATTGCCGGTACATTCAGGAGAACGGGAGATGATGATAAAGATCATCTTGCTGCTGAATTATTAAGAGGAGATAAAAAAGAAAATGCAGAACATGTGATGCTTGTCGACCTTGCCCGGAATGATCTGAGCAGGGTATGTGATGATGTAACGGTTACTCATTATAAAGATATCCAGTATTATAGTCATGTCATTCACATGGTGAGTGAAGTAAATGGCCAGGTAAGAAAAGGTAGTAATCCATTCGAATTGTTGGCAAAAACATTTCCTGCCGGCACATTAAGCGGTGCGCCAAAAATAAAAGCTATTGAGCTGATCGACAGTTATGAACCGACAGCAAGAAATTATTATGGCGGTGCTATTGGCTTTATGGGATTTGATGGTAGTTGCAATCATGCCATCATGATCCGTACTTTTTTAAGTATGCAAAATACATTGACTTACCAGGCAGGTGCAGGTGTTGTGGCAGCAAGCCAGCCAGAAAGCGAATTGCAGGAAGTAAATAATAAGTTGGGAGCTCTTAAAAAAGCAATTGAATTTGCAGAAAATATTGTTTAAAAATGTTCAATGATCAATACTTAATGTTCAATTTTCATGTATTCGTTGAACATTGATAGTTGAAAATTGAGCATTGAAAATTTAAAATCAGAAGATTTGAAAATATTAGTATTCGATAATTATGATTCTTTTACCTACAACCTTGTTCATTTGGTTGAGAAGATCACACATGAAAAAGTGGATGTGCGCCGCAATGACCAGATACCAATGGAGAAAGTGAAGGATTATGATAAGATAATATTATCACCTGGCCCGGGAATTCCTGAAGAAGCTGGCTTGCTTTTGCCATTGATAAAAGAATATGCTTCATCAAAATCAATCCTGGGAGTTTGTTTGGGTCACCAGGCAATTGGACAAGCATTTGGAGGAGAACTCATAAATCTTAGCTCGGTGTTTCATGGTGTAGCAACGAAGATAGAAGTCAGGAGTCAGGAGTCGGGAGTCGGTAGCCCTTTGTTTAATGGATTGCCAAATGAACTGGAGGTCGGACGTTATCATAGTTGGGTGGTGAGTAAGGAAAATTTCCCTGAAGATTTAGAAATTACAGCTGAAGATGAAACCGGGATGATCATGGGATTACAACATAAAACGTATGATGTTCAGGGAGTACAATTTCATCCCGAGAGTGTTTTGACACCGATGGGAGAAGCGATAATGAGAAATTGGTTAAAATAACAATCACAGTTAAGATGAAAAAAATATTGCAATACTTGTTTGAGCATAAAACACTTTCAAGAGAAATGGCGAAAGAAGTTTTAGTCAATATCGGCAAAAGCATTTACAACGAACATGAAATAACAGCTTTCATGACAGTGTATTTGATGAGAAGTATAACTATTGATGAGTTACAAGGTTTTCGGGATGCATTGCTTGAGCTTTGTGTACCTGTTGATTTTAGCGAATATGATACAATAGATATTGTTGGCACTGGTGGCGATGGAAAGAATACTTTTAATATTTCTACACTCAGTTGTTTTATAGTGGCAGGTACAGGACAAAAAGTTGCCAAGCATGGTAACTATGGAGCCTCATCTATCAGCGGGGCATCGAATGTGATGGAACAGATGGGCTACAAATTCAAAAATGATAATGACAGGTTGAAAAAAGAAATTGACGAAGCGAATATTTGTTTTCTTCATGCGCCATTATTTCATCCTGCATTAAAAACTGTTGGACCGATCAGAAAGAATCTTGCAATGAGGACTTTTTTTAATATGCTTGGCCCAATGGTGAATCCTTCACACCCCAAATACCAGTTGGTAGGTGTATTCAGTCTTGAAATGGCGAGAATTTATAATTACCTTTTACAGCAAACAGAAAAATCATTCACCATAATCCACAGCCTTGATGGGTACGATGAGATCTCTTTGACAAATGACACAAAAGTTATTACCAATGAAGGAGAAAAAATAAAGACACCCGAACAGCTTGGAAAAAGAATGGTGGAACCTAATGATATACAAGGCGGCAACACAGTAGAAGAAGCTGCAAAGATCTTTTTAAAGATCTTAAATGGAGAGGGAACATGGGCGCAGAATGCAGTTGTGCTTGCCAATGCAGCAATGGCATTACATTGCACGGGTAATTATGAAACTTATGATAAAGCATTCAATTCGGCAATTGAAAGCCTGGAAAGCGGCAAAGCAAAAAAGAGTTTGGATAAATTAATCAGCTTGCAGTAATGAATATCCTTGAAGAAATAATTGAGTATAAAAAGGAAGAAGTCAAAAGGAAAAAGTCAAAAGTAAAAACTGCTGAACTTGAAAAAAGAGAATTATTTTCAAGGACTGTATTGCCATTAAAAGACTTTTTGCTTGATAAATCCAGAACCGGGATCATTGCTGAATTTAAAAGAAGATCACCGTCAAAAGGAGTTATAAATCCTGATGTTGATGTGTTAGAGGTAACAAAAGGGTATACTGAGCATGGAGCTTCCTGTTTATCTGTGTTAACTGATGAACATTTTTTTGGTGGAAGTGATGAAGATCTGATCAAAGCAAGGATAAATGAGATTCCGATCTTAAGGAAAGATTTTATTATAGATGAATACCAGTTGGTAGAAGCGAAGTCGATCGGCGCTGATGTAATATTGCTGATCGCTGCTTGTTTGACAATCACTGAAGTTAAACGGCTGGCAAATTTTGCAAAAAACCTTGGACTGGAAGTTTTATTGGAACTTCATGCCGAGGACGAGTTAGAGCATATTTGTGATGATACAGATGTTATTGGTATTAATAACCGGAACCTGAAGACTTTTGATGTGGATATTGAAAGAAGTTTGCGTATGGCTGAAAGGATAGCTTTACCTAAATTTAAAATTGCAGAAAGTGGGATCAGCAGCGTTAATGATATTTTACTTTTTAAAAAACATGGCTTCCAGGGTTTTCTTATTGGAGAAAATTTTATGAAAGTCACTAACCCAACGATTGCTTTTGCTGAATTCGTAAAACAATTAAAAGCAAAAGCACATGAAGATTAAAGTTTGTGGAAACACATTGCCTCAACAGGTAAATGCCCTGGATGAACTGGGAGTAACATTTGCGGGGTTTATTTTTTACCCGAGATCGCCGCGTTATATGGTACAGAAAATGAGCCCGGAAAAATTACGACAGATCAAAGGTAAAATTATTAAAGTGGGAGTGTTTGTAAATCCTACTTATGAGGAACTGATGAAAACAGTTGAAGATTATCGGTTAGATATGGTGCAGTTGCATGGAGATGAAAGTCCGAAGTTCTGTGATAAGATCGCCGATTTTATTTCGGTGATCAAAGCATTTCGACTCAGTGATAACGACAGTATTGTGCACATGACTCAATCCTATACGGAAGTATGTGATTTTTTTATGTTCGATACGTTGGGCGCTGGATATGGTGGTACGGGGAAAAAATTTGATTGGACGATATTGCAGCAATCGCTGCCGCTTAAGCCCTATTTTTTAAGTGGGGGTATTGAGCCGGGAGATGAAAAAAAACTGGAGGAATTTATTGGTACGCCAGCAGGAGAAAAATTATTCGCAATTGATATAAATACAAAATTTGAAATAGGACCGGGTGTGAAGGACGTTAACAGCGTTAAAAAATTTGCAGAAAATTTGGGAATTAAAAAGCTACCTAAATGAATATAAAAGTTTGTGGTATCACACAGTTCAAGCAATTACAGCAATTAGAAGCATTAAATATTGACTATGCGGGGTTGATCTTTTATAAAGATTCCCCGCGATATATGGGCAATAAAATAACTGGCAAGCAAATAAAAGATGCCGACTTTGATATCAAGAAGGTGGGAGTGTTTGTAGATCCGGGGTATTCAGAATTATTGGATGCCATTGACGAATACGGTTTGGACATTGTGCAGTTACATGGTAATGAAACACCGGAAATGTGTGAAGAGTTGAGCGCAGAAGCGGAAGTGATAAAAGCTTTTCGTATTGGCGGTGATAAATCAATTGATATTGATGAACTGGTAGCGGATTATGATGCTGTTTGTGATTATTATTTGTTTGATACAGCAGGATTAAAAGAAAATTTTGGCGGGACCGGGCAACAGTTTGATTGGGGAATATTAAAGAAAGCAAAAATTGAAAAACCATTTTTTCTCAGTGGCGGCATCGGGGCTGATGATGCGGCGAAAGTAAAAGCATTTAGCCATCCTGATTTTTTTGCGATTGATGTCAATAGCAAGTTTGAATTATCACCGGGATTAAAAGATATGGCTGCAATATTGAAATTTTTGCAAGCATTAAAATGAAAACATGTAAGAATTGCGGAGCATCAACGAATGGTTTATACTGCAGCAATTGTGGGCAGAAACCGGTGCCGGAAAGGATCACACTTCGTTATATCTGGCATGAGATCTTTCATTTCTTTACACATGCGGAGAAAGTTTTTTCTTTACCTCAGCTCAGTTATTGAAGGCTCCGGGCACAGTAATTAAAAATTTTATTGAAGGCAAACGGAAGGATTACCAAAAACCATTTTCCTATTATCTTATTTGGATCGGACTTTATACGCTGGTTCTTTATTTAATGGGAGAGTTATTTGGCGAACATAAAGGGGTGAGTTTTGCAGGCTATTTTGGTCCGGGTGAAACAACAAAGTTTGCGATCAGTCATTTAAATATTATCCTGACTCTCTTATTACCTGTACAGGCAATATATGTATATATTCTTCTCATGTACAAGCAGTATAATTATGTTGAAGCTTTAGTGGTAATATTATACGGGATCGGCACAGTTATATTTCTTAATACTTCTTTTGTTGTAGTGGCCTTGGTCTGTTATCTGTTTACAGGCAATTCAGTAAGTATTCTCTGGTCAGATATTTTGAAAACTCTTTATATAGCCTGGATAATGATTGACCTGGCAAAAGTTCTTACTATTAAAGCAAAATATGTGAGAGCTGTAATTGCCATGTTATTATTAATGGGAACATTTACAGTATGGCGGCTTTATGTTTCGCCGGCTTTGACAAATTTAATTTTTAAGTAAAATGATTTGGCTAATAGAATAAAAGAGAGAATGAAAGAAATGTGTAGAAATCTTACATAAATAGACCTGTTGCCATGAAAACGGAACAAAAAAGTGATTGCGACGCTCAAACGATGACATGAAAATTAAAACCGGTTTAATAAAACAAATGTCAACTAAAGAAACATATCAACATCCAAATGAATTTGGGTATTACGGAAAATTCGGTGGAGCTTATATACCTGAAATGCTTCATCGTAATGTGGAAGAACTTAAGAGTCGCTATCTGGAAATAATTTATGAACCATCTTTTCAAAAAGAATTTCGTGAATTGCTGAGAGATTATGCGGGCAGACCAACGCCTTTATATCATGCAAAACGATTGAGCGATAAGTATGGAACAACGCTCTTTCTGAAACGGGAAGATCTTTGTCATACCGGCGCACATAAAATTAATAACACTATCGGGCAGATATTATTGGCACAGCGTTTAGGTAAAAAAAGAATTATTGCTGAAACAGGGGCCGGTCAACATGGTGTGGCTACTGCGACTGTATGTGCATTAAAAGGTGTGGAGTGCATCGTTTACATGGGAGAAAAAGATATTGAACGACAGGCACCGAATGTAGCGAGAATGAAAATGCTGGGTGCGACGGTGATCCCTGCAACTTCAGGAAGTAAAACATTGAAAGATGCTACAAATGAAGCGATCCGCGACTGGATAAATAACCCAAACAATACTCATTATATCATTGGAAGTGTTGTTGGGCCACATCCTTATCCTGATATGGTAGCAAGATTTCAGAGTGTAATAAGCGAAGAGATGAGATGGCAGTTGAAAGAAAAAGTCGGAAGTGAATTGCCTACTCATGTGTTGGCCTGTGTTGGAGGTGGCAGTAATGCTGCTGGTGCATTTTATCATTTCTTAGATGAATTATCAGTTCAATTGATCGCTGTAGAAGCTGCGGGGCATGGCATCAATAGCGGAATGAGTGCGGCAACTACTCAATTAGGCAAACCGGGTGTACTGCATGGAAGTAAAAGTTTGGTGATGCAAACAGAAGATGGGCAGGTAGTAGAGCCACATAGTATTTCTGCCGGGTTGGATTATCCTGGTATTGGTCCATTGCATGCGCATTTATATGAGAGTGGCCGTGCAAAATTTTTGAGTGCGACAGATGAAGAGGCTTTGACTGCGGCGTTTGAGCTGGCAAAACTGGAAGGGATCATCCCTGCATTGGAAAGTGCACATGCATTGCATGCATTGAATATTTTGAAATTTCAGAAAGAAGATAAAGTGGTGGTTTGTTTAAGTGGGAGAGGAGATAAAGATTTGGCAACTTATATGCAGCACCTATGACCTCACCCCATGAGACTTTCTTATTAGGTAGAGTCTTCAGCCCCTCTCCTTAAGGAGAGGGGAGGCAGTATTTTCATAGCTGGAAAATATTCGTGGGGTGAGGTGGATATGGTAGATGAAACTCATTTCAAATTTAAAATATGCCTGAATCTTACAATGATAATTTACACAACGGGGCAATAGGTAAATTATATCAATATGGAAGAGAGCTGAGGCAAGAGTCAACTGAAGTTGAAAAACTATTATGGACTGAATTAAGAAATAAAAAGCTGAATGGATTAAAGTTTAGAAGGCAACATCCAGTCGATAAGTTTGTTTTGGATTTTTATTGTCATGAAAGGAAATTGGCTATTGAACTTGATGGAAGTATTCATGATGTTAAGGTTAATAAGGATTATGATGAAGCAAGAACCGCAATGCTCGGAGAATTGGGGATTTATGTCTTAAGATTTCGAAATGATGAGGTAGTTAACAATATTAAAAGTGTATTGCAACAAATAAGTGAAGTAGTAAACATGTTGAAAGCAGAATAAAGTTGATAAGTATGGGTAGAATTAAAAATTTATTTCAAAAGAAGGAACAAAACATTCTCAACGTTTATTGCACCGCAGGCTATCCTCAATTGAACTCAACAATTGAAGTAATGAAGGCATTGCAAGAAAACGGAGCAGATATTATTGAACTCGGAATGCCTTACAGCGATCCACTTGCAGATGGCCCTGTCATTCAGCAAAGCAGCAGTATTGCACTTTCAAATGGAATGACGATCAAAAAACTTTTTGAACAAATAAAAGATTTTAGAAAAAACATTTCAGTCCCGGTGGTATTGATGGGTTATATGAATCCTGTTCTGCAATATGGTTTTGAAAAATTCTGTGCCGATGCTGCAACAGTGAGTATTGATGGATTGATCCTTCCTGATCTGCCTGAACATGAATTTGAAACCGAATACGGCGCTATCATAAAAAAACATGGGCTTGATTTTATTTTCCTCGTTACTCCTGAAACCAGTGAAGAAAGAATAAAAAAACTGGATGAATTAAGCACGGGGTTTTTATATGCTGTTTCATCTTCTTCCACTACTGGCAGTGATAAGAACATGACTGATGTAAAGAGTTATTTACAAAAGTTCAAAAGCTTAAACCTGAGAAATAAGGTGCTTGTTGGCTTTGGAATTAAGGACAAAACAACCTTTGAAACGGCCTGTGCCAGTGCCAATGGAGCAATCATTGGCACCGCATATATAAAAGCCCTTGCAGAACCCGGTAATGTAACCGACATTACCCGTAAATTTTTAGAGACTATTAGGGTTTAACTACTACCTACCGGGGTTTTTTTTACTATTTTTACCTGCATATTCAAATTATGAAAACACTTTTGACATTCATTGTTCTCGGCCTTTTGCAGACTAACCTGCTTGCTAGTACAGATAACGATTCAAGCTTTATAATTAAAGGCAGTATGGTCGGTTTTAATGATAGCACCGAAGTAAAACTTGAAGATCAGAATACCGGTGCCCAATTAGCTTCTGGTCGGATCATTAAAGGCAAGTTTACTTTAAAAGGAAAATTAACGGAGCCAACATTGTGCTGGCTAAAAATTGCCGGAGACGAGGATCAATATATTTATGTAGAGAATAGGTCTATTACCGTAACAGGAATAAAACCGATCAGGACGAATTATAAAGTGGCCGGTTCACAATCGCATAATGATTTTATGGATTTTCAAAAAGGGTTTAGCCCATTGATGGTTCGTTTGCAAACAATAGTGCCAGCCATCAATTCTACTCCTTATGGTCCGCAACGGGATAGCATGATGCTGATCTATCACAATATCCAGGATTCTATTCAAACGAATATTGATGTTTATATTAATCAGCATCTATCATCTTTTGTTTCTCCATTTGTTTTATTTGTCACTACCCAGTTTTATGAAGACCCTATGCTACTTGAACAAAGGTTTCTTCGTTTGGATTCTGCCGTAAGAAGCATACCAACAGGCATAAGCTTAAAAAATTATATTGAGTATAATAAAGTCGGCGCTGTTGGCACCAATGCACTGGATTTCACTCAGCCTGATACATCGGGTACGCAAGTATCATTGTCGTCATTCAAGGGAAAGTATGTGTTGGTTGATTTTTGGGCAAGCTGGTGCGGACCTTGCCGGATGGAAAACCCAAATGTTGTTGCCAGCTTCAATAAATTCAAAGAGAAAAACTTTACAGTGCTTGGCGTTTCTTTAGATCGTCCGGGGCAAAAAGATAATTGGATATCGGCAATACATAAGGATAATCTTATGTGGACACATGTCAGCGATCTTCTATTTTGGAACAATGCTGCAGCAAAACTTTACCGTGTGCAGGGAATTCCATTTAATATTTTAGTTGACCCACAGGGAAAAATAATAGGCCGGAACCTACGTGGCTCCGACCTTGATAGCAAACTCTGTGAAATATTGGGCGGCTGTGATACAAAGGCCAAGCCTTTTTAGCCAAATTTATTTTTTGTTTCCATCTGTATTGCTACTGTCAACTTCTGTTGCGACGCTCCGTTCAAATTTCTATTAAACATTGAGCAATTGCGTCGCAGTTTACCCAGAGCGAAGCGAAGGATCGCACTCTTGTACACCTTTAATGCTATTCAGCTTTTTATTTCTCGCAGCGATCGCAACAATTTAAGGACGACACGTCGTAATCGCTACTTCTTTGCGTTCACTGCGAATTTTTTTAATTGCTTTTACTCAGAGCCTCTCTCAGTTCACATCTTTTCCTGCTTTCAGTTTATCAATCATTGTTTGAATATTGTTTTTATTTTGAGCATCAGTAACTGCCATTGCCTTGTTAGCATAATCCAGCGCTGTTTTATAATCTCCATTGGCTGAATATCCACGCACCAGTCCAACCAATGTAGTCACCTGGTTTGGGTTTTTATCATGGTTCATTTTAAAAACATCCAATGCTTCTTTGGTTTTTTTCTGAGTTAATAATAGAAGCATTAGGTAATGCAGTTGTCATCACTGCAGCCGCTTCATCTTTTTTGCCGAGTTTTTCAAGTATCTGTGTCTTTGTGCTGGCTGGCTGGAAATTTTTATCCCCACCAAATGTTCTGCTGCTTGCTGAGTCTGCCCATAATAATGCTTCATCTAAATTTACGTTTCTATCAAGACACCATTGTGCCGCCTGTTGCCAGCTTTGCCATATAAACCCTTTCTCTGTTCTCAACTCCCTGCGGAATGAAGCAAGCTGTTCTTTTACATAATCAACTTCTATTTTAAATGGTATCGAAAGTCTTTCCCATGATAAGGCGATCGTTGCACTATTTTCTGTCTGATTCAGAAACTCATATTTCAACCATTCAACTAATTTGTCCGATGCAAAAGGTTTTACTTTTACCCGTAATGCATCTTCCTTATCGTTATAATAATAACTTCCCCATGATGTTGAATTCTTTGAAAAGATCAACGTGCATTCATTCGGGTCGTACGCAATAAAAAAACCATATTTACCGGCAGGTAAAGGTTGGCCTTCGATCTTTACTTCTGTAGAAAATTCTAAAGTTGTGTTTTCATTAGAACCTGCTCTCCAAGGAGCAGTTTTTGAATTACCAAAACCCTGGTCAGTGTAACCCACAGGAACGAGTTGCCCCCAGATCTTTCCTTCACGACCTTTTACACCCGGACGATCATAATTGATAACGACTTTTGTTAAGCCAATTTGTTCGCCAACTATTGCTTTTTTGTTACCACCACTGGGTATTACTGTTAATGGAATTTGTGTGTAAGCGATCGTGCTGGTAAAAAACAGCATTGATAAAATTGTAGTAATCTTTTTCATAAACATTTTTTAAGACTATTCAAATCTAAAAAGTTAGCTGATGCTAAATGTTTGTTTTGTTGCATTCGGATAATAGAACTGATAAAGGATTATTACACGACTTTAATGGTAATTATACCTCATATTTTAAGTGGAAAAAACATTTTTGAGAATCAGCTTTTTATGGTTTTTGAGATAAACTTTACCGACATTTTTATTTATTATGGCATTGACTTTGAAACAGAAGGGGTATAAAAATCAGATCATTATGAAAACGTTTTTTTTGATTTTATTAGTAGCAACGGGATCTATTATCAGCAAGCCTGCTACTGCACAAGTCAGCGTTAGCATTAATATTGGTTCGCAGCCGACTTGGGGGCCGGTAGGTTATGACTATGTAGAATATTATTATTTACCCGATATTGGAACCTATTATTATGTGCCGAGACACCAGTTCGTTTACTTAAACAATGGGAAATGGATATTTGCCACTTCATTACCTTCAAGGTACAGATCGTATAATCTTTATTCGGGATATAAAGTGGTGATCAATGGACCACGACCATATTTGAATTATACAACACATAGGGTTACATATGCAAAGTATAAAGGAAACAACGGCAGACAGGTAATAATAAGAAACAGTAATGATCCAAAATACTATGTAGTGAAAGGGCACCCTAAATATAATGGTGGTGGAAGTAAAAGCAATAGTAAGGGTAATAGCGGAGGCAAGGGAAAAGGTAAGAAAGGTTAGTTTTTAGTGAATAATAAATAATTTTAAAAGCCCGGTCGCTAACCGGGCTTTCTTGTTGTCGATCAAATTGAAAATGAGCGTACAAAAACAATAAATACTATTTGTTCCGTAACTTCCTTTCAAAATCCGCACAAATGCCAAGACTTATTGGTTTTACATTTTTTATTCTAAGTTTTTCTTTTCTTAATGCGCAGGAGTTTGGAGGTAATCCACCTTCAATAAAATGGAAGCAGATCAGTACAGATACTGCAAGGGTTATTTTCCCAGTAGGAATGGATAGTGCAGCACAAAGAGTTTCATCAATCGTTCATTTTCTTTCGGCAAAAAATAATTTACTTGGCAGCCAAGTCAATAAAATAAATATAGTTCTTCAGAATCAATCGACGGTTGCAAATGCCTATGTTGGATTAGGGCCATATCGTAGCGAATTTTTCTTAACTCCATCGTTCAACAATTTTGATATTGGCAGCATTCCATGGGCAGAAGATCTTGCATTACATGAATACCGGCATGTGCAACAGTTCAGCAACTTCAGGGTTGGTTTAAGTAAGCTGATGTATTATTTAGCCGGAGAAGATGGATTGGCTCTTGCTATTAATGCTGCAGTGCCGGATTGGTTTTATGAAGGAGATGCAGTGTATAATGAAACGGTGCATACTGGGCAGGGGAGGGGGCGAATTCCTTTTTTTACGAATCAATACAAATCGCTTTGGGTAGATAATAAACAATATTCATGGATGAAGCTTCGGAATAGTTCATTGAAGGATTATGTACCTAACCACTATCATCTTGGCTATTTG
>Ga0193740_1000369_pt1 | contig 12765 bp, 5 predicted proteins | sample L2s1metaG_FD_145072 | JGI IMG/M metagenome (GOLD analysis project Ga0193740, IMG submission 145072) | Soil microbial communities from a riparian zone of the East river system, Colorado, United States - L2s1 | ecosystem: Environmental > Terrestrial > Soil > Riparian zone | place: USA: East River... | reverse complement strand
TCCCACAGGAAATGTAGCGCCGGAAGCATGAGAGTATGTAAGTGTACCGCCACAATCACCAGTATAAGTTACATCTGCAAAAGTTACAACCGCATCACATTTTCCGGGATCATTATTTACTGTAATATTTGACGGACAAGTGATGTTACACTGAGTATATTTGATAGTGACAAAATCGGATGGATCAGGATCATCTGCAACCTGGTTCCAACCGGCGCTAACAAAAACATTCCCGCTTACATCAACAGCAATTGAGGTTTTTGGGCGAAAAAGAAAAAGAAAATCCCCTCCTTCGGGCCCAAATATTTTCTCCCAATGAGTTGATCCATTTCCTGAATTGAATCTTAGCGTCGCAAGACTTTGACTGTTTTTACCAGTAACATAAACATTATTTTCTCCGTCAACTGCAATATCCATGGCAGATGCAATAGAATGGGTGTAGTTATTAGCCCATAATTCTGTTCCATCACTCTTGTACTTAGCCGTACGATAGCTATAATCAGTCACATAAATGTTCTGGTCACCATCTACGAGTACTAAATTGGATCCTTCATTAACATTACTTGCACCACTTATTTTTATCCAAAGCTGATCACTGCTTGTACCACTATACTTGATCGCAAGCCTGTCTCTGTTGCTGCTTGAAATAGCTGTATAGCCAGCAACATAAACATCGTTATTGGCATCAAGGGCTATATCATTTCCGGCGTCTTCACCGTTTCCAGCACCATTATAACGCTGAACCCATTGTGTGCTACCGGATGTATTGTATTTAATTGTAGCGATATCAAATTCACCATTAAGACTGCTTTTACCTGTTATATATACATTTCCTGTAGGATCTACAGCTATAGATGAAGGTATATTGATTCCATTACCAGGTTCTGCTCCGTTATAAGTCTTCACCCATTTTTGATCTCCCGTCAATGCATCTAGTTTTACAGTAAAATAGTTTGAAACGAGCTGTTCCGGGTCTATGCCAGCTTCTTCAGAAATAAAACCGGTGACATATACATTTCCGGTCGGATCGACTGCCATATCAGTAGCATGCCCCCAATCAAAATCGCCTACTCCGGCAAATTGTTTAAGCCAACGAAAATGCCCATCCAGGTCATATTTAAGTACTATAAAAACTTTATCATGAACGTTGCTCGTAGCTGCCACATAAACATTTTCATTATCTAAAACCAATGCAACCGGATGCATTTGATAAAAAAATTCTAGATCCCCTCCGTAAGTATGTCGCCATAATTCATTTCCATGAGTATCGTATTTCATTATAGTGATGTAGTCATCCGATGCCCCGCCCGGAGCATTTACTCCTGCTACATATACATTTCCGTACTGATCAACAGCATTAACATTCGCCACATCACGACTAGGGTTAGCATAGTTGAAAGATACTGCCCATGCTTCCTGCACCTGTGAATAACTAACTACGGTGATCAATAAAGTAATAATTGTCGATAAGATCTTTCTCATAATAACAGTTTAGTGGTTAAATAATGTTTTTAATCTGATAACTTAACAAGTTTTAGTTCTTTATGCTGCTTGCCCTGAATAACTCTTACGAAATATGTTCCTGCTCTGTAGCGGTCGCCAAATCTTATAATTGAATTTGCAGATACATTTCTTGTTTCAATTATTCTTCCATACATATCCATTACCTGCATTGTTATTTTTTCTTTTGTACTGGCTTGAACAGTTATGTAAAAGTTATTAATACTTGGATTTGGATAAGCAATTACATTAAGATCATTTATAGCTTTCGTTTCAGCTGCTTCCATTTCTGTTTTTTGACTTGAATTTGCAGATGTAAGACTTGAATTCATACTGCTGATCACAACAATACTGTTAGCTCCTACTGCTTGCGTGGGCAATGCAGCATCACTTGCACCGGGCTGGTTATCGTAAATGATCTTGCCATTGTTCTTGTTGTATATCTTCATTCTTATTTTATCAATGCCGCTTCCGTCCAGCTGACCATCAGTAACTGTCATTGTAAACGCAACTCCGCTTTGACCACCAATTATTTTTCCTGTGCCTTTAAATTGCGCCATTGAATTGCTGATAATGAGATATTCAAAATTCAACGCATTGAATTCAAATTCGCCGACCTTGAATTCAAACTGTGTCTCGCCTTTTGGTAATGATGCGTTCTTATAATAGTTTACTGTAAAACCGTAGCTGGTCTCAGCTGTAGCAGAAGGAGCTGCAATTAATGCACCCGGCGGTGAAACAAAATTTCCACCTCCGTAAGTAAACCCGCCATTGGGATCATATACAACTACAATTGCATCAAGATTATCATTTGTATTTGCATAAGTAGTAAAACCGTTCTGATCGGTCATATTAACTTTAATTTTATACACACCAGCTGCATTGAATTTGTAAGATCCGGTTACCGTTCCATTATTCAGACCTGATGGTTCTGTTACTGTTCCACTTATAGTTGTTTTATCATCAATTAGCCATTTGGCTGAATGTTTTTTGCCTGCCACATCCCAAAAACTACTCGCTAAGTTTACTGTAGAACCAACCTTCACAGTCGCTCCGCTTAAAGGTGAGGTAACTGCATGAGCAACCACTATATCAGTAGTGCCGGTGGTAGAATTTCCGGCAGCATCAGTACAAGTAATTGTGACTGTATAAATGCGTTTGACACCTTTCTTAGGTATCTCTGCTCTCAAATTCACAGTGTGATCTCCTGTTATCTCCCAATCCGGACCAACATTATCTCCTGCAAATGTTCCTTCTTTAATTACAACATTGGTTATTCGATAAGTACTACCCGGACAGTTATCCGATAATGTTGCACTGATCAATACACTTTTCATTTTGCGATCTGATGGCCATAGAAAAGCAGGATTTGGAACGATACTCACGATAGTTGGATGTATATCATCAACTACTGTAACTGTTGCAATGCTTGAAGAGGTATTGTTGTTATTATCAGTTGCGGTTAAAGTAACCTGGTTACTTCCTTTATTGGAACAATCAAATGTTGTTTTACTTAAGCTTAGGCTTTTAATTCCACAGGCATCTGTTGAACCATCATCAATTTGAGCAGCAGTTATGCTGGCATTACCATTTGCATTTAATGAGATCGTAATATTTTTAGACCTGGCATCCGGCACCACTTTATCTTCCACTGTTACAGTTGCAGTGGATGTTGCTGTATTATTACTATTATCTGTTGCCTTAAATGTTATTGTATTAGCTCCCACATCGCTACAGCTAAAGTTGGTTTTGTTTATTGTTAAAGATTTGATACCACAAGGGTCGTTTGAACCATCATCAATATCTGCTGCGGTAATACTTACACTTCCGGAAGCATTTAATTGCGCTGTAATATTTTTTGTTTTAGCTACGGGCGGTACTCTATCGGAAATCCTTACAGTGAATATGCAGGAGTGAGAAGTTATATCGGTATAAGTATAAGTAACCTCTGTTTGTCCAACCTGGAAATCTTTTCCATTGACCGAGCCGGTTCCTTGTTCAATAACTACATTATTTCTTTTCATCTCGTATTGTACGGTACCAGTTGCTGTTGTAGGAACAAAAATTGGATCATATCTCGAATTATTGATCGTTTTATAACATTTATCTGCATCCGCATTTTGGTCAAGGTCTCCAGCATGAAAGCCATTGCACTTTAAACGCTTGTCTGATCCATCTAAGGCGAGAATAAAAGCATTTGCATCGACAATCACATTAACATTGTTCCCAAAGCGTACACCACTAAGACCTGCCACAAATAATCTTTTATTATAATAGATCATTTCCCTTGGTACTATGTCGGCCCCCGGCAAAATATTAACGATTGCCTCGTCATTAAAAAAACTTTGATCGTCACTACCATCAGTATTGAATCTTACAACAAACAGCCGGGAATTTCCAAATCCTGCAACTACCAGCTTTCCATCATCCTGGAATGTAATTGATGTAAGCCCCCACCTTTGATGTATCGAACGTGCACCTAATGGTGTGCCATCGGGATTTAAATAAAATATTTGGAGGGGAAAGCTTGCGTCTGACCTTGACGCAGTAGTGTAAGCAATCTTTCCACTAACGTCAACTTTTAATCGTTCAATGTTGGCATCGGTAGTCAACTCTCCATCGCCACCTCCAAATCCAAGGTCTAATTTTCCATCGGTATTGTATTTAAAAATTACATCTTTCCTGTCATAAATAGATTGACCTACAAACACACTCACTATGATTTTGTCACTACCATCAACACCACATTCCATCGAACTGCGTTCTTCATCATCAAGAAATATCTGGATCTTTATTCCACCACCATTAAAGTCTGTATCTAATGATCCATCGGGTTTTAGTCTGGCTACCGCGGTTGTTATAATCATATCAGGTGCAGTTCCAATTACTGCTTGCCCTGCAAGAATGATCCTTCCCTTTGTATCTAATGCCATCGATCTAAAACCTAACTGAACACCGAAAAGTTCAATTCCAACACTTCCATTCTCGCCCCAGGTTAGATCAATCGCACCATTACTTGCTGCATGTTTATAAATCCTGCTATTTCCAAGTAATAACAAAATACTTCCATCAGTCTGTACTACCATGTCAATCGCTCCATAGTCAAGTCGTCTCCAGCCTTCAGTACCAAAAGTATTATCAAGAGTTCCGTTGGTATTGTATCTGCCAAGATAACCGCGTCGAAAAACGATCAACTTTCCATCAGGTTGAATTCCCATATTTTTAAACCCATTCTCATTTTCATCAATGACATAATTAACCCATCCATTTGTTCCATATTGAGTATCTGGTGCCCCTGGTTGAGCAAATGAAAGAATTGGGAAAAAGAATAGAGATATATAAAGCAGGTTGATCGATCGCATAAAAACAGTTTTTTGGTTTAAAAAATTAATCTGATAACTTGACTAGTTTTATTTCTTTATGTTCTTTGCCTTGAATAACTCTTACGAAATATGTTCCCGACCTGTAGCGATCTCCAAATCTTACAATTGAATTCGCAGATACATTTCTTTATTCAATTAACCTTCAAAAAGACTATTTCATTTTATCCAACAACCACCATTCTCCTTGCCGCACAAACGACCATACTGCAGAAAATTCCTCTATAGCATTTAGTTCATCTTTTGTAATTCCTTTTATTATAGCCGCAAACATATCCGGCTTATTATTTTTTCCAGGTTGCACATTTATTATCGCCATTTCTTTTATTAGAGGGTTTATTATAAGTGATCTTTGACGATCCTCTCTTTCTTTCATTTCAATCTTTAATTTCTCAAAACAAGAGAAAGTGCACTGTTTTCTTAATGATTCAACATTTCCGCTTGCCTTCGCTTTTTGTACTAAATAAAAAATTATTCTTGCCTGCTCAGCCATACTTCCATGATCCCATATCTTGTCTTTTTGTACAAGATGACTTAGTTTGGCTCCGGCAATGGAAATTTTCAAACTTGTCCACGAAAGTTTCATTAGTCTTTTGAAATTAGCTATGATATGAAAGCAAGAAAGCAGGATTGGATTTACGGCTGTGTTGTTTGCTTTTATGGAAGACCTTTTTGATAAAAAATAATTTCATTTGTTACTATGTAAGGCGGGTCTTCAACTTTCAAAGGCAGCAAATGAATGATAAGCGGCGGAGATCTGTAAAAGGGTAACTGGTAATGAAATTTTTCAATGACAAGAAACTAACTTTAATCAGATATTGATCAATCATGCTTTTACGTCTTCTATATTCAATCTTATTTTTTTTTGCGTCTTCAAATGCTTTCTCCCAACTTATAGACGAAAAAGATTTTATTCATTATGGTTTAAAAGAAGGATTGAGTAATAAATATGTTTCAGGCATTGTGCAGGATTCTAATGGGTATCTATGGATCTCTACTCATCGTGGGCTAAATCGTTTTGATGGTAAAATATTCAAACAATTCTTTCAATGGGATAAGTATAATGCAATACCTCATAACAATATTTATTCGATGAGGTTATTAAAAAAAGGGAACCTGGCTATTGCGACTAATGATGGAGCCCAGATCATATCGACAAAAACACTTGAACAATTGAACCTTTCTATTATTGATGATGAGCAGTTGCGGTACTGGAGTAATGCCTGCATGTCGATTTTTGATGACGAAGCAGGCAATTACGGCGTATCAACGAAAACAGGCTTTTACGTCTTCTCTCCTTTAGGTAAGATGAAAAACCGATATGATTACTTTACCAAAAAAGATATTGGGGAGGATTGGATACTTTTTGGTGACGACATTTATCAGTCAGCCGATCAGGATATGATGCAATTGAATAAAGATGGATTATTATTGTATGACAGGCAAAAAGATCAAATTACAAATGCAGTTTTTAAATTCCCTGTATTAAGATCATTAGTGAAGGAAAAGAACAACAATCTTTTTTTCCAGATATCTGATAGTGAGTTGATGCACATAAATATTGAAACGAATAGTTTTGATCTTGTTAATATGCACAGTGGCAAAATAGCCTCTTATCCATCTTGTATTGATTTTTTAAAAAACATCGGCTGGATCACTGCGCCTGCAAAAATAAATGACAGCACATGGGCTATCAACTGTAAAACAAAGGGATTTTTCCTTCTCACAATAAGCCCCGTTACAAAAACCATATCCTGTTCACCTAAGAAATATTTTAGTGATAAACTCTGCACAATAGTGTTTAGTGATCACAATAATAAATTATGGGTAGGGACAAACGAAGGCTTATTTAAACAAAATGCCCATCCAAAAATCATTGAAACATTTGAATTAAAAGATCAATATCAACAGGATATTAATATTACCGCAGTTCATGTTTCAGACAAATTGATCTTTGCTGGGGCCGATAAGAACCAGGTTTTTGTTTTAGATAAAAAAACAAAAAAACTCATTCGCAGGGTTCAGTTTAATGTTTCCGCAGAACTCTCCAATTATGTCACGACATTCTATTTATTTCATCCTGATACATTGTGGGTTGGAACAAGTTCTGGCTTATACTGGATGAATCTTCAAAATTTTTCAAACGGAAAAATTGTAATTGATAACACCAGCAACAGTCGTTCTATTTATTTACTCCGTGGTGACAAAAAAAAGAATGTATGGATAGCAACATTCTCCACTAATTCTATTTATCAATATAACAATTCAACGAGATCCTTTTTACTAATAAATGATCGCACCGATTCACTTTTTAAAACAAATACAGTGAGCATAGCCGAGGATCAGCATGGAAATATCTGGATAGCAGGAGATGCCATTGTAAGGTGGAACTACGCAAAAAACAAGATAGATACATTGATCAGACGACTTCCAACGCAACAAAACATGAAAAAGGGATATTTCGTGATGGCAGATTCAAAAGGAGATATTTGGACACCAGTGGCAGATGAAGGGCTTGCAAAATTTACCGGGAACAATATCCATGTAAAACCAAAAATTTTTATTAAGGAAGAACCCTCTTTCATCGCACCTGCGCTAATAAAAGACAGGATATTCATGTTTACAGCAAATGGCCCGGGTTATTTTGATATTCTCAATTCGGAATATGTTGTATTTAGTTTTAATGATGGGTTACCAGAAATCCCGGTTTCCAGTTTGTTTTTTGCTGATGATGCAACCGATGGTTCAGTTTGGTTTGCTTGTAAAAACATTTTATGCAAGATACCTTCCCGACCATCATTGGATTATATAAAAGCTCCCGTTTTAAACATCACTGCTTTATCTATCCTGAATGACACGACGCTAAATTATCCTTCAAAAAAAATAAGCCTAAACCATACACAGGATAACATCAATATATTTTTCAGTGCAGTTAACTATATCGATCCCGAAAACATGCAATTCTTCTACCGCATAAAAAACAAGAAAGATAGTAGCTGGATAGAGGCTGGAGATCAACAAAACATTTTGCTGACAAATATTTCCCCGGGCAGTTATGAGATCGAGATCAGGGTGGCAGCAAATGATAATAAATGGTCAGAACAAATAAAAGCACTGGAGATCGACGTAAAATATCCTTTTTGGAAAACTCCTTTTTTCTTTATTTCTGTGGCGCTGATCATAGTCCTGATAGCATATTATTTATATCGTTACCGCATCAGGCAAATAAAGCAAAGAGCCAACATTGATAAACAGCTTGCTCAAACAGAAATGAAAGCATTGCATTCACAAATGAATCCGCATTTCATTTTTAATTGCCTGAACAGTATACGTGAAATGATATTAAATAACGAGAATAAGCAGGCCTCACTTTATCTCAGCAAGTTTGCAAGATTAATTCGAATTACACTTGATCACTCATCAAAGTCCTTTGTTAGCCTGGAAGACACGGTCGATTACCTGCAACGTTATCTTGAGATGGAACAGATCAGAAACAGTAATTTCAAGTATGTCATCAATATGGATGAAAATTTACAACCTCACGAGATCTTTTTGCCCCCAATGTTGATTCAACCATTTATTGAAAATGCCATCTGGCATGGTGGACGGCCCGACAAAGAGATGCATCTTACTTTAAAATTTAAAAGAGAAAGCCATAAACTTGTATGCATTGTTGAAGACGATGGCATCGGTATTGAAACTTCATTAAAAAACAAAGTACCGGAACTTAACTATCAATCTGTAGGCATTTCCAATATCAAACAACGAATCCATGTTTTAAATGAAAAATATAACCTGAAAAGCACGATTGAGATCGAAGATAAATCAAACTTATACTCAAACGGGAATACCGGAACAATAGTCACCCTTCGTTTACCAATTAAAACAAATGAATCAGTGATATGACAACATTACGAACCATACTGGTCGATGATGAACCTCGTGGGATCAGTTCCATGCAAAAATTATTGCAGATAAATTGCCCTGAAGTAAATGTCACCGGCAGTTGTACAAATGCGGATGAAGCTATTGAGATGATCAGAAACATGGAGCCTGATCTTATTTTTCTTGACATTGCCATGCCTGTAAAAAATGGTTTCGAACTATTAAAAGAATTAAACGGGTGTACTTTTGAAGTCATATTTGTTACGGCCCATAATCAATTCATGATCGAAGCTTTTCATTTCAGCGCTATCGATTATTTATTAAAGCCGGTTGAAGATAATTTATTAGCGGATGCGGTAAATCGGGCAAAGAAAAGGATCGACGAAAAATCAGGTAACAAAAACGTTGAAACATTTCTTCATAACCTGCGCCAAAAACAATCACCGCAGAAAATGCGGCTTTGCATTCCATCACTGAAAGGTTTCCAGGTAATAGAGCTTGATGATATTTTATATGCCGAATCTTCTGGTAACTATACTAATCTGTATTTCGCTAATCAGAAAATGGTTTGCACATCGAAACCGATGCACGAATATGAAGTTCTGTTAGAAGATGCCGGCTTTGTACGAATTCATAAATCCATTCTTGTTAACCTCCTTCATGTAAAAGAATATTTACGTGGCGAAGGGGGCTCAGTAATTCTTTCGAACGGGCATGAAGTAGAAGTGGCAAGAAGAAAAAAAGATCTGCTGATAGCAAAAATGAAAGAATATTTTAAATTTTAGATCGAAATCTCCCCCTGCATGTAGAAAACACATTGTCCTGACATAGTTACTCTATCCCCCCACCACTTGCATTCAAGTTCACCACCACGTTGTGAAAGTTGTTTCGCAAACATTTTCTTTTTATTCAATTTCTCCGCCCAAAAAGGGATGAGTTGTGAATGAGCTGAGCCTGTCACCGGGTCTTCATCAATACCAGCAGTTGGAGCAAAAAATCTTGAAACAAAATCAACATCTTCTTTTCCCAGTGCAGTTATGATTACTTTATAACCAGTATTTTTCAATGCTGAAAAATCAGGAGAACATTTTTTTACTGCCTCCTCATTTGGCAATTCAACAAGCAGGTCACGGTTCTTATAAACTCCTACTATTTCATCAACTTTCAATATATACATTAATTCTTCCGGGTATTCAGGGAAACGTTCTGGTTTCCATGATGGAAAATCCATATGCAATACATCACCACGTTTCTCTACAGATAACTTTCCGCTTTTGCAATTGAAATGGATAGTGTCTTTTTTAAAATCCAATTTATTAAAAATGATCCAGGCAGAACCTAAGGTAGCATGGCCACATAGATTGATCTCGATCCCAGGTGTAAACCAGCGAAGTTCGAAATCAATGCCATCTTCTGTGGAAGGAACAAAGAAAGCAGTTTCACTTAAATTATTTTCCATCGCAATGCTTTGCATCAGTTCTGTATCGAGCCAATTTTCCAATGGGATCACTGCTGCGGGATTACCCTGGAATAATTTGTTAGTAAAAGCGTCAAGCTGGTAAATGGTGAATTTCACGTTGGTTTATTTTCTTCTTAAAATAATTTTGGCCTGGCTGAATTTATATGCTGAAAATAATAGAATGATCAATATATGAGTGATACGCTGGGGCTTCATATGCGGCTTGTTTGTTTAATGGTACACTAATCTAAAAAAAACCCTGCTCTCTACAAACAAATTGTGGAAACTTTTAGCATACTTTATTCCCTCATCATCTTTTTAATAGCGGTTTCAATTTCTTCAGCATTGGGCTTGCTAAAATAATCACCGTCGCTGCCATAAGAGGGCCGGTGTTCTTTTCCGGTTAAAGTTCTTGGGGCTACATCCAGATACCGATAGCCGCCTTGTTCTTCCATTACTTTATTAAACATGAATGCAGCAGCGCCGCCAGGAACATCTTCATCGATAAATATGATCCGATTTGTTTTCTTAAGAGATTCTAGAATTTTATGGTTCATGTCGAAAGGCAGCAAAGTTTGTACATCAATTATTTCACAACTAATGCCCTGCGCTTCTAAAGAATCGGCTGCTTCCTGTATAATACGCAATATGGAACCATAAGAAACAATAGTAATATCAGTACCTTCTCTTATTACTTCAGGAACACCTAATGGAACAGTAAATTGAAGGAGATTAGAGATCAATTTTTCTTTTAAACGATAACCATTCAGGCATTCGATGATAATTCCCGGGTCATTACTTTTCAGTAAGGTATTATACATACCAACAGCCTGTGTCATATTTCTTGGTACACAAACATACATTCCTCTTAAAGAATTTATCACCATTCCCAGTGGCGAACCACTATGCCAGATCCCTTCCAATCGGTGTCCCCTTGTTCTCACGATCAGCGGACAGCTCTGTTTTCCTTTTGTACGGAAATGAAGAGTTGCTGCATCATCACTTAAAGGTTCAAGGCCATATAATAAATAATCGAGGTATTGAATTTCTGCAATTGGTCTTAATCCACGCATTGCAATACCAATACCCTGTCCCATAATTGTCAGTTCACGAATACCGCAATCAAAAATTCGTGCTTCGCCATATTTTGCTTGTAACCCACTAAAACCCTGGTTCACGTCCCCAATCTTTCCAACATCTTCTCCAAATGCAACTACAAGTGGGTTGCTTGAAAACAATGCATCAAAATATTTATTCAATACTTCAAATCCATTTATCATAGGCGCATCATTGACTATTACTGCTTTTGTTTCAGTAACCTTTAAGGCACTTTTTTCACCCACATTATATAAATGTGAATTGTAAAGAAGTTCGTTCTCTTTTAAAAGATCATTATAATAATCTTTTGCCCAGAATACAGCATCATTATCTCCTGCAACTTTTAATATTGAATACAATGATCTCATTACATCCCGACGATTTGGTTCACGATTAGAAGAAAGCTCTTTACTGATCTTTTCAATCGACTGCGCATTATTGGGAATATTAGCTGCAAGTGATGTAGCTAATTCAATGATCTTCTTTACTTGCTCTTTTATCGGTGATTGATATTTCTCCCATGCTTTTGTTCTTTCATCTTTCACATGGTTCTTTGCTTTTGATTCAAGACGATTTAATTCTTCATCGCTTGCTAAAGAAGAATCAATGACCCATTCACGCATCTTTCTGATGCAATCATGTTCTCTCTCCCATTCAAGTCTTTCCGGAGTTTTATAACGTTCATGACTTCCGGAAGTGGAGTGGCCCTGCGGTTGAGTTAGTTCTTCTACATGAAATAATGCAGGTGTATGCGTTTCCCTCGCAAGACGAATTCCTTCTTCAAAAGCTTCGCACATACCAGCGTAATCCCAACCTCTTATTTTATAAATATGAAATCCATTTGAATCATCTTTTTTCTGAAAGCCACTTAATGCTTCGGAAATAGAAGCTTTGGTCGTTTGTAATCTTTTAGGAACTGAAATTCCAAAACCATCATCCCAAACAAACAAAGCCATTGGCACTTGCATTACACCAGCAGCATTTACCGTTTCCCAAAAATGACCCTCTGAAGTTGCGGCATCACCAATTGTTACAAAACAAACCTCTTTGCCATTATCCGAAAGATTATCGAATTGTTTTAATTCTTTTATACCACGAAAACATTTTGAAGCAAGTGCAACACCAAGGCCTCTTGGCATTTGACCGGCAGTTGGAGCAAGATCAGCAATCGTATTTTTCCGATTGGCAAGGTCGAGCCAGTTGCCATTCTCATCAGTTAAGGAGGTACAGAAATGCGAAACCATTTGACGGCCTGCACTATTTGGATCATTCTTATCATCCGGATCGGCATATAACTGCGCAAAAAATTGTTCAACAGTTGCCTGGCCAATAGCAAATTGAAAAGTTTGATCACGGTAATAACCGCTGCGAAAATCACCCTCTTTGAAAAATTTTGCCATTGCCACCTGCGCTACCTCTTTACCATCACCAAAAATTCCAAAT
>Ga0193740_1000368_pt1 | contig 12779 bp, 6 predicted proteins | sample L2s1metaG_FD_145072 | JGI IMG/M metagenome (GOLD analysis project Ga0193740, IMG submission 145072) | Soil microbial communities from a riparian zone of the East river system, Colorado, United States - L2s1 | ecosystem: Environmental > Terrestrial > Soil > Riparian zone | place: USA: East River... | reverse complement strand
ATGAGCTGGACGATAAGAAGATTTGATGAATTAACTCCTGATGAGTTGTATGCTATCCTGCAACTAAGAAATGAAGTATTTATCGTTGAACAAAATTGTGTTTATAACGACATTGATGGGAAAGATCAATCAGCATGGCATTTGATGGCAAACGCAGACGACAAGCTAGTCGCATATACAAGAATTCTTCCACCAGGAGTTTCATACAGTGATCCCGCAATTGGACGTGTTCTCACTTCTTCAGCAAAAAGAAGGTCGGGATTAGGAAGAGAACTGATGAAACGATCTATTGAAGCCTGTGAGAAACTTTTTGGCAAAACTTCCATCTCCTTAAGCGCACAGGTTTACCTGCAAAGTTTCTATGAATCACTTGGCTTTATTGTGGTGGGTGAAGAATATTTAGACGATGGAATACCGCACATTAAGATGTCGAGAAAACCTTCTTGGTAAAAGCCCCAGTGAAAAAACATCTTATTGCTATTGCAATAAAATTACCCGCTATTCGTCATTGATTGGTAGGAATTTATTTCTACTTTAGTCGCCCAGTCCAAATCCTAAAATTTCGGAACCTTAAAAGTTCCGTTGAAAAACACAAATCTGGTATCTATGAGAGCAATTATACACAGTTGCCGTATATTGATTACGGCTTTATTACTGTCTCTTTCACTTTGGTCCAATTCACAATCCATTTCTTTCAAAGATGGAAAGTATGAATTCGGACTAGGTCTTGGCCCATCATTCTTCCTTGGTGATCTTGGCGGTGGCAGTGGTGTTGGTAAACCGTTTATTGCTGACACAGACATCCCAATGACAAAATTTTCTAAGGGGCTTTATCTAAACGTATATCCTTCTGAATGGCTCGGCCTTCGCCTGGCGCTAAACCGATCATTCCTGGAGGGAAGTGATGACGAGGTAAATCTTTCCGGTGGCCGGGAATTTTCAAGATGGCGCCGTAATTTATATTTCCAATCAAAGGTCACAGAACTTTATTTTGGGTTTGAATTTTATCCAACAGTTTTTCTTGAGAACTATGATGGTTTGCAGGGAAAATTCAGACCATATGGTATTGCAGGTGTAGGCTTTTTCCACTTTAATCCTAAAGCTTATTATTATTCTGATCCGAACAACCCGGACACAAAACAATTAGTAGAACTAAAACCACTTCGCCTCGAAGGGCAGGGAATGTCACAATATCCCGATCGTAAGGAATATAATTTAAATCAGCTTGAGATCCCTATGGGTGGAGGATTTAAATACTACATTAAGGAAGATCTTTACATTGGCCTGGAAATTTTACATCGTAAAACATTTACAGACTATATTGACGATGTAAGTACCAAATATATCGATCCAATCCACTTTTCTCAATACCTGGATCCGGCAGATGTACCTGTCGCCTATCAATTGCACAACCGGGAGCCTTTCCGTAATATAACAAGAACGTATATCGGTAAACAACGTGGCGATCCAAAAGAAATGGATTCCTATTTCTCAACAATACTTCGTTTCGGCTGGAGGTTGGGAGGAAATAATTCGCCCAACAAAAAAGCATTGCGACAGTTGCGATGTCCGATCTACTATTAATCCGTCACCAATCCGAACCCTAATATGAAGATAAACTCTACTCTATCTTACTTAAAGAATTCGTCTTTTCTCTTCGGCCTGACCTTACTACTGGGCTCCACCCAGTCATGTTCAGTGACTGAAAACACAAATGCTACCGAAAGTAAAAATGCAAGGAGCTCTAAAAAAGTAAGGGAAGTAAAAATTTACCCTGATCTATTAAAAAAAGTAATGCATGTAAAAAGTGTAGAGACCACAAAGGTCGACTTCTTTGTGTTTGATGACGAGGGTACGATCATGGTACATTACAAAATGAATGAGAAAGATCATAAAAAAATAAATGGCCTGGAAAAAGGAGTTTATACTTACCAGGTTTTCAAGAATGATGAGATGAGTGAGGCTGGAAAGATCATAATAAAATAGTTCTTTACAATATTTAAGGCAGTTCCAATAAGGGCAGCGGGCTCTTTAAAATACAATACCTGGTGACTAAAACCTGATCCGTTCTCTATTTGTTACTCTCAATGTATGTATTAAAATTTTATTGAACACCTGCTGCCATCCTTATTGGACACTTATTAATTTGCTCTTATTTACCATTAAAAAAATTCCCGCAGTCAGGAAAGATTTAATCTGTACACCCTAAAGTGAAAGTCCGTTGGTTAACGACAATCATTTGAAAACGATCATTCCTTATCCCTCCTGAGAAAACTGCGGGTTTTTTTTATTTAGATGAACAAGCCCCATTCATCTTCGTATTCATCTTTCTGAAAAGTACTGACCCATTTTTTAAAGCGTTCACGAAATTTATCAATTTCGTTACGGATTATTTTACCGTATTCTTCCTCAATGACCTCTTCACTCATCATAGTGAGCATCGATGATTTAATAAATTGTGCATTTTTACGAATGATAGAAGCATTTTCCATTCGAATAGTATACAAGCCCGCTTCAGAACTTTTTATTTTTACGGCTACCTGGTAAGCATCTCCAAGTATCATCCCTTTATGGTCTTGCCAGTACTCCGAAGGAAAACCGTCTTCTTTGTCTACAATCTTCATTGAATCAAATGCTCCATTCAATACTATCATTACCTGTTGCCATTGCTGGTAAAGTTTTTTACAGGCGTCCTTAGTAGGATTCGGCTTCCATTCTTCGCCTTCATTATCCTCATCTTTAAACTCATCATCGTCCCAATCAGGCAAGTCGCTTAGATGATCAAGATTCATGGTTCCTTATTTTATTTCCAGTGCAAGAAATTCTGCCGTGTAGCTGTCTTTACAGCTTATCAATCCTTCAGGGGTGCCTTCAAATAAGATCTTGCCGCCGCCATCACCCCCTTCAGGGCCAAGGTCAATAACATGATCGCCAACTTTTATAACATCCATATTGTGTTCGATAACAAGTACGGTATTGCCACGATCAACTAATTTATTAAGAACAGAAAGTAAATGCTGAATGTCTTCAAAATGTAAACCAGTTGTTGGTTCATCAAGTATATAAAATGTTTTACCGGTATCTTTTTTCCCAAGTTCTGTTGAAAGCTTTACTCTTTGCGCTTCTCCCCCACTTAATGTAACTGCACTTTGTCCAAGTGTGATATAGCCAAGTCCTACTTCTCCCAGCACTTTTATCTTACGATAGATATAAGGAATATGCTGGAAAAATTCGACCGCTTCCTCCACCGTCATATCAAGCACATCAGCAATTGATTTTCCTTTATATCTAATCTCCAGGGTTTCTCTGTTATATCTTTTGCCGTTGCATTTTTCACAGTGCACATAAACATCGGGTAAAAAATTCATTTCGATCACTCGCATGCCGCCACCCTCGCAAACATCGCAGCGGCCGCTTTTTACATTAAATGAAAAACGGCCTGCATTATAACCCCTGATCTTTGCTTCCGGGATCGAAGCAAACAAAGTTCTTATATCAGTAAAAAATCCGCAATAAGTAGCAGGATTACTTCTTGGCGTACGACCAATCGGTGACTGATCGATCTCGATCACTTTATCAATATGCTCAAGTCCTTTTACATTTTTATACTCAAGCGGCGATACTCGTGATCCATATGCATGCGTTGACAATATCGGGTAAAGCGTTTCATTGATCAATGTTGATTTACCGCTGCCGCTGACACCGGTGACCATGATAAATTTTCCCAAAGGAAATTTTACATCAAGATCACGAAGATTATTTCCCTTCGCTCCTTTTAGCTCTATAAATTTTCCGTTGCCCTTTCTTCTTTCTTCCGGCACTGCTATTTTATGATGACCATTGAGATAACTGGCCGTAAGTGTATCAAGCTTAAGCATTTCCTGCGGAATACCCTGCGCAACAATTCTTCCACCATGAAAACCTGCCTTGGGGCCAATATCAATTAAATGGTCAGCTGATAACATGATATCCTTATCATGCTCCACTACCAGCACACTGTTTCCAATATCCCGAAGATTTTTTAAAGCGTCTATTAACCGGTGATTGTCCCGCTGATGCAAGCCTATTGACGGCTCATCAAGAATGTAGGTAATACCCTGCAGCTGTGAACCGATCTGTGTTGCCAACCGTATTCTTTGTGATTCGCCACCGCTTAATGTTTTTGAAGCACGGTTGAGTGTGAGATATGTTAACCCGACATCCAAAAGAAATTGAAGCCTTTCTCTTATTTCCTTTAAAACATCTTTTGCAATATTTTTTTGCTTATCAGTAATTCTTAATTCAATACCATCAAACCATGCAGCAAGATTGTCAAGGTTCATTTCGCCAAGTTGTGAAATATTTCTTCCCAATAGCTTAAACCAAAGGCTTTCTTTTTTTAATCTTGCTCCTTTGCAGGTGCTACAAGTTTTTAGTGTTGTGAATTGCTGTACCCAGTCTCGCAAAAACTCCGTGCTGCTTGTCGACACGAACCATCTTTTCAGCATAGGGATTATTCCTTCATAGCTTCCCGTGTATTCATGCGGTACCGTTTCATCTGTCGCATCCACTTCCATTGTTGAACTAATGTTCTTATCGCCAAATAAAAGAAGATCTAAATGCTGCTTTGACAATTTACCTATAGGAATATCTAATTTTATTTTATACTTCCGGGCAAACTCCACCACTTGCTGAAACACACTGGCATCTCTTTCTTCTCCCAATGGTGAAATGCCTCCTTCTTTTACACTTAGTGTCTTATCAGGTAACACCAGGTCCATGTCAATTGTAAAAATATTTCCAAGGCCCTTGCAGGTTGGACAAGCACCATAAGGTGAGTTAAAAGAAAAAGAATTCGGAGATGGTTCTTCATAACTGATGCCCGTGTCCTCGCACATCAGTTGCTTACTATATTGCACAAGCTGCTTTTCATCTACTAATAAAAACAGCAGGTCTTTTCCAAGCTTTAAAGTCTGCTGGACGCTTTGACTTAATCTTGCTTTTAGATCATCAGTAACCTGTAAACGATCCACGACTAATTCTATGTCATGAATTTTGTAACGATCAACCTGCATTTTAGGAACCAGGTCCTTTACCTCGCCATCAACTCTTACTTTTAAATAGCCCTTTTTACGAACGTCTTCAAATAATTCCCGGTAATGACCTTTTCTTCCTCTTACTAATGGTGCCAGCAATGAGATCTTTTTGGATTTATACTTTTTAAAAATATTTTCTACAATTTCTTCTTCGCTCCATTTTACCATTGGCTTACCCGTATTGTACGAATAAGCTTCTCCTACTCTTGCAAATAATAGTCTCAGAAAATCATAGATCTCGGTAACTGTACCTACTGTTGAACGAGGGTTTTTATTTGTAGTTTTTTGTTCAATAGAAATAACCGGTGAAAGCCCGGTGATCTTATCGACATCAGGTCTTTCCATGTCACCAATAAATTGTCGTGCATAAGCGCCGAAAGTTTCCATATAACGTCGTTGGCCCTCCGCATAAATAGTATCAAATGCAAGTGATGATTTACCACTGCCACTGATCCCGGTGATAACAACTAATTTATTTTTAGGAATAGAAATATCAATGTTCTTGAGATTATGCACTCTTGCTCCATGCACCTCGATAGCTTCGTGATTTATTTCTTCAACAGTGATCCCGTTATCTCTTGATTTTGCCATAGTTAAAAGGGTAACGAAGATAGTAACTATAATGCGCCGGATTGTTTACTTTCAAACACATGTTTGCAAAAAATGTCCATAGGACTCCTTTGGAGGAGTTCGGAATTTGTTTTTTGGAACTTCCTGTATTCACGGTTATCTTTGCCTCAGCTCTTAAATATTACATAAGGATGCTTATCAAGAAAGGCTGAGGGATATGGCCCGATGAAGCCTTGACAACCTATTCTTCGTTTCGCTCAGGATGACAAATAAAACCTGCGCAATACGAGGGGAAAGGTGCCAATTCCATCCGCCGCGGCGGATAGATAAGTCAGTGTTAAAGCTTACAAATAATCTTCAAAATATTCAAAAGCTCACCTGATTTACCGGGTGAGCTTTTTGTTTTATGATAGGGCTATAAATATTTAATTTATAAAAAATAGAAAATGAGTTATCATAAGAATCTGACGATCGGTTTATTCGGCTTTGGCGTAGTTGGCGAAGGACTTTACCGTATCCTGAACCAGACTCCTTCATTAAAAGCTACTATCAAGAAGATCTGTATCAAGCATCCTGGTAAAAAAAGAAATGCCCCGGCTGAATTGTTTACAACAGATAAAAACGAATTGCTTCTCGATCCAGAGATAAATGTGATCGTTGAAGTGATCAACGAAACAGAAGCGGCATTTGAGATCGTAACAACTGCATTAAAAAATGGGAAAGATGTGGTAAGCTCAAGCAAAAAAATGCTGGCCGAGAATATGCCTGAACTATTAGGACTTCAAAAACAAACCAGGCTTTCTCTTTTATATGAAGCGGCAGCCTGTGCTTCCATACCGATCATCAGGAATTTGGAAGAATACTATGACAATGATCTTGTACAATCTGTAAAAGCTATTGCTAACGGTACTTCTAATTTTATTCTTACAAAAATGTTTGAAGATAAATTGGAATTCAAACAAGCTTTATTGCTAGCCCAGCAATCCGGCTTTGCAGAAACAGACCCAACTCTTGATGTAGAAGGCTATGATGCATTAAATAAATGGAGCATCCTTTTAAATCATTCCTACGGAATTGTAGAGCGACCAGAAAATATTGTTTTCACGGGCATACAAAACATCAATCAAAACGATGCTGCTGTGGCAAGGGAGAAACATTACGAAATAAAATTAGTAGCACAGGCAAAAAAACTTAATAACGGCGGTGTTGCTGCGTTTGTTTTACCGCAATTTGTAAATCAACAGGACCAGCTTGCTTTTGTAAAAAATGAATACAATGGCGTAGTGATCGAAAGTGGTTTTTCTGATAAACAATTTTTTTATGGTAAAGGCGCCGGCAGTTTTCCAACAGGATCGGCAGTGCTAAGCGATATTTCTGCTTTGCGATATGATTATCACTACGAATACAAAAAACTTTATCATCACCAACCTAACCAGCTAACAGAAGATTTTTATTTGAAAATCTATATTAGTTTTGACAATAACGCATACATCCCAAAAGAAAAATTTGAATGGATCGAAGAATGGCATGCAGACCTGAATCGTAATTATCTTGTTGGCGTATTGCCTTTCTCGGAACTTAAAAATTCAAAGTGGTGGAAAGAAGATAATGTATCACTTATTCTTGCGCCGGAACCAATAATAGAAGATGTTGAAATTAGGAAATTGAAAAAGAAAAGCCTTGAACTGGCCGGCATTACATTATGAGAGTTGCTGAACTCGTATTACTTTTGTAAAAATCTTTCTATCCTTGCAGGAAAGACCGACAAATAATTTCGGTATCGCTTTTATTTTAGCCACTATCATTGCCATTGGCACAGGTATATTCATCTTTACTCTAGGAAAAAATGGAGCATTTCAACTCATTAATAGCAATCACAATGAAATAGCTGACCAGTTTTTTAAATACTTCACGCACTATGGTGATGGGTTAATGTGGGCTCCTTTGGGCATTTATTGTTTTTTTTACAGAAGAAAATATTTCATTGCAGTTGTTGCAGGAGTTATTATCTCCTCCATTTTAGCACAGTTTTTAAAACGAGTTGTTTATCCTGATGAGTTAAGACCGATCAGCTATTTGTCTGAAATTTTTCCTGTTCATGTGGTTGATGGTGTTACGATGCGAAAAGCTCACAGCTTCCCTTCCGGTCATACAACAACTGCCTTTGCTATGGCGCTTATTATGGCTTACATAATAAATAGAAAAGCATGGTCAGTGATCCTTCCTTTACTTGCTTCGTTAGCCGGCTATTCAAGAGTATATTTAGCCCAGCACTTCCCCACTGATATTTTTGCAGGAATGTGTATTGGGATCGTTTCTGCTATTTTATCACTATTGGTCTATCGAAAATTTACCCGGTATATAAATAAAAAAGCTGTTTCGAAAATTGAAACAGCTAATGTGCGGTGAGGGAGGGTTCTGAACTTACCTCCCTAATATATTTACGCTCAGTGTGATAGGAACAAAAACTTCATGAAGCGGAACATGCGGAGAGGGCAAATGCAATGATAGAGAATGGACATGCGACGACGCAAGCGGAGAAATAAGTTTATTGCAACGGTTATATCTTCATTTTTTTATTCTTATGAACTTAAGCGATTGTCAATCGACGGGGTTGTTGCACATCAATGCCAATGGGATTTGTTAGATTCTCCGTAAGTAAATTTTGAATTTTTACCTGGGCAATGATTGAAAATTTGAAGAAGATCAGAGCAAGGACAAGCAGTAGTGTACAGAGACTTAATTGCAAAATATTTTATATTTGATTATACATGCGCAAACCATTCATCCTTATATTGCTTATTTTTTGCTTTATTCCGGCATCTTCAAAGATCATTTATGTGAAAGCTACTGCAACAGGATCCAACAATGGTTCAAGTTGGCTAAATGCTTTCCTCAATCTTCATAATGCATTAAGCAATTCTATTGAAGGTGATACGATAAAAGTTGCAATGGGTACTTACAAACCCGGTATAGCTAGTACATCGGATACTGCACGCTACAGAATGAGAAATGGTGTGACCGTACTTGGGGGTTATGCTAACGATACTACGATAGTGGTAAGAAACTGGAGTTTATACCCGACCATTTTAAGTGGAGAAATTAACAATCCACAATTCTTATTTGATAATATTAATACCCTGATACAATGTTTTAATGTGAGTGCTGTTTGGGATGGTTTGATCCTGGAAGGAAGCAGAATTAGTTCAATTACTATTTCAGGAAATAGTCAGCCCACATTTCGAAATTTTGTTTTCAGGAATTCGTACTCAAGTAATTTTATGGGCCCGGCCGGCCTTAGCGTTACCTCGCAAGGAAGCTCTCCAAACTTTATCAATTGCATTTTTTATAATAACCAGGGTGAATTAACTAAAGGAATTATTTATTGCACTGTTAGTGGCAATCCCGTTTTTACCAATTGTGTGTTTGCAAAAAATGAAATTCGGGATACTGCATCAGTTTTTAATGTCTCCGGCACTACTCTTACTATAAAAAATTCTACTTTCTTTGGAAACAACACGGTTAATACCACGGAAGGAAAATCTGTGATCAAAGGCACAAACTCATCAACAGTAAACATTTCCAATTCCATCTTCTTTCATAATTTAAACTGGGTGAGTTTTAGTAACGAGATCTATTCGCAGGATTCCTCAGAAATACAGCTTATCAATTCAACTGCGAATGTTTCGAATACCATTATTCAAAATTTCACAAATGGTACAGCGTTGATAGTGTCGCAAAATCCAATTTTCAGAGATACTGCGGATATTGATGGACCGGATAATATGTTCTTTACCTCTGATGATGGTTTACAAATTATGAATCCCTGTTCCCCGGCTTTAAACAGCGGTAATAATTCTGCAGCAGCCGGGATCACGACTGACATTTTGGGAAATCCAAGAATATACAATAGCCAGGTAGTTGACCTGGGTCCATATGAAGTGCAAGCCGTTGCCGGTACACCATTACGTGTTGTATATGTTAAGAAAACTGCCAGTGGTACTAACAATGGAAGCAGTTGGACAAATGCATTTACTGATCTTCAAAGCGCTTTACTATACTGTGCCGATACTATTAAAGTGGCAGCTGATACGTACCTGCCTAGTTCACAACTGAATCCATATATTGCTTTCAACTTAGCAAACCACCGTTTGATCCTTGGCGGTTATCCAAATACTGGAAACCCGACTGATAGCGACAGAAATCCTCAATTGAATGCTACAATTCTCAGTGGCTTTTTATCGACATTCAAAAAGAGTTTTTGTGTAGTGTATAGCAAACGAAATGATAGCACTGCGATACTTGATGGATTTGTGATACGTGACGGAGGTTCGCAAAACTTGCAGGGAATTTTCAGGTCTGGAAGTGTATTTGTTACATCAGTATCTTCTCCCGTTTTCAAAAACAACATTATTAAAAGAAACCAGGGTGCGCCCTGCATTTTTGCATTGTCAGGTAGCACACCAAAATTCTTCGATTGCAAAATCGACAGTAATATTACCGGAGTTGAAGCTCGTTCAGCAAGTCCTCTTTTTAAACGTTGCACTTTTACAGGGAACACAGGTTGGGTAACGAATAATTATAATTCTACTACCATTGTTGATAGTTGCACTTTTATAAGAAATGTGTCAACAATTATCAATAACTACGATAATAGCAGTCCAACGATCTCGAATTCAAAATTCATTAATAATGGGAACGTAGATACTGGACCAGATATTTATAATGTCGGCTCGAGTCCATTTATATTTAAATGTTATTTCACAGACAGCCTTCAATCCAGGTTTGGTGGTGCTATTAAAAATGAAAGCTTGAGTGCTCCTGTATTCAGATCATGTGAATTTAATAATTTCAGAGTGGTGAATGATGGAGGGGTAGTTCACAATTCTAATTCAAGTCCAACATTTATTTCTTGTGTGTTTGCAAAAAACAGGGCTACTTTCAATGGAGGTGTTTCCTATAGTACCAATTACAGCAGCCCAAAATTCATTAATTGTGTGGCTGATAGTAATGCTGGAGCCGGTGGAAGCTTTATGATGAATATCAGAAGCTTTGCAGAGATCATAAATACAACGATCACAAAACACTTCAAAGGTGGCACAGCGTCAGCTACATCAGTTATCATAAACCGTGATAGCGCAAGGTTAACTATAAAAAACAGCATTCTATGGGGGAATGTTACCAGTACTTCCAATATTAGTGCTCCGTATAATAATATCACACCCGATGTGGATGATGCTGTTGGCCCCAACTTTCCATCAGTTACTACAATGTTCAATTCAGTAACACAATACTTCGGTACCAATGGTGTTAACGGGAATTTTGTTGGTGTCAATCCACGAATGTTTGAGTATAACGATGGAGATGGGCTTGACAATACTTATTTTACTGCTGACGATGGCATAAGACTTACATCTTGCTCCCCTGTTTTGAATGCAGGCAACAATACTTACATAGCCGAAGCAACCGACATTTTATCCAATACCCGGATTGTTGGTACAAATGTGGATCCCGGTGCTTATGAATACCAGGATCCGGCGGGTGGAGTTTCAAATGTGAGTTATGTAAATGCATTGGCAACGGGAAATAATACAGGTACAAGTTGGGAAAATGCATTTACCAATTTGTGGTCAGCTATAAATAATATTTGCGCAGATACGATAAAAGTAGCAGCAGGTACTTATAAACCGGCCATTTCCAGTCGCGATAGCTCTTTCGTGATGGTTCATGGCAAAGTTTATTGGGGTGGCTATCCGAATACAGGTAATCCTAACAATGCCCAGAGAGATCCAATACTCCATCCCACGATACTGAGTGGCAATATTGGCAACCAAAACGATTCAACGGACAATACACGACATGTGGTGCATATAAATAACGCTGATACATCTGTAACGCTGGATGGTTTTACAATTATGGACGGACAGGCAGAATTTTCTTCCCACGGCGGTGGTATTTTAAGCATTGGCTCAAGAACTAATATCAGGAATTGCATAATAAAAAACAATCATGCTGCATCTGGTGGAGGCATAGCAATAATACTTTCACCAAGATTAAAGATCTCTAAAACATATTTTTATAATAACACGGCGGGCAGAGGGGGTGGTTTGTATGTAGAAACTGCAATGGAAGCTGCCAGGGCCATTGTAGAAAATTCAATATTTGAAAACAACAGAACAATTGTTGCTATCGGGGCATCAGGAGGTGGAGTTTATGTAAACAGCAGTGTATACTTCTTTGCATCTGGCATTGAATTCAATAATATAATAATGTATAATAATTATGGATCATCAGGTGGCGGAGGAATGTACCTGTCGTCTCCATATAAAGTAGGTATCACCAATTGCAATTTTTTAAATAATATTGCTGGCCCTACGTCGCGGGGAGCAGGTCTTTATAACCAATTTAATTTTTCCCAGGACCAGGGATATCCTAAATTAACAAACTCGATCTTTAATGGTAACCATCTTGGAACACCCGGAAGTGATTTAATTGTAGGAGTGAATATTTTTGATTCAGGTTGCCAGGGTAGTGAGTGTTTTGGGCAGAATGTAAACTATACAAGTGTTCAATTTTACTCGTTGTTCGGTGGAGGTATAAATAATACATCTTTGCCGCCTCAGTTTATCAATGCCAATGATCCTGATGGTCCTGATAATATATGGATGACGAATGATGACGGATTGCAACAAGTTCCCTGCTCTCAATTAAATAATATCGGCAGCAATGCTGCTGTTGCAAATATTCCAGTGGATATACTTGGTAAACCAAGAATTTTCGCTACTACTGTTGATCTTGGTGCTTACGAATCACAAGGAGCTCTTGTATCTGTTTCAGCATCGGATACTACCATTTGCCAGGGAGCAGCAATTACATTTACTGCAACGCCAACAGGCGGTGGTTCTTCTCCTACTTATCAATGGCAGGTGAATGGAATAAATGTAGGAACAAACAGCAATACATTTACCAGTTCCACCCTGAATAACAATGACCAGGTAAAAGTATTACTGACAAGTAATGAAAGTTGTCTTTCATCTGCACAAGTCACGAGCAATATTATTACAGTACATACAGTGTTAAGTCTTACACCTTCTGTAAGTATTACCGCATCACCAAGCACGATCTGTGCAGGAC
>Ga0193740_1000366_pt1 | contig 12789 bp, 13 predicted proteins | sample L2s1metaG_FD_145072 | JGI IMG/M metagenome (GOLD analysis project Ga0193740, IMG submission 145072) | Soil microbial communities from a riparian zone of the East river system, Colorado, United States - L2s1 | ecosystem: Environmental > Terrestrial > Soil > Riparian zone | place: USA: East River... | reverse complement strand
CAAAATCAGGAATCAACGTAGCATCCAGTGTAAAGCTTTCGTTGAGGCCATATTTTACATCCATTCCCCCGTTACGTAACCATTTCGTTCCCAAATCATTTCCTTTTTCGTTTACTCTTACGCCGGTTGATAGATAGGGATAAAAACTTAAGCGCAATGGAGGTTGAATATTTTTCAGGTCAACATATTTCCCAAACTGGTTCACGAACCCATTAATATTAGGATCAACCGGGTTCCAGAAGTTCTGCTCATTATTTCTGCGCATGTACCGAAGAAACTGTAGTCCCCAGGTTTGGACATCTTTTTTTGCAAAACGTAAAGAAAGGTAGGGAATCTTCATCTCGACACCCCATCCGTCCTGGTTTATTTGCACCTTACTTTCCCAAACGGCATCCCAGGATTTATCTCCATACTGACCGAATCCCGGGCTGGAGGTGGCGTTTAATTTGGCATCGGTTTGAACATTGGCCGTGGTAACCAAAAATTGAAAGCCATTTTGCTGATCATTATACGTGTCTACAAAAACAGAAAAATAGTCGACATCCTGTTGTTGCTCTCCATCTCTTGCGGTGATCTGCCTGCGAATTAAAGAAGGGTCGTCATACATATACGCCCCAATATATATCGCCTCATTATCATATAATATTCTAATAACTGTCCTCGCCGACACCGGTTCTGCATAAGACGGAGCATATTGCATAAAATCAGTTGCCTGGGAAGCTTTTTGCCAAATGGCATCATTTAAATTACCGTCAATATTCGGCGATTGCAAAGCCTTTACAGCAGTAAGTGTTTTTTGCTGAGATAGTACCAACAGGGGTAAGCAACACAGGGCCAAAAAAAACGGTCTTCTCATGCAGATATCTTTGGCAGTCCTGTAAATATATAGACAAAATTTCTATAGTAAGAACACCGACGGCAAATTAACTAATTTATCCGTTTTTTAAGTACAGTAACCTGTTGTTGAAGATTATTTACCAACCCTGCCAGCTGATTAACATCCCAACGTTGTTGGGTGTTTGCTTTTGAAATGATCATTTGTGCCTGCCAGACTTCAAGAATATCATCCGAGTTTACTGTATAAGGCTGGTAAGAAGGATTATCACTAACAAGCATCATCTTATTTTTTTGCTTGTTGTTTTTCATCACACGTTTGTAAACAATCCCATCTGTTTTTGAAACAACAATATAGGTTTGATTACTTTTTACATCATTCAGACTATGCAATCTCTCACCCACTATAACTGAACCGCTTGGCGTAGGCATCATGGAATCGCCAACTATTTCGAATGCCCGGTAATCTCCGCCTGTAAGCATTGGAAGCGTAAACGTGTTTAATTCATCAATAAATTCAGGGTCGCCAAAGCCTGCCAGATACCCTGCCGCGGCTTTGATGGGTACAAAGGGAATATCAGTTCTGCCAATTGCAAGTTTTTGTGCACGCCGTTTGGCCAGGTAATTCGTTTTAGTGTCACTTACGTCCTTGCGCAGCAGGTCGTCCAGTGTAAGTTTGAACATATCAGCTACCACCTCTAAAATATCAATCCTTGGGTCAGCCCTTTCCTCTTCATAAGCACCAAGCAACGAACGTTTGATTCGCAGCTTCTGTGCAAACTCCTCTTGCGTCCACCCACGAAGTTTTCTCAGGTACTTTAAATTCTTGTTGGCAATTGACATGGCTAATATATTTAGCTGCAAAATACTAATTTATTTAGATAACAAAATGGTTTGGATTTTGGTTATTGGTAAAAAAGCACAATTTTGTGGGACAAGAAAAACCAACGAGCATGGATAAAGGCAAGAAGGAGCCTGTGATACTGATCACGAATGATGATGGAATTACAGCACCGGGGATCAAAAACTTAATTGAAGCGGTTAAAGATTTAGGTAAAGTTGTTGTCGTGGCGCCAGATAAACCGCAGTCAGGAATGGGACACGCTATTACAATAGGTGTTCCGCTTCGCTTACACAAAGTAAATTTTTTTGAAGGGATAGAAGCTTATCAATGTACAGGCACACCGGTAGATTGTGTAAAGCTTGCAGTAGATAAAGTTCTACATCATAAACCGGATATCTGTTTGAGCGGCATTAATCACGGTGCCAATCATAGTATCAATGTTATTTACTCCGGCACCATGTCCGCTGCCGTAGAAGCAGCTATTGAAAGTATTCCCTCAGTTGGGTTTTCATTGCTTGATTATAGCCTGGAAGCTGATTTTTCAGCTGCACGTAAATATGCAAAAATGATTGTTCAGCAAATGCTTAAATCGACCCCGGACAAGCATTGCGTGTTGAACGTAAATATCCCTATTGCAACACCGGAAGAAATTAAAGGCATAAAAATTTGCCGGCAGGCATATGCTAAATATGAAGAGGACTTCATTGAAAGAGTAGACCCTCACGGCCGCAAATACTATTGGCTGACGGGTGAGTTTGTTAATTTTGACGAAGGCAACGATACAGATGTGTGGGCTCTCGCCAATAATTATGTGAGTGTTGTTCCTGTACAATTTGACTTAACCCATTATAAATTAAAACAGCAACTTGAAAAAAACTGGAACATTCTTTCTGACAAAGGATAACCTGAAGTTAGGTTTGATCCTTGGATTAATTGCCCCGCTAATTGTATTCCTGTTTGTGTATCTATTTAAGTTCTCAGGATATAGTCTTGATGTTTTTTTAAGAGTGTTTATGCACGAAAAAAAGATCATCACGTTTTGGGGCGTCTGGTGCCTGGTAGGAAATATTGCCTTGTTTACATATTATATCAATACTGCAAAAGACAGAACTGCAAAAGGAATTTTTGCCATAACGGTAGTTTATGGAATAGGTATCCTCCTGTTGAAACTTTTAGTGTAATTGGCTCATCGCTCCTATCTTTAGCCGGATTTATTTCTTCATGAAGTATTACATTATTGCAGGAGAGGCTTCTGGTGATTTACACGGCGGCAACTTAATCAGGGAATTAAAGAAGCTGGATCATGATGCAATAATACGTGCATGGGGCGGTGATAAAATGAAAACTTCCGGAGCAGAACTTGTAAAACATTACCGGGAGCTTGCCTTCATGGGCTTTCTGGAGGTTATCAAAAACCTTCCTACTATTTTAGATAATCTCAAATTTTGTAAAAAAGATATTTTACAGTTTCAGCCGGATGTTTTGGTACTGATCGACTATCCCGGTTTTAATCTTCGCATTGCAAAGTGGGCAAAGCAACAGGGATTAAAAATTATTTATTACATCTCGCCACAGGTTTGGGCATGGAAGGAAGCCAGGGTTAAATCAATAAAGCAGTTGGTTGATAAAATGCTTGTCATACTTCCGTTTGAAGAAAAATTTTATGAGAAATGGGATTATAAAGTTGAATATGTTGGTCACCCGCTTGTACAGGTGATCAATGAGTTTTTAGAAAAGAACCCCAAAAAAGAAAAACCCGGGAAGCCCATCATTGCATTACTTCCCGGAAGCCGGAAACAGGAAGTTGTGAAGAAACTCCCCATCATGCTGGAGGCTTCAAAAAAATTCAGCGATTACCAATTCGTGGTTGCGAAAGCTTCTTCACTTGATGATGAATTTTACGCTGACTTCTTAAATAGCTACCCTGAGATCATGACAGTAAAAGATGAAACTTACAGCCTTTTATCTGAAGCTGCTGCTGCATTGGTTACGTCAGGGACAGCAACCCTGGAAACAGCTCTTTTTGGTGTTCCCGAGGTAGTATGCTATAAAGGATCATCTGTTTCATATGAAATAGCAAAGCGGCTAATAAAGATTAAATACATTTCATTGGTTAACCTTATCATGGATAAACCAGTAGTAAAAGAATTGATTCAAAATGCTCTTACAGTTACCAACCTCGTAAAAGAACTGGACATCATTTTACATGATGAAAGAAAGATTGCTGAAATCAGGCAGGACTACACAGATTTAAAAAATCTTCTTCAAAAAGATAGCAACGCTTCGGCGAGGGCCGCCCAGGAAATTGTGGGTTTATTACAGGCTAATGTTTAAAGAAAAGTTTTATCGCAAGAATAATGAGACAGAGTATGAATAGGAAGAGACTGATCCGATTAATGCCATGCATGTACTTAACAAACGTGGTTTTGGGACGGCCGGGATCGGGTTTTTTGATGTAGAGATATTCCGCGATTTGCTTAAGTACACCCATAAAAAAACTGCATCGTAAAGATACAGTTTTCATATACAGAAGTTATATCAGACCTTATGGGGCAGGGCTACGACGGGCCTTATCCTGCTTTTTCGCAACGCCTCTTAAATTGTAACATTCAGGTGAAGTTTGTGACGTTGTATTTTTTTGACTGATTCTTTTTCTTTTGGTTACGTTGCCATCAGACCAACCACTGGCAGGGTGAAGGACATTTTCAAAGTAAATGAACAGGCTGCGGAGATAATTCATTTTTCTTAGGATTTAGGGTTATTGGACTTTAATTTGGTTGCTGTGTCAATTATCAATTTGTTAATTGTCCACAAGACAAACATAATTAAATGAATGAGGAATTCAAATCAAAAACGATGAACAGGAATAAAATTGAGCCGAACTGTAATTACATACAATAGCTCAGGGCAGAAATTTGTACCTGTCATCTTCCAGCTTGCGCAGATTTTCTTCTATTGCCTGTTGAGGCGTCTTCATGCTATCGTAACGCAGTTTTAATGACAGCGCATAGCCATCCAGGTCGGGGAATAAACTGGCGCGATTCAAATTCATTTGTTGCAGTTCCCTTAATGCTTCTTTTTTACTTGTTGTCGGCATTTCAATTTTAACAACAGACTGTTCAATACTATCACCTAAAAAATGAAGCTGATCCATCAATGGAACGTCGGAAATGCCGGTACTGATAAAAACAGATTGTTGTAACGAATATCTCCGGTTCATCCTGAATGGCTCAACAGGAAATACTAACTTTTTGTTGTTTTGATAAAATATCTTTTCAAAGAGATCTTCATTGATGAGGTTTTTGCTTTCTTCCAGGGCTTCGCCAAATTCACGTGATAAAATTTCAAGCGACCGGTTCTTTAGATAATTGATATTTACTCCCCAGACCGCTACATTCTGATCCTTTTTTTCCTCGCAAAATTCAAAAGCAAAATACGCAGCTATGTAGGGGGATTTTGTAAGATCCAATAAACGTGTTGGCGCTCCATGGTGTTGCATTAATGCGAGCCATTCAATCAGGTGTCCGGGCGTTTCATCCTTTGAAAGGTAATTCCTGGCACCCCTTTGAAATTCTGCAACAAATTCGGCTTCGATTCCTTTATGAAACTGAATAAATGTGGTTCGTTCAATTGCATTATTCAAAACCCAACACGCATCAGCCTGCCCGCGAAAGGCCCAGTTCTCAGAGAAACGTTCTACAAAAATCTTGTAGTCTCTCCATTGATCTAAATGTACTGTTGAATAATTATGCCCAGTCATCAATCTGAGCTATTAAAATTTTAAGCCAAAGTTGAATGCGTCAATCAAATGAATTATTCCAAAGTTTCGATTGCCGCTCCGTTGATGAACTATATTGACCTTACAGTTATCAGTGGCTAAGTGAGCAAAAAATTACATTGGTAGTGATACCTGTTCCTGCAGTCTATTTGCTGAACGATTCTGTGATTGATAAATTTTTGATTTTGCCAGACCCCATTTATTTAGACGAAACAGAATAGAATTACCAAGCACTCCCAAACCATATTTCATACTTCTACTGAAGTTTATGGAAGATGCCTCTTCAAAATATTTTGCCGGACATGAAATTTCCCCGATTTCGTAGCCATAGTAAAAAATTTGCGTAAGCATTTGATTATCGAAAATGAAATCATCAGAGTTGGCTTCGTAATTCACCTTCTCCAGTATTTCCTTTGAAAAGGCCCGGTAGCCTGTGTGGTATTCAGATAGTTTTTCCCAAACAATGACATTCTGTGTCCACGTCAGAATACGGTTAAAAACATATTTGTAAACAGGCATACCATTGATCATGGCCCTGTCTCCTAAAATTCTTGATCCCATCACAACATGAAACACACCGTTAGCTATGAGGTATGCCATAGAAGGAATGAGTTTAGGATTGTATTGGTAGTCCGGGTGAAGCATGATAACAACATCAGCCCCGATTTTCAAAGCATAGTTGTAACAGGTTTTTTGATTACCCCCGTATCCTTTGTTTTTGTCGTGCTTAATTATATGGTTAATGCCCAGGCTTTCGGCTACGGCGATAGTATTATCCTTACTGGCATCGTCCACCAGGATCACTTCATCCACAATTTCAAAATCGATTTCCTTATAGGTTTTTTCTAAAGTTTTAGCAGCATTATATGCAGGTAGTACAACAACCACTTTTTTACCGTGGACCATAAACAGTCATTTAAGTTCAATACAATATAGGGAACGTTGTTTAATCAGACAAAATTGCATAGGGAGGTAGTGTAATTCCGGGGCAGATAGCGATTTTAATAAAATATGGGTTAACCCTTAAACACATAAATGGTTGACGATCAACAGGTAAATTCATTTTTTTCGGGGCGGAAAATACGGTTTCATTGCCGGAAACTGACTGTTTTTATACCACCGTGACGATTAGTGTTGACATTAGTAAAGTGTTACAATAATTTTAAGTTGAAGACCATTAATCCAAAACCTATGAAAAAAACAAAACTCTACACGATCCTATTATTATGTCAACCAATTTGGTTGATTGCACAAACGGGAGGAAGCTGCGGCGGGGCTTATCCCATTGCTTTAGACGGCGTAACAAGAACATTTAGTACTTCTTCAAACACTGACGAAGCAATGATCTGTCTTAATTATCCTGGAAACGCTCCCGTTACCTGGTTTTCCTTTACAACTAATGCCAGTGCCACCATGCCGTTGTTGGATATAGCTGCAGCAAACAATGGAAATTGTGAAATTGCAATGTACACAGGTTGTAACGGCGGAAATATATTTCAAAATGCATCAAGTATGTGCTTTGATGATGGCCAGGGACTGTGGGCACCGGCACACAATTTTACGTTAACACCAAATACAACCTATTATTTAAGAATCAGGACTTCTGCAGCTACACAATTGACCATTACCGGGCAAAACCATACACCGACAAACAATTTATGTAGTGGCGCTACTCCGGTTGGTTCCACTCCCATCAATGATAATAATGCATGTAACCGACCAAGTTCCGAAGTTACGCCGGCTCAAGTTTGTGCCTATACAATTGAAAACACGGCATTTTACCAGTTTTTTGTTGCTTCTACAGGAGTTGCTATCATTAATATCAGCAATATTGCCTGCGACAATGGTGCTTATAATAATGGTGGTGGTTTCCAGATCGGATTTTTCACAGGCTCGTGCGGCGCTCTTGTACCATTAAGTTGTACCGCCGGAATCGGGACCAATGCTTTTGTTCAGGGTACAACGCCTGTTTTAACAGCAGGGACGAAAGTATATGTGGCTATTGACGGTGATGCAGGATCTAATTGCAAATATTCATTTAATGCCATTAATGCTTTTGGTGTTCTTGCCGAAGGTGATTTTAAAAATTTCTCTTCCTGGCAAACGCCGTCGGCCAATATTTTAAAATGGACCAGCAATAGTGCGAAGAACACTCACTTTGTCATCGAACGTTCAACAAACGGTACGGATTTTACTGTTATAGGACAGGTAGCCCAGGCAAAAAGCGATGGGCAATTTGTAAACTATAAATTCCAGGATGATTATCCTTTGCAAACATGCTATTACAGGATAAAACAAGTTGGCGTCGATGGAGAAATAGCCATGAGTAACACCTTACGCATGGAAAGAAAATTGGAAAAATCAAATAAAGTAAAAGTTATCAACCCGGCAAGAAACGAATTGTTTTTCCAGGTGTCTTCCGATGTAAATGAAATTGCTGATTATACCATTGTTTCACCTTACGGACAGAGTTTTGCTGGTGGAAAATTAACTCTTACAAAAGGTATCAATAAACTTAGCAAGGCAATTGCCAATTTACCGGCCGGACACTATGTACTTAATGTCTCTTCCAAAACTTTTAGCCAGAGTTTGACATTTATTAAGTTCAATTGATTCTGTAGATCAAAGGCTAGATTTTACAGGGGCTAAATGTGTTGCTCGTTTTTTTCTCTGAATAAAAAGTAGCAACATTGCCGCCGAGCCGGTTACTATTACAGTGACGAGTTGAAGAGAGTGTAATAATGTGGCAAATGATAATCCATTTTCCAATGGCACTCCATAAAGTAATAAGCCTTGTGAAACCAATAAGTGGTAGGCCCCTATTCCGCCTTGTACGGGAGCGGACATACCGATACCACCAGCGACTAAAAGAAACAAAGCAGCGGCAAAACCAAGACCATTTGTAAAAGGCATGGCAAACAAACAAACATACACGCTCAGGTAATATAAAAACCAGATAAATACGGAGTGAAATACGAATAGCCAGGGCTTATCCAAATGTTTTATGGAAGCCAGTCCCTTTATGAAACCATTAATAAGGTTCGTCCATTTTGACCCTGATTTCCTTTTGGTATATCGAACAACCAACAATAACAAAACCACAAAGGCTATTGATGCAATTGCAAGAATAATAATACCGGTAACAGAGGATGTGATTTGGGTTAGTCTGGAAATTGCCGGATCTGTCAAATTTTTTTTGAAAAAATTACCTAGCCTGTTAAATTCAATAATTGCCACCAGCAGTATGCATAGTAATAAACTGATTACATCAATGACCCGTTCAACAACAACGGTTCCGAGTAATTTATTAAATGGTATTTTTTCAGCAGTACTAAGGCTACCGCATCGGGTTACTTCGCCTAACCTGGGGAATGCAAGGTTGGCAAAATAGCCAACCATAACCGAGTAAGTTGTATTCTTTAACGTTGGATGATACCCGAGAGGTTCAATCAATAATTTCCAGCGGTATGCACGGCTAATGAGTGCGATAAAACTAAATGCGGTGGACAGCGCTAACCATACAAAATCTGCCTTCAGCATTTCACGAAAAATAGTCCTGGCACTAACATTTTTGAAAGCAAAATATAAAAGCAATACGGCAAGGGATAATAGCAAAATATACTTAAGAACCGATATTAGTCTTAACTTCATGGAAGAAGGGCTTGTTTCAAATTGACACTGTATTAAGAGGTGACTAAATTTATACAAATTATCCGATCTTAAATTTCCCTTACCTATAAAAGCTTTCCCCTAATCATCAAGGTATTTAATCATTTTAATGTAAATCGTTCATGAAAAAGAGATTCATGACTCTTTTGAATTTGATGATCAATGCTTTTTATGGCAGGAACATAAAAATCACTACTTCTACTGGTGTTTATCTTTTACGAACAACTTTTGGCCATCCTCTAAAAAGGTATCTCAGCAATTTTGAAAAATATGACCGCTTCCTGCCATTTCTTTCGAAAGCAAATTCTAAATCGGTCATCGACATAGGATCAAATATTGGTGACACACTGGTGCTCATAAAATCAGTCAGTAACACCGAAGTAATTTGTGTAGAGCCTGATAAAAACTTTATAGGATATCTGAACCAAAATATCAATCAAAATAAACTCAAAAGCGTTAAGGTATATCCGTATCCCATTTCCGCCGAAAAAAAAATGGTAGCTATTGAAAAGAATGCATTAAAGTCGACATCCAATACGAGCAAAGCGTCAAACGGCAGTCCCGTTATCCCAACAAAAACTTTCCAGGATTTGTTAACTGATCTCTCATTAGATATCAACTCAATTGGAATTATTAAATCAGATACGGACGGTTATGACTGGGACTGCTTAGGCTCAATTGCCGATTATTTTGATTTGGCATCAAAAGACATCCATTATCCTGAATTCATTTTTTACGAACATCAAACTTATTTGAACAATTTAGGCCGGAACGATCCCCATTGTGAAGAAAGAGCGCAATTGTATGAAAATTCATTAAGGCGCTTAACAAAACATGGTTATAGTGAGTTTTATATCTTTGACAACTTCGGCACCCTGGTACATCAAACGAAAAATATAAATGAACTTATAAGCCAGACTAACGGCCTGATAAAAGCGCAAGCCCATAATAAATTTTCCAGCTATTTCCTTGATGTTTTAATAACCCAACCCGCAACGGGTCATATTGTTGAAAAAGCTTTGCATTTGCAGGCCATGGAAAAAATGATCGTCAATTAATCTGGAGTTCACTGGTAAATTTTTGAAGGACTGACTCCAATTGAATAATTGAATTTGATATATCGTACCTAACTACCTGCTCTAAACAAGCTTGCTGCATCTTAAAATATTTATCGCTATCCATTGCAATAACATCTTTTGCAAACTGTATCAATTCTTTTTCATCATTGTAAAGAAACCCGGTTACGTTATGATCAACAGTTTCCTTTGGACCCCCACTGTTGTGAGCAACAACAGGCGTGGAATGCATCATCGATTCTATCGGCACCAATCCAAATGGTTCGTCACGGGAACAGATAACAGTGAGTTTCGATTTTTGATACAAATCTGCCAGTTGTTCATCGTTAACCTTTCCTTTGAAACAAACATGATCTTCCAAACCGAGACGAACCGTTAATTGTTCAAGATTGATTTTCTCCTCTCCTTCTCCCACTATGATCAACCTGCCGCCACGCCAATCATTCAATACTGTTTTAAACGATTTTATAAGCAGGTCTACATTTTTGAACCTGGAAAGTCTTCCTACGGTGAGAATATAATTTTCTTTGTTTAGTTCCGGCAATAACTTCTTTACAGTAATTGGGGGATAAATAACATCATTAGCTACTCTATGGTAAATCCTTTCGTACTGTCCTTTTGTAAAATAGCTGTTACAGATCACTGCATCATTTTCTTTCTCCAGGGTTATATCCATTCGCTTCAAAATAGGATTCGACAATTTTGCACCCCATTTCATCAACTTAACGGGTATCGCATCTATCCAGGTTGTGGAGTGAATAAAAGCACTTGGTTCATGGCAATACCACACAATCCCTGCTTGCTTATGTGTTTTTTTATACATCCATGCCCACCAGTTAGATGGCAGCACATGCGGAAATAAAATACAGTTTTTGTAAGCATTTAGCCGGCGATTTATTTTGAGCTGCCAGAATGGAAAAAACAACCAGTAAACGATAGAGTTACTTGCCGGTATTTTCAATTCATTAAATTGAATCCCCGGATTCGTTTCCCTGAATTCTTTGGAAACTTTTGCACAGCAGATTTCAACCTGGTGTCCTCCTGACTGCAGTGCTCCAGCAAATTGTAAAACTACATTTGCAGCGCCGCCTGGTGAAAGAAAGTGAGGAAACAGAAAAATGATTTTCATTTGCTCAATCATTAAACAACGGTTTGGCTCGATTGTTTTTTACCCTGCAGCGGCAGGTTTAGCTGCTCATAATTCAATCTTTTGATTTCAGGTGGAATTTTTGTTTGCTTCCAACGGTAAGTCAAAATATTCAATATATAACGTAAAGGGAAGCGAACACTTTGGTAGCATAATGCATCATAACATTCCCTGAGGCTTTTATAAATATTTTTTAAGCTTGAATTGCTCACGCCACCGCTTCTCATTCGAACCAATATACCAGGAACATACCCAGATTTTAAATTATGTTTTTCAAAAAAACGAAATTGCAGTTCATAATCAGAAGCCAGTTTCAATTTCAAATTGAAGGCTCCATATTCCTTAAATAAATCTTTCCTGATAAACAAAGCTGTGTTCGGAGCCATCCATCCTTTTTTAAACAAACCCGGTTTAAATGGAGACGACTTCCAGTACCGAACCACCTTCGATAAATCATTCCTGTCAACGTAAACGATATCACCATAAAACATGTCGGCTTCTGCGTGCAGTTTAAAAGCATCTGCTATGAATTGCAGCACATTTTGATGAGCGTACATATCGTCGGCAGATAAAAAACACAGCACATCACCACTGGCTAAATCAATTCCTTTATTGAATGCATCGTAAATGCCTTTGTCTTTTTCTGATACCAGTTTTACAAATTCCCGCTTACAACTGTTTACTACCGTAACAGTGTTGTCCGTTGAAAGGCCATCAATTATGATGTGCTCTTTGTCTTGATAAGTTTGATTGGCCACGCTTTCCATGCAATCTTTGATCATTGTTTCCCCGTTGTAAACGGGCGTTATTACTGATATCTTCAGGGATTGCAAGCTCATTCAATTGGATATGGTGATTGAATTACGTTTGGGGAAATTAGCTACATCGTAATTGGCAGCAGACAACAGTAGTTGGAACCCTAAGATGATCAAAAGGGTTGGAATGACCACAGTGCCTGTTGGTGCCGGTGCATTCTGTGATGCATATTTAATATAGTTGATGATGCCATACACTGCGCCAAACAGGAAAACCGGCAGTCCAAAAAGAATGTACAGCGAAGCAATATTAAAGTCGAATAAAAAGTACTTCAGGACTATCCGTCGCATGAAAGCATACAATAGCTTGGGCGGAAATTCAAATAATGTTTTTGATATGGAAAGATTTGATTTCTCATCCGCATACTGTGCCTTCATAGGAACTTCTACAACCACAGCATTGGAATAATATAATTCGATCAACAGTGAAGACTCAAAAAAATATCTTTTATGAATTTTAGTGAAATTAATGGAACTGAGTGTGTCCTTCTGAATAGCAATAAAACCATTTGTAGGATCAAAAACGTTCCAATAACCAGAAGCCGCTTTAATCAGGAAACTTAATCCAAGGTTGCCCAGCCTCCTGAAAGCCGGCATATTTTTTAAAGCTTTAAAATCCCTGAACC
>Ga0193740_1000365_pt1 | contig 12797 bp, 11 predicted proteins | sample L2s1metaG_FD_145072 | JGI IMG/M metagenome (GOLD analysis project Ga0193740, IMG submission 145072) | Soil microbial communities from a riparian zone of the East river system, Colorado, United States - L2s1 | ecosystem: Environmental > Terrestrial > Soil > Riparian zone | place: USA: East River... | reverse complement strand
CTGCGCAATCCACTCAACACAATCGTAACCATCCTCTCCCCTGTTCATGCTTGTGGTACAGGCAGCAGACGATCCGTAAAAGCATCGCCAGTCCGCAATTACAAAATTGAATGGAGATGTATTGATATTGAAACCAATTTCAATTGGCAGACCCAGCCCATGATAAAAGTTTTTGTTGTAAGGCGTTTGAATCAGTATTGTCGGGCGCGGAAGTGAATCATCATTCGGAAGGTAAATATCGGCAGCGAGAACTTTTCCGTCGCGCATAGGAATATTTACGGCAATCGGATTGAGCTGGGCAAAGGCTGAATACAAAAATCCGCATTGCATCAGTGTTAAAAATATTTTTTTCATATTCATAAGGTTATGACGAAGATATAAAGAAGGATATGATAAATTTGGAAAGTCTAACTTTGGGTATAAATGTGATCCCTCCTTCGTCGGGATGACAAGTGCCAAGGGAGTTAAATGGCGCTGCATCGGATTTCTTAATGCATCAGCATTGCTCCGCAGCGCCAATTCAAATTACAGTATGCTGTCATCCCGACGCAGGAGGGATCTCGGTAAAATTTAATTTTGAGTTAGCTTAGTAAAGTTTCAGCTGACTGAAATTTCGGTGTGAGTCGGTCGAACGCGGAGTCGACGTCTGCAGAATTTGAAATGTAAAAATCAAACTGAACCGCTACCTAACTTTGAATTTACTTGTTACAGGTTTAACTCTCGAATGAAAAACACTTTCTTCCATGTAGTCCTGTTCTTATCCTTTTATTCTGCATCGGCACAGAGCTTTCAGTACCGGAATTATAAATTTGAATGGGTGCCTGGAAAGCCTGCTGCAATTCCTGTTGAAGATCAGTTTAAAAATGAAGATGCAGTTATCCTCGAGGAAAAATTTATTTACAACGCAGGCGGCAACCGCGTTCCCTCATACCTGGACATAAACCGGAGGGCGAATTATTTTTTTATCGATGAGTCGGGTAATGCAGGCGGGCCGATTATCCAGAAACATGTGCGGATTAAATTCCTGACTACAAAAGGTGTAAAGAAATATTCTACCATCGTGCTGCCCGAAAGCTTCGATCCATCCAGCGACTGGAGCACCATCCGGCCCGAGCACCGGGATTCCATTTTCCGTCCCCGCGGCGAGTTTGAATGCATCCGCTACTTTGCCGCAAGGATCATTAAACCGGACGGAACTATTAAACCGGCAATCATTGATGAAAAAACACAGGTGGAATTTGACAGGCAGAACAGGATCACTTCAAAATTATACAGCTGGATTTTTCGCGTCATCAACCTCGAACCCGACGATGAGCTCGAACTTGATTACTCTTACGAGAATGTGTACAACATCGATCCGACCTTCAGGATATTTTTCAACGGCGAACTTCCTAAACAGAATTTTGCTATGACCTTCAGGTATCCTGATGAAGATTATTATGTTATCACTTACGCAAACGGAGCCACACCTGATGATTCCATCATGGAGACTAAAACGCACCCCAAGTACACCGAATATTATTTTTCGAAAAAAAATCTTCCCGGCGGATTAAATGAAGTTGGCGGCCGTCCTTTTACGCAATATCCTTACATCACTTTTTACGAACACCTCCGGGATTTCGGGCTCATGAACCCGACAACGAAATTTATTACGCGGCCATTGCCTTATCCGTGGTCGTATATATTGCTTCCGCTGGTTGGTTACCAATATCAAAATCTCAAATTTCATCTTACCCGGATGGATCGAACTACGCAGGCGCTGAATAATTTTTATCAGGCAGAGAAAAGTAAAGTGACCGATACTTCTCTTACAGCATTCATGTCGGCCGTGCAGCATACCCTTGCGGCAGATTTCAAATACAAGAACGACAGGGAATATTTCGAAGGCGATGATGGAGAGCTTGAACACCTTGGGAAATACGTCGAACAAAAAACGCTGCGGGAAATCAGTCGGCACCGTATTTACAATGAAATATTTGCGCGCACCGACAGGGATTATTATGCGGCACTTCTTTGCGATAAAAGGGTTTCGATCATTGATTTGAATGAATTCAAAAACAGTACATCCTTCCGAACATGTTTTGCTGTTCCGGGTGAACAGAATTATTCCTTCCTCTATCCCAAATCATACAGGTATGGTTACGAAGCAAATGAGCTTCCATTTTATTACGAGGATGTTCCGACGATTCTTATTCCCCAGCACGAGCCGTTTGATAAAAGCACCGATATGGTCCCTGATGTAGACTTCTTCTCAGCAAAGACGCCCTACAGCGGAGTGAAAGATAATCTCAGGATCACCACTGCTTTGGTAAATGTGTCGCTGGATTCATTGACGATGCATTTAAGTGCACGCATAAAACTGAGCGGACAATTTTCTACGATCACGCGCGGCTATTACTTATACGGGGATCAGGATACTACTGTCAATCCAGCTTATTACAATACGCTTGCTTCCATTGCCGAAGATTCAAAACATTTATCTGTAGTCGTCGGAGAATTAAAAAGGGAGTTTCCTTATGACGTCAACGTTACTATGACCCTGTCAAATTTCTCCGGCATCACCAAAGAAAGTGATGGTACCTATTCCATCGACCTTGAGGGATGGTTCAACAATGTAATTGATGAAGATTTTTCTGCGGTGAACCGCCGGCTTGATTATTACCCCGACTTTCAGTTTCAGGATGCGCATAAGTATATGTTCCGGTTTGGCAAAAAAGTACAGGTCTTAAACGCTGAAGAGATTGAAAAAGAAATCAGCAATGGTTTTTCTGACTATTCAATAAAAATATCCCAGCCTGAAGAGGAAACAATTTTTTTCGAAACCTTCTATATGGTAAAGCCCGAGTATGCTCCCGCCTCCCATGCGAAAGATGTGCAGGAAGTTTTTGATGCGATAAAAAATCTGGATGGCTCTTCGCTGAAAATTAAAATCCGGTAGGTGTACGGTTCGCCTCTGTTGCAATACCATTTTCGTCCTGCAGCATCATGCATTTGAAATGCCCTCTCGGACATTTATCAAAACCAATTTTCGAACATGGCCTGCACGATAGTCCCTTAATTTCAAATTTTGAATTTCGCATTTCAAAATCTCCATAATAAGGATACATGCCGAACTCAGGTATAGTGTTCCCCCACACACTTATGATTTCTTTTTTGAAAGCTGCAGCAATATGCATAAGGCCGGTATCGTGGGTGATGACTTTCTCTGCATGCTTGATCAATGCGGCAGATTCGTTCAGCGAAAATTTTCCGCAGGCATTGAAAATGGTTTGATGTTGAATCGCACTGATAATTTTTTCGGCCTCATCAAAATCTTCTTTGCCGCCCATCAATAACACCGGACGATTAATTTTTCCGATGATGGAAATAATTTTTTCCGCCGGTAATTTTTTTGTGTTGTGCTTGGCGCCGATCACAAAGGCAATATATCCGGGTTGAAATATTTGCGGCAGCTTTTCGATTGCATTGCCATCCTGCTGCGCAATAAAATAATCAAGTCCTTTTCCATCGTTCACTACACCGAAAGATTTGACAGTTTCCATATACCTGTCTACAATATGCACAGAAGGAAGATTATTTATTTTCAGGTTTACCAGCAACCATTTTTCGATGTTCAGTTTGTTGAAGGAAAAAGATTTTACACCCAGTTGTCTTTTCAATCCAAGTGTTCTCAGGTTATGGTGTAAGTCGATGACAAAATCATAATTCTCTTTTTTCAGTTGAGGGATCATATCATCAATTTCACCTTCGAGGTAAATTTTTTTGTCGATGAAAGGATTATTTTCAATTACAGCAGCAAAACTTTTTTTTGTAATAAAATGTACCTCTGCATCCTTCACCTGCTGCTTCAGGCATCGAACCACCGGCGACGTTAGCACGATGTCGCCAATTGACGAAAAGCGGATGATCAGGAATTTCATGCTCTGCGAAAGTAATTAACCTCCACGAAGTACGAATATAACCTACGAATATACCAATGTACGAACGAGACAGAATGTCTTAATGACAATGGCTATTCAATGTCTGTGGCTGTTTAATGACTCCGGCTGCTTAATGACTATGGCTGTTCAATGTCTGCGGCTGTTTAATGACTTGTATTCAAATGACTCCGGCTGCTTAATGACCCTGGCTGTTTAATGCCGGCTGTTGGGTTGTTCAATTATCCTGATGTCAATGACTTATTACATTTGTGCAATGATTCTTACGGACACCCATACCCACCTCTACCTCGAAGATTTCACTTCCGACCGCGACCTGCTTATGCAAGAAGCGATTGCTAAGGGTGTAGAACGGTTTTTTCTGCCTAACATTGATTCCACTTCCGTTGCGGATTTGCATCAACTTGCTGAAAAGTATCCCGCAAATTGTTTTCCGATGATGGGTTTGCATCCGTGTTCAGTAAAAGAAAACTGGAAGGAAGAGCTTGCGCTTGTGGAAAAACTTCTTGCAGAAAAAAAATATGTTGCCGTAGGCGAAATCGGCATGGATCTATATTGGGATAAGATATTTGTAAAGGAACAGGAAGAAGTTTTCAGGAAACAGATCGACCTTGCCAACCAATACAACCTTCCGGTTTCAATTCATTCACGGGATTCTTTCGAAGAGCTCTACAACATTCTTCTTGACAAAAAGAAAGAAACACCTTGCGGAGTCTTTCATTGCTTCACCGGAAATGCTGACCAGGCAATGCGTGCCATCGATCTCGGTTTTTATCTCGGCATAGGAGGCGTGGTCACATTTAAAAATTCCGGTCTCGATAAAGTGATTGCAGAAATTCCCATTGACCACCTCGTATTGGAAACTGATGCTCCTTACCTTGCACCTGTTCCTTTCCGCGGTAAAAGAAATCTTCCGGAATACATTGTAAAGATTGCGGAGAAAATTTCAGAAATTAAAAAAGTATCTGTAGAAATTGTGGCTGAGATCACAACTAACAATTCTAAAATTATATTTGGCAAGTATTAGGTATCTGGTATTATGTACAGAATAAGAATTTCCCAATGAGGTTTCCTCTGCAAGAATGTGAATGACAAATGTTCCATTGAGGCTCTGTCTTTAGTACATAATACATTGTACATTGTACTGCCTCTGTTTTTTCCTGATCTCAAATGAAAAAAATACTTATAATATATACCGGCGGCACGATCGGCATGATGCACCACCATAAGAAAAAAACCCTGGTGCCATTGAATTTTTCCCAGATCACAAACCACATTCCCGAGCTGAAGCATATCAAATGCAAAATCCATTTTCATTCCTGGAAAAATCCAATCGACTCTTCCAATGTCGATATTACCTTCTGGCAGGAACTGGCCATGGTCATACAAAAAAACTACAGCAAACACGACGGCTTTGTAATCCTGCACGGCACAGATACGATGGCTTATTCGGCTTCAGCACTCAGCTTTATGCTGGAGAATCTTTCCAAGCCTGTAATCCTCACCGGTTCACAGGTTCCGCTGGGAGCAATACGGAATGATGCACGTAGAAATATCATTACGGCAATGGAGATCGCAGCAGGAAATGTGTTGATCCCGGAAGTCTGCATTTATTTTAACAACCAGTTATTCCGCGGGAACAGGTCTGAAAAATATTCTTCAAGCAAGTTCGATGCATTCCATTCGCTGAATTATCCGGCACTGGTTGAAGCAGGAGTAAAAATTGAATTCCACAAGGAAGCAATCGCAAAAACAAATGCGAAGAAAAAATTCACAGTACACACTTCCCTCGATAACAATATTGCTGTTGTAAAAATTTTTCCGGGAATGCCGCATTCACTTCTTCTGCAGGTAATCAAAACGACCGGACTGAAAGCGATTGTACTTGAAGCTTTCGGCAGCGGCAATGCCCCAACGGAAGAAATATTTACGGGGTATCTGAATCATGCAATCAGGAATGGAATTCTTGTCGTTGATATTTCTCAATGCAGCGGAGGCAGTGTGGAACTAGGCAAATACGAAACGAGTGCGCACCTGAAAAAAATCGGAGTCATAAGTGGGGGTGATATGACTACTGAGGCAACAATAACAAAACTCATGTTCCTGTTCGGACAAAATTTTTCATCTCAAAAGGTGAAATCGTTGATGACGAAAAATCTCAGAGGTGAAATCTCCGTATAAAATACCGAATCTTCGAATTTCGAATTTCGAAAAAATATTCAATAAAGAATATTTAATAGCGAAAGTTCAACATTCTACATTTTTTCAAATTCGGTATTTCATATTTGATTGAAGTAAACCTAAATACCAAAACAAATTCCATGATATGTAAAATGCCGATAGTTGGATATTCGGTATTCGGTATTTTTTCGAAATTCGATATTCTAGGATTCGAAATTACTTCAAGATATAGTTCCAGTTATTCTCATCCTTCTGAATCCCTAACCTCATCTCTAAAAGCTGGCGTTTCAGTTTCGACATTTGAGAATCTTCGCCTGTATAAGGAATGTATTTTTTTCCGTCGATGTCAATAAGCTCCATGGGTGCTATCACGGCTGCAGTGCCTACGCCGCAGGCTTCAACTCTTTTTCCTTCGTCAAATGCCTGTTGAATTTCTTTCACTGAAACCTTGCGCTCTTCCACCTTCATCCCATTCTTACGAGCAAGCGTAAGGATTGAATCGCGCGTAATGCCATCGAGGATCGTACCCGACAATGCAGGCGTAACCAGGGTTCCATCAACAACAAAAACAACATTCATCGTACCTGACTCCTCCATCAATGTATGGTTGTGGCTGTCAGTCCAGATCACCTGGTCAAAGCCCTGAAGGCGCGCAAGGTGTGTAGGATAGTAAGCCGCGCCATAGTTTCCTCCGCATTTTGCATAACCGGTTCCGCCCTCGGCAGCACGGGTAAATGTGGTTTCAACTTTTACCTTTATCGGGTTGGCGAAATATTTTTTTGCAGGCGAACACATGACGATGAATAAATATTCGTCGGAAACCTTTACACCAATCCTTTCTTCAGATGCGATTACAAGTGGACGTATGTACAACGATGCATCTTCATCATCGTCAATAAACTTCTTGTCTGCTTCCACCATTTGCGTCACCGCATGCATAAACAGATCTTCCGGCAACGGTGGCATGCACATGCGCTCCAGCGACAAATTCATGCGCTCGTAGTTTTTCAGGGGACGAAAAATATTTACGCGGCCATCCTTCATCCGGAAGGCTTTCATTCCTTCAAATACTGTTTGCCCATAATGAAAACACAAGGCAAAAGGACTTAGCAAAATTTTCTGAAACCGCTTGAGTTGTCCTTCACCCCACTTGCCGTTCTTGTATTCAGCAATGAACATGTGGTCAGTAGGAAGTTTCCCAAAAGTGGTAGTTGCTACAATATTGGTGTTGGTTTCAGGTGATGTAGACATAATCAGTAGTTTATTTTGGAAAACGGATTTTGGCAAAAATAAAATTTTCAGCGTACCAAATGTCTCTTTTTGCACGGATGAATAAGTCAATTCTGGCATTTGTCAGGATTCAAAGGAAATTCGACCTTCGTAGAAAATATATTTTCAGGATGAAACTATTGTTCTTTGGTCCGCTGGCGGATATTGCCGGAAAAACGAAGTACGATTTATCGCAGGTTCAGAATACAGATGAACTGAAAAAAAAACTTTTTGAAAAACATCCTGAGCTCGTATCTCATACTTTTCTTGTCGCCGTTAATAAAAAAGTGCAGCAGAAAAATGTTGCACTAAAGATTGATGATGAGGTGGCGTTGCTTCCTCCTTTTAGCGGGGGATGAGGGGGACAGGGAGAGCGGGAGAGCGGGTGAGCGGGTGAGCGGGTGAGCGGGTGATTGAGACATGAATTAATTTTTAATTATTCCATTCTTAATTAGTTATAATTCGTGTAATTCGTGGCGGCAATCGGTCACTAAATTCGTGGCAACAGTTTAATGCTTAAAGACACCTTCGGACGTATTCATGATTACCTGAGGATTTCACTTATAGATAAGTGTAATTTCAGATGTCTTTATTGCCTTCCACATTCAGCAATGAATAAAGAAGGCTTCAAAGCATTACCCGGACACAAGCTTATGTCGGCCGATGAAATTTTTGCCTTTGCATCTGCATTTGTAAAACTGGGCGTTAACAAGATCCGTCTCACAGGTGGAGAGCCATTATTAAGACATGATGCTGCAGAAATTATCAGGCGACTTGCAACGCTTCCTGTTACACTCACGGTAACAACCAATGGCAGTAACGTTCATGAGTTCCTTGATACTTTTATGGATGCCGGAATTAAATCCGTCAACGTAAGCCTTGATTCGATGAATGCCGAAACTTTTTTTTCGCTCACCGGCAGAAAAGAATTCAATAAAGTTTTTTCAAATATTGAATTGCTTCTGAAAAATAAGTTTCACGTAAAGGTGAATAGTGTCGTGATGAAGGGTTATAATGAGAATGAAATTTGTGACTTTATTACATGGACAAAGGAATCGCCGGTGCACATCCGCTTTATTGAATTCATGCCCTTTCCGGGAAATCATTGGAAACCCGAAAAGCTGATAACCTATAAAGAGATCCTGGAAGAAATTCAATTAAAATTTCCGTTGGTTGAAAAGCTCAATGATGAAAAGCACGATACGGCAAAAAAATTCCGCGTAAGAAATCATGCAGGAACATTTGCCGTCATCAGCACAATGAGTGAACCTTTTTGCGGCGGCTGTAACAGAATGCGGCTTACAGCTGATGGAAAAATGCGCAATTGCCTTTTTGCAAAAACAGAAACCGATTTGTTGTCATCTCTTCGGGAAGGAAAAGATATTGTACCGCTTATCAAGGAATGTCTTTTTGGAAAACATTATATGCTTGGCGGACATGATGAACTTTTGTGGGCTCAGCAGCATACTGAATCAAAGGAAAGAAGCATGCTGGCAATCGGAGGATGAAAACAGTATGCAGTATTCAGTATTCAGTAGTCAGTAGTCAATTGTGAATCGTGAACCATTGAATTCTATGATTTCTGTTAAGGAAGTAAAGAAAATTTCAAACAAGAAATCTCAAATAGAAAAGAAACACAACGACAATTCCGCATATGATTTCGGTTAAAGAAGCTCAAAAGAAAATTCTGGAAACAGTTTCATCTTCCGGAATAGAAACAAAAAATATTTCTGAAGCAGATGGTCATGTCCTTTCCAAAAATATTTTCTCTCCCCTTGACCTTCCGCCATTTGATCAGTCTGCAATGGATGGTTACGCAATCATTGCTGATGATTATTTTAATAAGAAGTCGATACAGGTTACTGGTGAATCTTCTGCAGGAAAAAGTTTTCGTGGGAAAATTAATTCCGGAAATGCCATTCGGATTTTTACCGGTGCTGAAATTCCCGGAGGCGCTGATGCAGTTGTCATGCAGGAAAAAGTTTCTGTGAATGGAAATGAAATAATAATCGCAGATGAAAACCTGGCCCCCGGACAAAACATCAGGAGTCGTGGATCACAGATCAGGAAGAAAGAACTTGCGCTTGAAAAAGGAATGATCCTCAACCCTGCCGGCGTTGGATTTATTGCTTCGATGGGATTGAAACGTGTTTCTGTGTTCCGAAAACCTTCCGTTATAATCATCACTACAGGTAATGAATTACAAAAACCTGGAAGCAAACTTTCAAAGGGAAAAATTTTTGAATCAAATTCAATAACACTTCTTTCTGCATTGAAGAAAGAAGGAATTGAGAATGTCAAAACATTATTTGTCCCTGACGATGCCCTTAAAACACATAAAGCTTTTCAGCAAGCAATGCGCAATTCAGATTTCATCCTCTTCACCGGAGGAATTTCTGTCGGAGACTATGATTTTGTGGGAAGTGTTTTGAAAAAAGAAAACGCAAAGGAAATATTTTACAAGGTGAAACAAAAGCCCGGCAAGCCTTTGTATTTCGGAACGAAAAATAAAAAATACATTTTCGGCTTGCCTGGAAATCCGGCAGCCGTGCTGACCTGCTTTTATGAATATATCATTCCTGCAATCCGTAAGTTTTCGGGACATACTCATTGCTTTTTACCTTCCATTCAACTTCCTTTGTCGGAAACCATTCAAAAGAAAAAAGGTCTTACACATTTTCTTAAGGCTGTTACTGATTTCAAAACGGTTACTCCTCTCAAAGGACAGGAATCATACATCATGCGCTCCTATTCAGAAGCAAATTGTATTGCTTGTATTTCTGAAGAAGATGAAATTTTAGACGCTGGAAAAATTGTTGCCGTACACTTAATATAGAATTTCCACTTCCGGCTTTATCAAAGCATATGCTCTTGGCTAATTATCCCCTCTACCAATGGACACGTCACTCCTATTATTTTATTTCCTTCTCTTCTTAGTAGCCTTCCTGTATTCGAGCGTAGGCCATGGTGGCGCCAGCGGCTACCTCGCATTGATGGGCTTGTATCATTTCTCACCCGATATCATGAAGCCTTCTGCGCTGATCATGAACATCATCGTTTCACTGATGGCGTTTGCGCAGTATTCCCGCACGAGTCCGCTGAACAAAAAACTTTTCCTGCTGCTAATTGCAGGATCAATTCCAGCTGCATTTCTTGGAGCGGGAATCGAGATAAATGCATTCGTGTACAAAAAAATCCTCGCAGTGATACTGCTGATTCCGGTCTTACGCTTGTTTAACCTGATCGGGAAACCTGCAGCAGCGAAAAAAGATTTTGATCCTTTTTTTATTGTCATCATCGGCATCGTTATAGGATTTGTTTCGGGTATGATAGGAATCGGAGGAGGAATTATTCTGAGTCCCATCATTTTATTTATGGGCTGGGCCGAGATGAAACAAACGGCAACAATTTCAGCACTGTTTATTTTTGTCAACTCCATATCCGGTCTTGCCGGGCTTGTAACAAAAGGTGTCACTATTGATCCTGCTATTTATCTTTGGGTTGGAATTGCTGTAATCGGAGGATTGGCGGGTTCATATTATGGCAGCAAAAAATTCGATAACACGATGCTGAAAAAAATTCTTGGAGTCGTGCTGCTCATCGCTTCCCTTAAGCTTCTCACAGAGAAAAATGGAGGATAGATTTACATACGGTGCATTTATTCTTGCCGGTGGAAAAAGTTCACGCATGGGGACGGATAAAGGACTGATGGATTTTCGCGGAAAGAAAATGATTGAGCATGTCCTCGATGCATCAAGTTCTATTCAGGACCTGAACATCATAAGTAATAATGAAGCATATCGGCAATTTGGGAAACGCGTCTATCCTGACATTTATAAAAACTGCGGACCCCTTGGGGGAATTCATTCAGGGATTTACAATTCAAAATCAGACTGGAACCTGGCAATAACCTGCGATCTGCCTTTTGTAACCTGGGACTTTATATTTTTCCTGCTGAAAAAAATCCATGGAAATCCGTTCGATGCAATTGTACCGGTGCACGATGGCAAGGTAGAACCATTATGCGCGCTCTATTACAAGTATTGTCTGCCAAAAATTGAAGCTATGATTCAGAAAAAAGAATTGAAGATGCAAACTGTTCTTGAGAAATTGAATACGATGTATGTTGAAGTTCCGAAAGATCGATTTGATGCATCACTATTATTCCGCAACATGAATTCTCTCTCTGATTTATCTGCTTCTGACTTACCTCAGCGCACATCGTGATCGAAACACCTGAGAGCATCGCACATTCAGGTGCATTCCCATTTTCTATTTCCCATTTTCCCTGCCTCCGTCAGATAGTTTGATGTCGTTGAGATTACATAGTTACCTTTGGTGTTCATGAAGCTATCAAAAGAAGAACTGCTGCGTTATTCACGCCACCTTTCACTGAAAGAATTTGGCGTTGACTCGCAATTGAAACTGAAACAGGCGAGCATTCTTGTTGTGGGCGCAGGAGGATTGGGTTGTCCGGCATTGCTTTACCTTGCGGCTGCCGGCGTTGGAAAAATTGGCGTCATGGATTTTGATAAGGTTGCACTTCATAACCTTCAACGACAAATATTATTTACGGAAGTGGATATTGGAAAACCCAAAGCAGTTGTATCAGTTGAACATCTGCGGAAAAGAAATTCAATGATTGAATTTGAATCCATTAATGAAAAACTCACACCTGATCTTGCGTTGCAAATTTTCCAACCGTATGACATCATCCTTGACTGTACCGATAATTTCTCTGCGCGTTATGCGATAAATGATGCATGTGTGGAACTGGAAAAACCATTTGTATATGGTTCGCTGTTCCGTTTTGAGGGACACCTTTCTTTATTCAATGCAAAAGACAAAAACGGAAACCGTGGACCCAATTACCGCTCCTTGTTTCCGAATCCTCCCGTCAAGGGAACAATGCCTTCCTGTGAAGAAGCCGGTATCATTGGTTTTCTTCCCGGCCTTATCGGTACGATGCAGGCTGCAGAAACTATTAAATGGATTACGGGAATCGGTGAATCGTTAAGCGGAAAACTTTTAATGGTTAATTCATTGGATATGGATTTTTCAATTTTTGAGATTGAACAAAATGAATCTCAGGAAGAAAATTTAGAACCTTCAAAATCATCCCGATCCCGATAGCTATATGAAAAAGGTTTTTATCAACGGAGAAATACTTCCGGAATTTATTTCGGAGTCTATAAGGAAACACAGTACCAAAAAAGAAATAGGTGCGCACAGTATTTTCCTCGGACAAGTTCGTGATGACCTGATCAATGGAAAAAAAGTAGTGGCAATTGAATACTCCTGCTATGAAGAAATGGCATTGGAAACATTTCACGAAATCCGCGAATCTGCTTTTGCAAAATTCAACCTGACGTGCATGCACATTTACCATTCGGTTGGTAAGGTTGATGC
>Ga0193740_1000364_pt1 | contig 12815 bp, 13 predicted proteins | sample L2s1metaG_FD_145072 | JGI IMG/M metagenome (GOLD analysis project Ga0193740, IMG submission 145072) | Soil microbial communities from a riparian zone of the East river system, Colorado, United States - L2s1 | ecosystem: Environmental > Terrestrial > Soil > Riparian zone | place: USA: East River... | reverse complement strand
TTATGAAGAAGATCCTGTAATGTTTATGGAAAGTGAAGTGATGTATGGCGATAAAAGTGAAGTGCCCGAAGAAGAATATTATATTGAATTAGGCAAGGCCGATGTAAAAAAGGCGGGACGTGATGTGACCATCGTTTCTTTCAATAAAATGATGAAAGTTGCACTTGGCGCAGCTGATGAGTTGGAAAAAGAAGGCATCAGCGCTGAAGTGATCGATCTTCGTACTATTCGTCCGTTGGATTGGATGACCATACTTGAGTCAGTGAAAAAAACAAATCGCTTGGTGATCGTAGAAGAGCAATGGCCGTTTGCGTCTATCTCGTCTGAAATAACTTATACAATTCAAAAGGAAGGATTCGATTATTTGGATGCCCCAATTCGTCGTATAACTGCTGCAGATGCTCCTTTGCATTATGCGCCTAATCTTGTGGCAGCAGCTCTACCGGATGTTTCACGTACCGTTAAACTGGTAAAGGATGTAATCTATATGAAAAAGTAATGTCTACGGTCAATAATTTACTCCTGCATTTCTCATAAGAATGCAGGTTTTTTTTTATTCACAATTATTACGATATTATTTATAAAAATACCCAGATGTTTATGCAACCATTTGGCTTTTTATACGCATCTTCGCCTCGGTTTTTCATAGGATATTGGATTTTACAACGAGGCTGGGTTTCTACCCGGCCTCTATTTATTTACGAGCCTTCCTAAAGGCAAGAAAAGGTCCCCATTTCCCAAAAAACATCACCATCTTTTCAAACTTCCTTTTTCAAATTGCCATTCCGGTGTATATAAAGGGTAAATGTCTGATAAATCATACCACGGACTCAAATCAGAAGCAGTATAGTTTTTTAAGATATGAATATCCTGCGCCGGCATATAGCCCTGCGATAAAAGAAATATTATTTTGCCTGCCTCATTTTTTGCAGCAGCCATTACCGTAACTGCATGTCCCGGAAACCCTCCATAAACAAATATATCACCAGGTTGAAGTGACTTGCCATCGTTTACAGGCTTCAATTGTTTTGATAACGAATAAGTGCCACAATAAGAAAAAACAAACTCCATGAAAGAATTATATTCTTGTTGAATATTGGGTTCCCTTTTATGAATGTTATAGGATACAAGTTTAGCACCTTGCTCTTTCCATCGCATGCCTTTTAACCAGTTTTCAAATAATATCTCGTTTCCTGAAGTTGTTAAAAATTTTATTTGATCATATAAATGCTTTTCAAAAAGATAATCGGCTCTCAACTTCATTGCTACATCTGCACATTGAATAAGATCTTTTTTTCCAATATCAATATTCAATACGCCATACTGCACATCCTGGTTTGATTTTAATTTCCCATTGTAGAGGTAAACGATCTTGCTCTTTTTAAGCTTTAAATCAAGTAACCAATTTGAATAAACCGAATCGCCTTCTTCCAAATAATTGAATCCCTTTGGTAAGGGAATTCCCCTAATATTTTCTGTATTGATCGCGGTTAAGTTATCGGCAGATCTTGTTTCAAAATTATTTTCCGGATCAGTGCAGGAACTGATAGCAAACAAAAGAGTTGTGAGCACCTGAAAGTATATCGGCATGGTTGTGGTTTTGGGTAAGAAACAACAACCATTATTTTCCATATCCCATACATGTTAATGATTTTTTAAGATGTTCCTGAATTGAACTATTTTCACGCCTATTGAATAATCTTACACTATGGCTGATATACTTATTATTGATGATGAAAAAGCGATCCGAAAGGCACTTACTGAAATTCTTTCCGCCGAAGGATATAGGACCGAAGAAGCCGGCGATGGCGAAGAGGGCCTAAAAAAATTCAAAGAAAAATCTTACGATGTTGTCCTTTGTGATATTAAAATGCCAAAGCTTGACGGCATTGAATTTCTACTAAAAGCTACCGAATCAAATAGCGATGTTCCGGTGATCATGATCTCTGGTCATGGTAATATAGAAACTGCCGTGGATGCCGTTAAAAAAGGAGCATTTGATTATATATCAAAACCACCTGATCTGAACAGGATGCTTATCACCATTCGCAATGCGATGGACAGAAGCACTTTGGTAACTGAAACTAAAGTGCTGAAGCGTAAAGTGAATCGTGTACAGGAAATGATCGGTGAATCTGCACCTATAAAAAAGATCAAAGAAACAATTGAAAAAGTGGCTCCGACTGATGCAAGGATAATGATCACAGGAGACAATGGAGTAGGAAAAGAATTAGTGGCAAGATGGATACATGAAAAAAGCAGCCGTGCTTCCGGCCAGTTAGTAGAAGTAAACTGCGCTGCTATTCCAAGTGAACTCATCGAAAGCGAATTATTTGGTCATGAAAAAGGTTCTTTTACGTCTGCTATCAAGCAGCGTATTGGAAAATTTGAGCAGGCGAATGGCGGCACTTTATTTCTTGATGAAATAGGCGATATGAGTTTGAATGCGCAGGCAAAAGTTTTGCGGGCATTACAGGAAGGAAAGATAACACGTGTAGGAGCCGATAAAGATATCAATGTGGATGTAAGAATTATTGCAGCGACAAATAAAGACCTGCTGAAAGAAGTGGAGGAGAAACGTTTTCGTCTTGATCTATATCATCGCATAAGCGTTATTCTTATTCACGTGCCTTCACTTAATGAAAGAAAAGATGATATTCCCTTATTGGTTGAACGATTTCTTTCTGATATATGCACCGAATATGGTGTTGCTAAAAAAAATATTGACGACGAAGCATTAAAATTATTACAGGAGTATAACTGGACTGGTAATATCCGTGAGCTGCGAAACGTGGTGGAAAGACTTATTATTCTTTCTGGCAAAATGATCTCAACAGAAGATGTGAAGTCTTATGTTGTACCAAAATAGCTTCTTTTGCATCATTAACATTTCCTTTGTGAGGCTTATAAACTCTGATAGCCGCCTATCATTACAGCTTCTGACAGAAATAAACGGTAACCATTATCTTTGTCCGCATTAAAAATCACTGAATGCCTTTACAGCACCTATTCATTATCTACCTTATCGGTACCCTTATTGTTTTTCTTCCTGCTTTTGGTTTTTATAAATTATTTCAAAAAGCCGGCGCACCGACGTGGAAGGCCTTTGTTCCCTTTTATAACACATGGGTTATGCAGGAGCTTGCACAACGGCCGAAGCATTGGGTTTTCTGGCAATTAATTCCTGTTGGTGGTTGGTTCATCAGCATGGGAATATTTATCGAATTTGTTAAGATCTTTGGAAAATTCTCCTTTCTTCATCATGCAGCAGCATCCTTACTTGCGCCATTTTATTTTCCTTATATCGCTAATAGAAAGGATACAAAATTCATTGGAGCAGAAGCAGCCAGAAAACATAAAAAATCAGGAACAAGAGAGTGGATCGATGCGGCTGTGTTTGCAATAGTAGCAGCAACGCTTATTCGTCTTTTTATTTTCGAAGCATATACTATTCCAACCGGCTCAATGGAAAAATCATTATTAGTAAATGATTTTCTTTTTGTAAGTAAATTAAGCTATGGCCCCAGGGTTCCCAATACACCATTGTCAATTCCATTTATACATAATTACATTCCCGGTATAGGAAATAAATCTTATAGCCAGGCGATCAAATTGCCTTATATCCGCTGGTGGCAACAACCTGTAAAAAGAGGCGACGCTGTTGTGTTTAATTTCCCCGCTGGTGATACTGTTATCCATGCTGATAATTTTGAATCAGCGGATCCATACTATGCGATAAAGAGAAGAGCTGCATTAGGCAGTCCAAGAGATATTGACATTTTGAATAATCCATCTCTTTACCCGGTTGTGGAGCACCCTGCTGATAAAACTGATAATTATATAAAACGATGTGTTGGCATTGCAGGCGATACATTACAAGTGATCAATGGAGATGTTTATATTAACGGAATAAAGCAGCAAACACCGGTAAATTCTGCCCGTAAATATTTGGTCGAAGTAAAGGATAATGTAACTCTTGACGAAGGCGGGCTCAAAGAAATGGGTATGATGATGAATCCTGGTGATTTTGACCCTCAAAGCAGATCTATGTACACTCTTAATATGACTGTGGCGGAAAAAGCATTGTTGGAGAAATCTTCTTTGGTAAAGAAAATAGAACCACTCATTGATAATGAGCCGCGGCCTTATGACCTTTTTCCCTATGATACTTTGCATAAATGGGCAGTTGATAACTATGGTAAAATATGGATACCAAAGAAAGGAGATACACTTACATTAACGCCGACTGATTATCCAGTTTATGAAAGGGCGATCCGAAATTATGAGCATAATGATTTCTATATGAAGGATGGTAAATTCTTTTTAAATGGAAAAGAAGTAACCAGCTATACCTTTAAAATGGATTACTACTGGATGATGGGAGATAACCGGCATAATTCACAGGATAGTCGTTTCTGGGGTTTTGTTCCGGAAGACAGGGTTGTTGGGAAAGCGTGGCTTATTTGGTTCAGTTGGGATAAAGGCCCTAGATGGAACAGGCTATTCAGATTCGTAAAATAATTTCAACTATCCCGCCTCTGGCGGGATTTGTTGTTTTAGGAAAATGAACTAACTTATCGACATGAAGGAAAATAAAATTGAGATCAGTTATAAGGTTTTTGATGATATCAACGAATTAGCTAAAGAAGATGCATGGCTGCTGAATGAGGCCCGGGATGTAACAAAACAAGCTTATGCGCCTTATTCAAATTTTTATGTAGGCGCTTCGGCAAAGCTGGTGAATGGAGAGATCGTTGCAGGCACTAACCAGGAAAATGCATCCTATCCCGTTGGCTTATGCGCAGAAAGAGTTTTACTCGCCTCTGCTTCTACTTTATACCCGGGAGTTGCAATTGATACAATGGCCATCAGCTATCAAAGCGGAAATGGAAACAGCAATCAGCCTATTGCTCCATGTGGTATGTGCAGGCAATCATTACAGGAATATGAGATGCGTGTAAAAAAGCCGATTAGGCTGATTCTTGCGGGGCTTGAAGGAAAAATATTTGTTTTTGAAAAGGCAAGTCAATTATTGCCGCTCGGCTTTACCAGTGAATCGATGATGTAATGAAAAGAGGTAGATCCCTTTTTTTTAAAATCCTGCTTCATGTCTTTCTTCCCTTATTGATTGGGCTTTTTATTTATGTTTTTTATCGTTCAAATGTTTGGATCAACCGGTTTTTGAATTGGACATTTAATGAACAGCTAGACACTGAAAACTATCCTGTAATAACAAGATGGATGATCTATTCCGGTCCTGACTTTTGTTGGGCTTATTCTTTTGCTTCCGCAATTTTTATTTTAAACCATTTATATAAATTTTCGTCTCATCGTTTTGTATTTATTATTGTTTTGTTGTTGACGGGGGCATCGGAAATAATCCAGTTTTTTTTTACATCACATTTTACGTTTAGTTTTCCTGATTTGATTTTTATAGTGTTAGCATGTATCCTGTCTGCAATTCTAAATAAAAGAATATGAAACGAATAACCCGAAGCCTTATTCTATTTATTGTCGTTGCATTTTATGTTTTGCTTTATTGGGCAACATCAGTTGACAAATGCGACGAAGATTGTCAAAAGCAAATTGAACTTTCTGCATTATTGGCGAAGAACAGAACTTATGTGTATGGTGCATGGAGGTGTTCGCAGTCATATATCTCGGATACATTATGTGTAAGTTTAAAAGATACTGTTGGAGTAAATTGGGATCTCCTTGCTGATACAGCTTGCCAGTATGCAAACAGTTTAGGCCTTTATCACCAGAAAATATTTCTAATTAAGATAGGAGTATCTCGACCGGACACAGTTGCAAGAAAACAATGTCCTTAAAAAAGAGTCTGCACGCCATGCGCCACTTTTGCTTCGAGTTCAAGCAACCATTTTTTTCTCCATAATCCTCCACCATAGCCAACCAATTCACGATTGGAACCAATAACACGATGACAGGGAACAATGATGGCGACATTATTTCTCCCATTTGCATTTGCAACAGCTCTGGTAGCCTTTGTATCACCTGTTTTTCTTGCTAGCTCAAGATAGCTGATCGTTTTTCCATAGGGAATTGTCATTAACTCATTCCAAACTTCTTGTTGAAATGGAGTACCCGGTTGATGAATCGGCAATTCAAAAATTCTTCGTTCACCCTGGAAATATTGTATCAATTGTTCAAGGCACTGTATCATTAATGGCGGTAGATTTTTCTTTCTGCCTTCCGGTTTTTGTGCCTTATCAAAAAAAGAAACTTCACTTATATAATTTTCCGTGCCTGAAATTTTGAGCAAGCCAACAGGAGAGTGATAGTAAGTTGTATAAGAAACAATGTCAGGTATGTTAGCCGATGCGTTGTCCATTTTTAACGGCCCTTTCAGGTTGCAATAAAATTACATGATTGTTTTCATCATAAACACCCAGGACAAGACATTCGCTGAAGAAGTCAGCTATTTGTTTGGGAGGGAAATTAACGACAGCGATTACTTGCCTGTTAACCAGGTCTTCTTTTTTGTAGTAATTGGTAACCTGTGCCGAAGATTTTTTGATGCCTAATTCATCGCCGAAATCGACCCAGATCTGGTAAGATGGTTTTCTTGCTTTTGGAAAATCTTTTACATCAATGACAGTACCACAACGGATCTCGACTTTTTCAAAATCATTCCATGAAATAACGGACATAATTTTTATTTAGTCCAGTAAGTTAGCCAAATCCTGTAATTCTTTTTGCTTATGAAGATCTTTTTCACTGGTAAAACATTTACTACATTCTTCCAATAAATATTTTATAACAGAACGATTGTTCTGTGGTTTGAAAAATGCCGGAGTTGGCTCTATAGAAATTCTTTTAAAATAACTGGCTACATCTTTATGAGTAAATACTTGTCCGCTGGTAGGATCGATATAAAACTCAATTTTCTCCTGTGGATTTTCAAGGGTCTCATCGCTATAGCCATGCTTAAAATAGGCCAGCACAAATTGTTTCGGAATAGAAACTGCTTTTACAGGAATATCAAGCAACTCTGCAAGCACCAGGTATAATATCCCATTGCTAAGCTGGTTGCCTCTTTTTGCTTCCAGTGTTTTATGAATTAAAAACTCATTTATTTCCTGGTAATTTATTTCTCCGCCTTTCAGACCGTAGTAACTATAAAGAATACTGGTGACGATATTTATTTGCTCTAATGGAGTGAGATAGTTATTTAATTCAAGCCATATGTTACGGCGAATTTTTTCTATTTCCTGTAGTACGGGTGCTGTAGCAAGATCAGGATATTGAAATTTAGAAACGAGCAATGCACCAAGCATCAGGTCATGGTGGCCGGAAACATTCCATTGCCTGAAATCTTCACTAAGGTCACGATAATGCAAACGATGAATGAGCAATTCAATCCGTTGCTGCACATTTTCATCAGGGATCGTTTCCCATAAATGTTCAAGACTTGGAATGATGTTTTTGCCGTAGTCAATTATTTTTTCTGACACGGCGCCAAAAACCTCTTCATCTGGGTCGTCGAGAAGGGTAAAAAGTGCGGATAATTCTTTTGTGGTTTCCATTGGCGGCATTGGGTTTTGTAAATATCTCTTTTAATAACGACGCAAAACCGTTAAAATTTTCCACAGGTGGGGAGAAAGCTTTACATGCATATTTTTTTTGCTTACAACTTATTACCTATCACTTATAACTTCCTTGCTATCACCATCCAATCCCATGGTTTTGGGTCTGTTAACCATTTCGGAGGCTTTAGAAACTCTGTGTCCCACTCGTATTCTATTTTCTGAAAATCTTCCGCTTTAAATCCTTCGTTGCTGAGGAGTAGCTGTAGTTCTTCTTTGAGGTAATGCTTGGTAGGAACACTATCAATCTCTGCATTGCCTTGTAAGATATTTTTTAATTGAACACCACTCTTTTTTTTGCTGACCACGCCGTTGGCATCTTTATCGGGATTCCATCTTTGGCGAATGATGGAAGTGAGCATGGAAGACTCAAGAGAAGGGATGACAAGGATCAAATGACCATTTTTCTTTATGCACTTTTTTAGGTTTGTAAAAAAAGTATTTCTTTTTTTCAATGAATCAGTTAGAATAGCATTTATGCAAATAGCAACATCACACAATTGCATTTTTGCTTTTGGGTTTGACATATCAATGCGATCGTATTCAACATTTATGAATTCAGGATAAAGTTTCTTAGCTATTTCAAGATTTTCGGCAGATATATCAACTGCATACACTTTTTTAAAAACAGGAGAGAGGACGGGTAACCATTTACCTATGGCACAACCAATATCAATAACCGTTTTATTCTTAGATGAAACTTTTTTTATAGCAGAGACGATTATTCCTTTATTGTCATTTTTTAAAACATCAAAAATTTCTTCATTGTATTCCGGTGCAATTTTCTCCCAGTATGTACGATCCATTTTTTAAAATTTATAAGGGGAGGACATGTAATCTGCTCCTTTCAAAACATTGCCGGTGAAATCAAATAAGGTTACATTATCCCATCCCGAACCAATGCCCCAGCTATCATTAAGTCTTGATGTGATCCACGCAGGTTCCCAATACTGAATGCCTTTGCCTCCTCCATTGATGATGGCCTGAGTAAGGTCTTTTAAATAGCGATATTGGTCATCGACAGAAATCGTATAACCAGGAGCCGCGTCATTGGGAGAAAAAATATTATTGTAGTTATCGCCATTACCTGTTGTCCATGGGTAACCGGTTTCCACGATCATAACAGTTTTATTATAGGTTGTCACAAGTTTCCTGATCGTATCTGTTACTCCCTGCATTGTTTTTACTGTCGACCATTTAGTATAATGTGATAAACCGATAATATCATAATCGGTTACACCTTCATTAGTAATTCCATTCATCCACCAACCCGCAGATTGCAGTTGAGCTTCGTGAATGATTACTTTTGGTTTGATGGTTGATGTAGCTGAAAAATCACGAACTGCCTTAATACCGCTTTTCAATAATGTTGCATAGGAAGCAAAATTGTTATTTACAATTTTACCTGCTGGCCAGCACATACCATTGTTCGTTTCATTTCCAACCTGCACTAATTCAGGCGTAAGATTTTTACTCTTATAATAATTTAGAACCGCTAATGTGTAATTGTAAACAGAATCTTTAAGAATATTTAAAGGCAAACCTGCCCATGCAGCTGGCGTTTCTTGTGCACCCGGGTCAGCCCAACGATCACTATAATGAATATCGAGACTAACTGCCATGCCTGCTTCTTTTGCACGACGAATTGATTTCTCTACTCCAAAGAGATCATAATACATTTTTCCATTATTCAAATTGCCGATCCATGTTGGAGTATGCCAGAGTCGTACACGAACTGTATTGGCGCCGTGATCTTTTAAAATCTTGAAACAATCTTTCACTTTTCCTGAATCACTGTAAGTGCCCCCATAATCTTCTATTTGATTTACATATGAAAGATCAACACCCATGTTAAATTCGTCCCAGCGATAAAATTTCTTTTCAACTGTTGTTGTATTTGCCGGGGCGTCTTTTTTACAAGAAAAAGATGCCAGCCATGCAGCAGCTATAATTAGCAAAATATTTTTCATGCTGTAAAGTTAGGTATATGTTTTGCGATTTTTTTCTAAAGCAAGATGAAAACATATTTTTTCAATAATCTTCTATCTAGTTAGTACCTTGATAAAAATTTGCCAATGAAAAAGAAAACTACTGGAAATTATTCCCGTCGTTCTTTTTTACGTGATGCCTCCATTGTTGCCGGCGGATTTATGATCGTACCAAGGCATGTTTTAGGAAAAGGATTTTTAGCGCCAAGCGATAAATTAAATATTGCAGGAATAGGAGTAGGAGGAAAGGCTGAAGTAAATCTTCCTTATGCATGGAACAATGGGGCTGAAAACATTGTTGCTCTTTGTGATGTAGATGATCGCATGGCTGTGAAAGCAAGAAAGATGTGGCCCAATGCACCTTACTATAAAAATTTCAGGGAGATGCTCGATAAAGAGCAAAAGAATATTGACGCAGTAGTCATCACAACACCGGATCACATGCATGCTGTCCAGGCATTACCGTGCATGCAACTGGGTAAACATGTCTATTTGGAAAAACCCTTGACACATGATATTTACGAAGCAAGAATATTAACGCAGGCCGAAAAGAAATATAAGGTAGTAACACAAATGGGCAACCAGGGAAGCAGTGGTGATGATACAAGAAATGTAGAAACATGGATACAGGCAGGAGTTATTGGCCCAGTGCATACGGTCCATGTTTGGACAAACCGCCCTGTATGGCCATCTGGTGTTTCATTGCCAACTGGCAAGCATGATGTGCCAAAAGAATTGGATTGGGATCTTTGGTTAGGAACCTCGCCGGTCAGAGATTATAATCCTGCTTACCTTCCTGCTATCTGGCGCGGTTGGACAGATTTTGGAACAGGATCATTAGGTGATATGGGTTGTCATTTTATGGATGTTCCTTATCGTGCATTAAAATTGGGTTATCCAGTTTCAATGGAGTGTAGCGTTACATCTGTTTACACAGGCTTTTTCCAGGAAAGCTTTTATAAAGGAAGCTTTCCTCCTTCTTCAAAAATTCATATTCAATTTCCAAAGCGTGGAAATTTACCTGCAGTACAGTTGATATGGTATGATGGAGGTATTAAACCAAAACGTCCTGCTGAACTTTTACCTGATGAGGAATTTGCGGAATGGGATGGAGGAATTTTATTTGAAGGAACAAAAGGAAAATTAATGGCAGGTTTGTTTGGCAGGAATCCAACATTGCTTCCAACTAAATTGATGAAGACAACGAATCTTCCAAAATCAAAATTTCCATTTGTTTCAAATGGATCAGAAGGACACCAGAAGCAATGGACTGATGCATGTAAGAAAGGTTATGGTACGTATACAAGTTCTCCATTCTCACAAGCCGGGCCTTTAACAGAAACTGTATTGATGGGCAATCTTGCTGTATTAAGTTATAATCATTTTGAAATGCATGGCAATGAAAGAAAATTCAATGGCCGGAAACAATTGTTATGGAATGGTGAGAATATGAAGATCACCAACTTTGAGCCGGCCAATCAATTTGTGAAAAGAGTATACAGGAGTGGTTATAGATTGGAGTTGTGATAGGATTGCTAAAATGCAAAATGGTTAAATTGTTATGCTCTAAAACAATTTAACCATTTAATAATGCATCATTAAATATCTTAATATTTAAGCAACTTTGTTCCTGTTATTTCGATTGGCTTATCTTCTTTAATAGTAACTTTTACTTTTGCTCCTCCGCCACTGAGTAACTCGAATTTTGCTCTGACAAAGTCAATACCACCTGCAAAACTATTGTCACCTTTATAATCCATAGCTTCCATTATCTGTCCATTTATTTTTGCAAAAAGCTGGTCGCCATCTTTATAAAATTCGATCATTGATTTGTCACTCATTTCATACAACCCTTCAATTTTTTTGAAAGCGGCTGCTTCGAGCACATATTCTTCTTTTAAATAAACATCAAACTTTACTACTTTCTCATTCTTTGAATTCTTTGTCATGTCAAGAACACGATTCAAAGCACTTGGGTCTTTTGCACTTATATCTTCAGCAATATGTTTATCACCTTTGAAATAAACTTGTGTTACCAGGTCCTGTACGCCATTAGCGGAGATCCTCATATGAATATGTGCTGGTCTTGTCATAGCAGCACTTACAGCATAAGGCACCGGATAGATGGATTTGAAATTATATTTTCCATCAGCACCGGTTTTAAATGAAGAACGATAAACATATGCATCAGAGGTATTATCATACACACCATTCTCGTCGCAATGCCATATTTCAACCAATGCACCTTTTAAAGCTTTGCCATCCTTTCCAAAAACTGTTCCACTGAAATGCATTATTTCTCCTTTGGTTCCCGCCTGTACAAGATCAGTTTTAAATGGAGCACCGGGACGATAGAATGGCCCGAGAATATCTGTAGTCGTTGGATCGGTTCCAACATATTTTTCTCCATCCCATTTTATTTTTCCGAATACGCCGATCGTTAATGCAAGCATTGATGAGTTCTGGATAAATTTTCTACGTTTCATTGTTTGGTGGTTTTGTGGTTTAAAAAATGAGAAGGATTTCAGAGGGGAGAAGGAAGTTGTTGTAAGGTATGAAATAAAATAGATTTGAAATTAATTGCTTGCAGCTAACGAACAGGGTTTACCGAATGTTTGGATTTGCAAAACAGCCGATTGTATTTCCTTCCAGACTTTTGGTAAACCCCATGTTGTACGCTGTTTTCTACTGCTGCCAATACTTTATTTTGAGTTTCTGAAGATATTGAACACTCTCATTAGAAAAGCAAGGATATTTCTTGCCGTTCTTTTTTGCTGCTTCATTGTAGGTCAATAGAAATGAAACAGGATCTTCTACAGCAACAATATGAGTTTGCAATAGACTTGCTTTTTTTATTACATTTCCCATGAAACGACCAGGAACGTGTCCTCCGTTTTGACCAAACGCACCTGCCAGTGCTGCAAAGCCACTGTATTGTCGCAGTACCTCTCCTGAACGATTGGCAAGGGTTAAAACGCTATCTAGTCTTTTAATTAGTGTAATAGAAAGCGACTCGTCACCTGCAGTCAGTTGCTTTAATTCCTTGTACAAAGGTGAGTTCGTTTGAAGTAATAATGGTTTATCAATTAAATCAGCGATACCTTCTTCAGCTACGTTTTGTAGGAAATACAGAAGGTTAAAGTCGGGAGCACTGTAGTCTATGTCTTTTTTGAGCTTCTGTAGAAAAGCAACAGAAACGACCGAGTGAAATGCCTCATGG
>Ga0193740_1000363_pt1 | contig 12823 bp, 14 predicted proteins | sample L2s1metaG_FD_145072 | JGI IMG/M metagenome (GOLD analysis project Ga0193740, IMG submission 145072) | Soil microbial communities from a riparian zone of the East river system, Colorado, United States - L2s1 | ecosystem: Environmental > Terrestrial > Soil > Riparian zone | place: USA: East River... | reverse complement strand
CGGAATTAGGTTTGGATTTTTATGTCAATACCTTCAGCCAGATCAAAAAAGAATTTCCAACGATCAAACTGCATACACTTGGCCCACCAGAAGTAGCGCATATCACCAAACTGGAAAAAAGTAACCACCATGATGTATTGGTTGCATTAAAAAAAGCCGGTATGGATTCATTACCCGGCGCTGGTGCAGAAATATTAATTGACAGAGTAAGAAGATTGATAAGCAAAGGAAAATGCGGCGCACAGGAATGGCTTGATATCATGCATGAAGCACATAAACTAAATATCACTACATCGGCAACGATGATGTTTGGTCATGTAGAAACCATAGAAGAACGTTTTGAGCATTTGATAAAAATAAGAGAAGTGCAAAGCCGCAAGCCGGAAAATGCAAAAGGCTTTCTCGCTTTTATTCCATGGACTTTCCAGGATGTGGACACATTACTTGCAAAGATCCGCGGAGTACATAACCTTACAACACCTGATGAATATATCCGCATGATCGCAATGAGCCGCATCATGTTACCTAATATTAAAAATATACAGGCAAGCTGGCTTACAGTTGGGAAACAAGTCGCACAACTTTGTTTACATGCCGGTGCTAATGATTTCGGAAGTATCATGCTGGAAGAAAATGTGGTAAGTGCAGCCGGTGCTCCGCATCGCTTTACTTATAAAAGCATACAACAAGCAATTCATGAAGCAGGTTTTGAACCGCAGCTTCGTAACCAGCAATATGAATGGAGGGAATTGCCGCAGACTATTGAAGAGCAGGTGATTGATTATTGAAGTGAAGGAATGGAACGTCATGAAAAAAGATAAGCTTAAGTAATTGTTATGCTAAAAATAACCCAAGAGAATTACGACGAGTATAAAAAAGTGTTTGAAATACTCTGGCAATTTCAGGCACAACTTTTTCAAATGGATCCGAATGTTGAATATTCACCTGTTAATGTTTTATCCTCTTGGGAAAAGCAAAATATGTCAATGGCGAGAAGAGGTTTGAAGGAGGGTCTTAGAGATACTATGACAATGATATTGCAGTTGCCAATTGAGACTAGGGCTATAATAAACCAGACGTTAATTAGTGAAGGACTTCCAGGGCTTCAGAAAATTACTTCTGAAATCAAAGACATACCAAACAAGGTTTTAAAAAGGGGAAAAATCAAGAATTTGGATGAATACTATGTGGTAAAAGAGATACTTGATGATACAGATTCAAATATTTCAAAAGGAGATATTACAAAACTGAATAACCTTTTTTTTGAATTTGAGAAAAACTATTCAGAAACGAAAAATGGCAAATAATCTGAATTAATGGAATAACCCAATTAAAATGAATCCGATTAATCTTTTCAAACTCTTTCTTACTTTTTTCTTTACTATTTTATTTTGCTCAACTTATAGTCAGCAACCCTACTTCCCCGACTCTACCTGGCAAACAAAGAAACCGACAGAATTAAAAATGAATGCAGCGTTATTGGACAGTGCTGTAAGTTTTGCTATTCGAAATGAAACTAAAACTGATTATGATCTGCGTATTGCTAATTTAAAAGCATTCGCAAACGAGCCTGATTTTAAAATAGCGGGTCCGATGAGAGAAAGAGGTAAACCCGCCGGAATAATTTTAAAGAACGGGTATATCGTGGCGCAATGGGGAGATGTAAAAAGAGTGGATATGACTTTCAGTGTAACCAAAAGCTATCTTTCAACTCTTGCCGGACTAGCTTTGGACAATCATATAATAAAAAATATTGATGACCGTGTAAATGAATATGTGTGGGACGGGAAATTTGAGGGCGATCATAATTCTAAAATTACATGGCGTCATTTATTAACACAATCATCCGATTGGTCCGGTTGTTTATTTGATGTATGTGATTGGGCTGATCGTCCTCCACGGCAAGGAACAATAGATGACTGGAAGAACAGGAAGCTACTTGAACCCGGAACAGCATTTGAGTACAATGATATTCGTGTGAATTTATTAGCCTACTCATTATTGCAGGTTTGGAGAAAGCCATTGCCGGTTATTTTACGGGAAAAAATTATGGACCCTATTGGTGCTTCCACATCATGGCGCTGGCATGGGTATGATAATTCATTTGTCAATGTAGATGGAATGATGATCGAATCTGTAAGTGGTGGGGGACATTTCGGTGGCGGTCTCTTTATCAATACACTTGACCATGCAAGATTTGGTTTGCTGTTTTTAAGAAAGGGTAAATGGAAAAATAAGCAATTGATCTCTGAACAATGGGTGAATGCTGTAAACAAACCTTCTGCAGCAAATAGATCTTATGGGCTTATGTGGTGGACCAATGAAGAAAACCGATTGGGGAATGTTTCAAAAAATATTTATTCAGCCGATGGTTTTGGCGGCAATTTTATTGTTGTTGATAATGAACATGACCTAGTGATCGTTGTAAGATGGCTGGAGCCAAATAAAATTGGTGAGATGGTGCGTTTAGTGATCAACGCAGCAGAAAACAAATAATCAAACCAAATGAGCACAAAGCTTGTAAAGATCATTCCTGTTCTTGAATCTGCAGATATTGACAGGGATGTTAAATGGTACAAAGAGAAAACAGGTTTTGAACTTTCTTTTTCTCATGATAAAATGTATGCGGGTCTTTACCGTGAGGATCTTGAAGTACATCTTCAATGGCATGCTGGTACAAAAGACGATCCCATGAACGGAGGTGCCGTGATACGCATTGATGTAAAGAATATTAAGTCGCTTTTTGAAGAATTCAAACAACGGGGAACAGTGAAACAAGAAGAACTAAGGCAAAACACTCCCTGGGGGACGAATGAGTTTGCTTTTCATGATCTGAATTCAAATGCGATCTTTATTTCAGAAGATATTTAACGAAATAACCAAATTAACTTTCAACACTGCGTTGGCAAACCGATTGATGGTAATATTATCCTTGGTTTTTTTCTTTGGACAGTGTTCTACAAAGAAGACAACGGAACTATAACGGCCGCACCCGGTGAAGTATGGCTTTCTCATGAACATATTCTTGTTGATTTTATCGGGGCCGATAGTATTGATCCCCAAAAATGGGATCATGATTCGGTGATTAATACGATAAGTCCTTACCTGGAAGAAGTAAAAGATCAAAATGTAAAATATTTTGTCGATGCCACACCTGCCTACCTTGGCAGAGATGTATCGCTCCTGGAAAAGATCGCAAAGAAAACAGGATTAACTATCATAACGAATACGGGTTTTTATGGAGCAACTAATAATAAATATATTGCCGCTTTTGCTTTTGGTAAAACAGCAGAAGAGCTTGCTGAAATATGGATCAATGAATTTAAAAATGGAATAGAAGGGACAACCGTAAAACCCGGGTTTATTAAGATCAGTGTTGATGCAACAGATACACTTGATGCTATAGATCAAAAGCTGGTAAAGGCAGCAGCCATTACTCATTTACAAACAGGATTGACAATTGCTTCTCATACAGGTTATGCAAAGGCATTGTGGCCGCAATTAAAAATTCTTAAAGAGATGAATGTTTCCCCACGGGCATTTATATGGGTTCATGCACAAAGTGAAAATGATAATAATAACTATTTACTTGCTGCAAAAGAAGGTTGTTGGATAAGTTTTGACGGCCTGGGATGGGATCTCGAAAAACATATAGAGAAGATTCTATTTGCAAAAGAACATAAAGTGCTTAACAGGGTATTGATATCACATGATGCTGGTTGGTATGACCCTCAAAAACGAACCCAGGAAATAAAACCTTATACAAATATTTTTAAAGAATTATACCCGGCATTGGTATCAAAAGGTTTCAGCAAAGGAGAATTTGATCTCATAATAAGCGACAATCCGGCCAAAGCGTTTTCAATAAACATAAGAAGGCGATAAATAGATAACTTGCAGCCTTTGATCGTTATAGTATAATAAGTAAGTATGAATAGAAAATTATCATGGCTTCGCAAAACAGGTATTGCTGAAGGAATTTCCTTTTTGGTATTGCTTGGTATCGCCATGCCGTTGAAATATATTTTTAAGCAACCAATGGCTGTAACAATTTGCGGCTGGGCTCATGGAGTTTTATTTGTTGCTTTTCTTTTTCTTGCATGGGAATACAAAACAGATAGAAACAAATCAGTCAAATGGTTTGGACTTGCTTTTATCGCAGCCCTTGTCCCTACCGGAACTTTTTTCTTTGATAAAAAATTAAAGGAAGAAGAAACGATCAGTTCGTCCCAAGCTGATTAGCTTTAAAAACTCTTAAAAAATTTTCTCCCAGGATCTTACGAACATCTTTTTTACTATATCCTCTTTCCAATAACGCTTTTGTGATCAAAGGAAAATCCTGAACGCCATTTAATTCTCTTGGCCCGGCTTCAATGCCATCAAAATCTGAACCAAGCCCAACAAAGTCCACACCAACAAGTCTTACAATATAGTCAAGATGATCGAGTAACAGTGAAAGCGGCGGACGTATAGAATTTGTTTCTTCTTTATATTTTTCCATTGTCATTATTCCCGCATAGTCCGGCTGTGTTCCATGAGCAATCAATGAATCAATTTCTGGTTTGTGCTTTGCTATTAATTGACCTGCTTTTTTTTCATAAGTGCTGTCAAGGAAGCCGGCATAAAAATTAAGATGAATAACACCGCCATTTTTAGCGATCGCTTTTATCTGGTCATTTTTTAGATTTCTGCGATGATGACAAAAAGCCCATACAGAACTATGCGAAGCGATGATCGGTTTTTTTGTAAGTTTTATTACATCCCAAAAAGTTTGTTCTCCATTATGACTTATATCGATCAGCATTCCGAGCTCATTCATTCTTACAACGATCTTTTTACCAAGATCAGTTAGTCCTTTATGATTTAATGAATCGCCTTTTGTAGTTTCATCGGCAGCAGAAGTTGCCCAACTTGTGCTATTGTTCCAAGTAAGCGTCATGTACCGCACACCACGGACATATAACGCATCGAGATTTTCAATTTTATCTTCGATCATGTGGCCACCTTCAACACCTATCATCGCAGCCAATCTTTTGTCTTTGATCGCTTGTTTTAATTCGGCTGGTGTTCTTACAATTGTCATCCGGTTAGGAGCTCTGTTGGCCCACTCATATACTGAATCAATTTCACGATTGGCAAATGCATAAGGTTGTTGTTGTTCGGGTCCGCAAAAGATGGAAAATATTTGTACATCAACACCACCGTGGCGCAAGCGGGCAAGATCAGTATGTGTTTTGCCCAACAAGTCTGAATCAAGACTTACTTTTTTTTCGATAGAAGCACTTGGAAAATCATTATGCGTATCTACAAGCACCGCTGCAGAATGAATTTTTTTATATTTCTGACCAAAAGAGTTTATGCCAATGCAAATGATAAAGCCAAACAAAATGAAACGAATAAACATTTTCTAAATTTTTTTACAAGCAAAAGGTAGATAAACTAATTTTATAGAACAAAAATTATGCTCCGCATTAAACATATTATTGAAGAAGGAAAAGAACTGGAGATCGTCCGGGATCTTTTTCGTGAATATGAAAAGGAGCTGGATGAAGATATTTGTTTCCAGAGTTTTGATGAAGAGTTGATGCATCCATTGAAGAAATATGGTCCGCCATCCGGTGACCTGGTAATAGCATATTGGGAAGATGAGATCGCCGGTTGTATTGCATTAACAAGAATGAAAGAATCGGGAGTTTGTGAAATGAAACGGCTTTATGTAAAACCTTCTTTCAGAAAAAATAAAATTGGAAGGTTGCTGGTAGAGGAATTGCTAAATTCAGCTAAAGAAAAAAATTATGAAAAGATGCGTCTTGATACATTTATAAAGTTGCAGGCGGCCGTTCATTTATATAAGCAATTCGGATTTGAAAATATTTCACCATATTATAATAACCCATTGCCCGGTGTTGTGTATATGGAGAAAGAACTATAGTTTTTCATTAATAAAAACCATTTTCAAACTAAGTTCCCTTTAGAAGACGAGGTGTTTAATCGTGACTTCCTTTATCTCCCACAAACCAATGTTCCTTGTTTTTAAATAATACATTGAAAGTAGTAAGCGAACCATAACATCTGGTAATGTATTGCTGCAAACCAACTTTATCCTCATCACTTAATTTCTTATTGCTGTTGATATTTTGTTCAAGCACTCTTAGCCTGTCACGCAACATCACGATCTTATGAAAGAAATCTTCTATAGGAATTTCTTTTGGCTTTAAAGTTTTATCTGCCGGTTGTAAAAGCATCACACCATGTTGCCAGCGATCACCAAGAGGGACATTTTCATTGATGCCTCCCCATAATCTTAAAATTTTTAATAGAGACTTTTCAATATCAGCATGTGTTTCTATTTCTTCCGTTACATTTTCGGGAATGATCTCATCAAGCTTATTATCTGTTTTATCAATTTCTTTTAATCCATGATTGATAAAAGAAATAAGATAAGTGGCATAGCGAATGCCTACGATCACACCCGGACCATATTGAGTGTGTTGTAATCTTGTTCCAATACCGAGCGTTGTTTGTTCCATATCAATAAAATTATTTTTTATTTGAGATGATAGTTCTTATTCAGCAAACTAATGATTTCTCCCGCTATTTTATTTACTTCTCGATAATCTTCCCGCAACCCTAATTGAAAGGCAACCAGTTTATTTCCTATAATAGATGCCTCTGACCATTCCTCAAAATTATAGCCTAACATTTTTAGAGATTTGTTTTTATCAAAACTGGGATTGTTTTTTCTAAAGACCTCTTCGTTTACCTCCGATTGAAAATAATGATCTGATTTTATAAGTTCCTGTGTCCAATTATTCCAAAATTCAAATCTTTTAATCAACGATTCGTATAAGGCAATTTTTTTTATCAGTTCTTTGTCTCTGAATAACCTTAGATTGCCTGAACTTTTCATCTGAGAATAAGTGGCATCATTCCAGAGAAAGGGAGATACATCCACTCCGGGATTTTTTCTGGTTTCAATATCTGTCCAGGTAACTTTATCAATAGATATTTGCCAGAATCTTTCCCAATTTTTTTGAGCTTGCAATAAGCTTTCTTTTCCTCTTATCAAACCACCTAATTGGGCGGTATCTTTTAACAGATCATCCTTCATCATTTCGGCATATTCCTTTGCTCTCTTATGTTCGACGTAATGCTCTCGTTGGTTCTCTGCGAGAAAACCGCAAAAGACAGCAAGGAATAACATAAGAAACTCCCATACATAATGCGTCCACTTTTTTCTTGGTGTATGTGTATGTTGGTGTACTTCCATTTTAGGGGCTTATTTTAATGCTTGATAAATTAATGGTTTTATTCTATCACCATAATCCCAATGTTCCGTTGGCCAGATATTGCGCATAAACACAACTACCATTTTATTTTTAGGATCGGTCCAATAATGCGAAGCGAACATTCCATCCCAACCATAAGAACCGGCAGGTATCATCAATGTTCTTTCGGCATAATCAGTAAGAATACCAAAACCCAAACCGAATCTTCTAGTTTTATTTGCATCGCCCCACATCAATAGCTCCCCGATCTGGTTTGATACCATTATTTGAATGGTGGCAGCAGATAAGATCCGTTTTCCATTTAGTTCACCACCATTTAAGAGCATTTGACCCAATAAAGCAAAATCATAAGCAGTTGAACTTAGTCCCGCACCTCCTGAAAAATAAGTTCCATTAATTGTTTTTGGAAAATCTCTTGAAAAAGTACCATTCAGGCTTATCAGCGAATCCTGTATGCTCATTTTGTTATTGCCCTGGGTATATAACGAAACAAGCCTTGCTTGTTTTTCTTTCGGCAAAAAGAAATAAGTGTCTTTCATGCCAAGCGGTTCAAATATTTTTTGCTGTAAATATTTATCAAGCGGCATACCGCTGATCACTTCAACCAAATAACCGAGTACATCCGTATTCAATCCATAATAAAACTCTCCCGGCTGAACCATCAAGGGAAGTTTTGCCAGTCTTGTTATTACATCTTTCAATGTTGAATAAGGAGTACCTATACCGCCATTGATCTTGTTTTTATAATAAATAGCGTTAGCAATTGCATTGCCTATCTGTGCATAACCAATTCCGGAAGTATGTGTTAAAATATCCCGGATAATAATTTCTCTTTTTGCAGGAACTGTTGTGTAGGTTGTATCTGCAGAATTGTATTTATCAAGAACGACCGGGTTTTTAAATTCAGGGATAAATTTTGAAATAGGATCGGTGAGCAAAAATTTTCCATCTTCATATAACATCATGGCGGCCACACTGATGATCGGTTTGGTCATAGAAGCAATACGGAAAATATTATCTGTTTTCATCGGTACATTTTCGCTTGCAATCCCAAAAGCTTTATGATAAACTATTTTCCCATTGCGAAGAATGATAGCGGAAGCACCGTTCAGCTGTCCTTCTTTTATCCATTGATTGACCTGGTTATCTATTTTATTCAATCGTTCAACTGATAAATTTTCGGATCCGGGATCCACAGTTTGTAATATCGCAGTGCTTCTTTGATTTTGTGAATAAGAAACAGGGCAACAGGTTAAAAAAATAATTAATAATGAAAGGATCATTCTTTCCAGCTGAAACTCCTTTCGGTGTTCATTGTGAAGCTTATTACTCATGAAGCAGTTGGTTTAAACGGAAAGTAAGTTAATTTTCTTTTCTTAACCAACCTTCGCTTTTCTGCAGCATATAAGCTTCATAGCATTTTTTAATGTAGAATTGAAAATCATAATCACCTACGTACATGCAGATCTCATAGGAGGGGCGGCAGTGCCGCATAAAACTATCTCTCGCATCTCCGATCAACCCTGTTAATCGAAGCACAAGTGCTTTATTAAAACGATGATCAATAAATTTCTCTCTTTCTTCCGCTAATAACCTTTCTCTGAAAGCTTCATTGCTTTTATTTTTCCTGAATTGGAACATGTGGATGATCGCATCAAGATCAAAACCTGCAGAGGTACCAAGCTCTCCACTTGAGATCCCTTTTAGTTTTGGTTTTTGCCAATCGAATGCCTTGGCATAATCAATACGATTTTGAATAGAATCCATTTTGTAATTGCGTGGCTTCACGATCACTTCTTTTAGAACAGGCACATTAATATGGAGGGCGATATCAAAACGTGAAGCATCGCGGATCTTGACAACAGGATATTTAATAGTAGGCTTATTCAGGTAACTGAACCAAACCGAATCCGTTTCAGTTACATCTATCTCATAATGACCATAGATATCTGTTGCAGTTCCTTTGCCTGAAGAAGTTAAAACGCTTACAGCAATGACGGGGTAAGTTTTTGTACTGTCATAAATGGTGCCACGTAACTTAAAAGACTGTGCACCGGCCTTTGAAGCAATAAAACAACAGGTAATAATTATAATATAGGCTGAAAATTTTCTCAAGCACGGCAAGTAACAAAAGAAAATGCAAATAGTAATCTAAAGTGTGGCCAGTAATGAAACGGCGGCGGGAAAATGCCTGTGTTCGAGCACCTGCACTTTTTTTGCCAGCGTTTCAGGAGTGTCATCTTCCCAAACCAGGCAGGTTGCCTGTAAAATGATCTGCCCATGGTCATAAACCTCATCTACATAATGAATGCTAATACCGCTTTCTTTTTCCTTATTGGCGATCACGGCTTCATGTACGAAATTCCCGTACATCCCTTTGCCGCCATATTTTGGTAAAAGAGCCGGGTGGATATTGATCATTTTTCCGTGAAATGTTTTTATTAACGCAACCGGGATCTTCCACAGGAAACCGGCGAGGATTATAAAGTCAATATTTGCAGCCTTAAGCTCATCAATGTAAGCATTGCCGCGAATAAGCTTTTCCTTTTCAATTAACAAAGCCGGGATATTATTTTCTTCCGCAATTTTTAGAACACCAGCTTCGGGTTTATTGCAAACAATTAAACTGACAACCGGCGTAGAAATACTTTTTTCTTTTAGAGATAGCAGATGATCGATTATCTTTTTTGCATTAGAACCTGTCCCCGAAGAAAAAATAGCAATTTGTTTCATCCTTAATTTTTTCAACGTCGCAAAGTTGTAACTTTTCGGTATGAGAAAATTTATTCTTCCATTTTTATTTGCAGCAATCAGCATTAGCAGTTTGGCACAAAAACAAAATTGTGAAGACAAGCAATACCCGGCTCCTTCCTTTACAGACTCATTGAAAAAAGTTTTTGAGGCTAACCTGCGATCTGCCGAAAAAAAATACAAAGCTGATAGCCTTAATGATGAACATATAATATGGTATGGCCGCCGCCTTGCTTACCTGGGATATTATAAAGAAGCAATAACTGTTTATACAAAAGGGATAAAACTGCATCCAAATAATGCAAGATTTTACCGGCACAGGGCACATCGTTATATCACTCTTCGCTGTAACGATAATGCGATCGCTGATCTTAAAAAAGCAATTGACCTTACAAAAGACCAGATCGACGAAATAGAAGAAGACGGCATTCCTAATGCAAGAAACTTTCCGACCGGTACGCTGCATACTAATATATATTACCACCTTGGCCTGGCTTGTTACCTGAAAGGAGATAACCGGCAGGCATTGCTTGCATGGGAAAAATGTCTTGACATTTCAGATAATGATGATATGAAAGTGGCCACATTAAACTGGTTAAATATAGTATTACGTAAAATGGGAAGGCAAAAAGATGCGGATCGCCATTTGCTGGATGTGACAAAAGAAATGGAAATAATAGAGAATCATGATTACTATGACATATTATTAATGTATCAATCCGGAGACGACAGCAAACTAGTTGAAAAAACTCAAAACCAACAAACACTCAGTAACGCTACGTTTGGTTTTGGCCTTGGTACCTATTACCAATTAAAAGGAGAAAAGGGTAAAGCAAAAGAATTGCTCGAAAAAGTAGTGGCCGGCAACCAGTGGAGCAGCTTTGGATATATTGCTGCAGAAGCTGAACTTTCTAAAATGAAGTAAGATTTAAAGGTCAAAACTTAAAACTATTATTCCAGCTTTTTGCCTTTAGTTCTGGTTGTTGACTTTCCGCTCTTTCAATAACCCAATTTTCTGACCCAGTTTTCGGGTATAGTTAGAAAAAAACCTGAATTGACCAAAAGGAAGGCTGATAATTAAAACCATAGCGGGCCAGATGACTGTAACAAGAATTATATAAATGATAGCCCAAAGCCAATCGGCTTCAATAGTCAGAACATTCATTATTTTTTTTGCAGCATAACCTGTCAAACTGCCACCGATCGCAAATGTGCAAAGAATTAGCACCAATTGAAGAACGTTTACTTTCCATTTTTGCCTTAATTTCTCAAACATGCACAAAGTTTTTTGTTACGATCAATTATGAGGAAGACATTCTCGCAAAAATCGGATAAAACAACTATCATTAGTAACAAAAAAAATTTTGTTTCACAAAGGTTGACAGAATAGTGACATTGTTTAATCAGCTTTGGTAAGAACAACATTAAAATCCTTTGAAATGCAGTCTGGAAGCGGATCAAAAAAAATTTAAACGCGTTGAACTTTTGTTGCCTTCATGACTTATTTTTGCAGCCGGTTAAGAGATTTTATCCACATTCTTTAGATCTAATTGCTTCTATGATTCCAGATAAGTATTTCACACCAACAAGATTATTACTTCTAGTTACTTTTTTTGTTTTTTCCTTTTCAAAAATCAATGGGCAAGATGCTAATGCTGCAGGTAAGGCTATATTCATAGCTAAATGTGCAAGCTGCCATTCAATGGGTAAGGATGCGACAGGACCAGACCTTCAAAAAATTCTTTCACGATGGGATGGTGATGAAAGCCGGGTGAAACAATGGATCCTTAATTATGATAAGCTTGCAAAAACAGATGCTCATGCGGCTGAAGTAGCGGCAAGCCGTCCAGCAGTAATGCAAATATTCGAAGGTCAGATTTCAGATGCTGAACTTACAGCTGTTATTAAGTATACAAATGAATGGGTACCCCCAGTGCCCCCAACCGCAACTGATGGCGGCGGAAAAGATGGCGGTGGTGGCGCATTAATGTTCGGGATCATTTCACTTATCCTTGCCCTCATCGCTCTTATCCTCATGCAGGTTAACAGCAATTTGAAAAAATTAAGCGATGACCATGAAGGAATTCATCGCCCGGAACCGGTTCCTTTTTATAAGAATAAAGTTTATATAGCTCTCTTTTCAATTGTTCTTTTTGTTGTAGGCGGTTATTATACTGCCAGTGCATTAATAGATTTTGGCCGTCAAAAAAATTATGAACCAGAACAGCCGATCTTCTATTCTCATAAAGTACATGCGGGTATCAACCAGATAAATTGTTTGTATTGTCATGGTGCTGCTATGGATAGCAAACATGCCGCAATTCCATCAGTGAATGTGTGTATGAATTGCCATAAGTCAATTAATACTTACGAAAAAGGCCCCAAACTTTATAGAGCAGATGGAACTGAGGTAAATGGTACAAGAGAGATCGAAAAATTATATAGTTATGCTGGCTTTGATCCTAAAAATGCAGCTGCGTGGGATCCTTCAAAGGCAAAACCTATTAGCTGGACTAAAATTCATAACCTGCCTGATCATGTTTATTTTAACCACTCTCAGCATATAAAAGCAGGTAAAGTACAGTGCCAGTCTTGTCATGGAGATATCACAGAAATGGATGAAGTGTACCAGTACTCAGAATTGAGCATGGGTTGGTGCGTTAACTGTCATCGCGATACAAAAGTTGATTTTTATAAGGTAGACAGTTCAGGCAAAAAAACAGGAAATAAATTTTATAGCATATACGAGAAATTCCATAATGATATCAGGAGTGGTAAGATGG
>Ga0193740_1000362_pt1 | contig 12832 bp, 18 predicted proteins | sample L2s1metaG_FD_145072 | JGI IMG/M metagenome (GOLD analysis project Ga0193740, IMG submission 145072) | Soil microbial communities from a riparian zone of the East river system, Colorado, United States - L2s1 | ecosystem: Environmental > Terrestrial > Soil > Riparian zone | place: USA: East River... | reverse complement strand
CTATTCCGGTTCGCAATGCCTCAAAGCTTTGTCCGAAGAAGGAGTTAAGACCGTACTCGTAAATCCCAATATAGCAACCATCCAAACAGATACTAGATTTGCGAATAAGGTATATTTGTTACCAGTAAACGGATATTACATAAACCAAATAATAGAGAAGGAACTTCCTGATTCAATAATGTTAGGTTTTGGTGGCCAGACCGCATTAAATTGTGGAGTATCATTACATGATGAAGGAATTCTAGATAAATATAAAATACAAGTATTGGGCACTCCTATAAATAGCATAAAGATTACTGAAGACAGACAACAATTTAAAACTGCAATGATAAAGAGTAACGTTCCTGTACTAGAGAGTTCTCCAGCATATAATTTAAGAGAGGCACTAGATGTTGCAGAAAAAATAGGGTATCCGGTGATAATCAGGGTTGCATACACTCTTGGCGGCAAAGGAGGAGGAGTTGCGCATAATGAATATGAACTGCAAGAGATTGTTCAGCGAGGGCTTTCATTGAGTCTAGTAAATCAGGTATTAATTGAGAAATACATCGGAAGTTGGAAACAAATAGAATATGAAATGATGAGGGATTACACTGGTAATAGCATTGCGATTTGCAATATGGAAAATGTTCTAGGAATGAGAGTGCATACAGGGGACAATATTGTTATCGCACCGTCACAGACAATCAATAATGAAGAATATCATAGATTACGCTCCGCTGCAATTAGAGCAGTAGAATATTGTGGCATTGTCGGGGAATGTAATATTCAATTTGGATTGGATCCGCAAAGTGAATCATATTGCGCAATTGAAATAAATGCTAGACTCTCGAGATCATCGGCTCTAGCCAGCAAAGCAACTGGATATCCTTTGGCATATATGGCAGCAAAAATGGGACTTGGTTACTCCCTCACAGAACTAGTAAATAGTATAACTAAGGCTACAACAGCTTGCTTTGAACCTTCATTAGATTATGTAGTCTTAAAAATGCCTCGATGGGACTTCAGGAAGTTTGAATTGGTTAACAGAAGGATTGGCACGAGTATGAAGTCAGTGGGTGAGGTTATGGCAATTGGCAGAACATTTGAAGAAGTCTTGCAAAAAGCAATTAGAATGACCGATACGGGAAAAATGGGCCTTGTTGGAAATGAACAAGATATGAAGGAAGAATTGGAATTAATTGAACAAAAATTGTTGTATCCAAGTGATGAAATTTTATTTGATGTTGTTAAGGCTATGCGATTAGGAATTCCCGTATCCAGAATAAGTAGACTTTCAACAATAGATTCATGGTTCTTGGTAAAAATCAAAAATATTGTGGACATGTATGATAAATTGCATGGGGTCGATGTGTCTGATATTTCTGAGGGTTTATTGAGAGATGCAAAAAAGTACGGATTTTCAGATTTGCAAATAGGAAAATGTTTGGGTGTAAAAGAAATAAGTGCCAGAAAATTGAGGCAAAAACTTGGTATTAATCCAGTTGTAAAACAAGTAGATACCTTAGCTGCAGAATGGCCTGCAAAGACAAATTATCTGTATTTAACTTATGGAGGAGAGAAAGATGATATTGTTTTTAGGAAAGAGAAAAATTCTGTAATGGTACTTGGGGCAGGACCATACAGAATCGGCAGTAGTGTAGAATTTGATTGGGGTACGGTAAACATGGTTTGGGGCCTAAAAAATAATGGCATAAAATCAGTATCAGTTATTAACTGCAATCCTGAAACGGTTTCTACTGACTATGATATCTCTGACAGACTATATTTTGAGGAATTATCATTAGAACGAATTTTAGATATATATGAAAAGGAACGTCCTAAGGGAATAGTCACATGTGTTGGAGGGCAGACGGCAAACAATCTTGTACCTAAATTAGGAGAACTAAATGTACGTATTATTGGTACTGATAGTATCCATACTGATATGGCAGAAAACAGAGAAAAGTTCAGTAGATTGCTAGATTCATTGAATATAAAGCAGCCCCCTTGGAATAAGTTTACGGATCTGAATGAAGCAAAAACATTTTCTCAAAATGTAGGATTCCCTGTTTTAGTAAGGCCATCATACGTGTTAAGTGGGGCAGCCATGAAAGTAATATGGAATGACGAACAATTAGAGCGATACATCAATGAGGCTGCGCAAGTAAGCCCTGAGTATCCAATTGTAATTAGCAAATTCTTTCAGGATTCAGCCGAGGTTGAAGTAGACGCAGTATGTAATGGGAAGGATGTCATTATAGGCGCACTAATTGAGCACATTGATAACGCAGGTATTCATTCTGGAGATGCTATGATGTGTATCCCTCCATGGAGATTGAACAGACAAACAATGAATACAATAGTAGATTATTCAAATATAATAGCTAGAAAATTGGAAGTGAAAGGTCCGCTTAATATCCAGTACTTGGTCAAGGATGATGAGGTATATGTGATAGAGGCAAATGTCAGAGCATCAAGGACTACGCCCTTTGTATCAAAAATAGTTGGAATTAATTTAATTTCGTTAGCCTCCAAAGCGATAACTAATGGCAAATTACCAGACGGTCTTAATGAACCTTGGTTAAAAATTAGTGGCTTTGGAATAAAAGTCCCACAGTTTTCATTTATGCAATTGGAAGGTTCAGACATAGTTTTGGGTGTTGAAATGCAGTCAACAGGAGAAGTTGCTTGTCATGGTAACAGTTTTTATGATGCTTTGTCAAAAGCCTATGAAGCAGCTGGATATAATTTACCACTGTCAGGATCGGCATTGATAACAATAGGAGGACAAAAAAATAAAGAAAAAATGCTTTCTCCGATCTCGCTCATAAACTCGATGAAATTTAATATCCTGGCAACAGAGCATACAGCTGAATTTATCAAGAACAACATCACTACAAATGTACAGGAAGTACACAAGATTAGCGAGAAATGTGCGCGAAGTACACAAGATTAGCGAGCCGATAAGAAAGCCAAATATTGCAGATCTCTTATATGACAAAAAAATAGATTTCATAATAAATATTCCATCTACATCTACCATCGAAAAGTACGTAGGTATGCTAGATGATGAATATCAAATCAGAAGAAAAGCTGTAGAAATGGGAATTCCGGTACTTACCACAGTGGAGTCAGCAATTTCATTCATACATTGTTTAGAGTGGAGAAATAATAATAAACCGTCAATAAGTCCATTATCCAAATATCATATTAACTAAAGTCAGGAGTTAAAGACTTCACTTAAGAGATTTTCATTACCAATAATGGTTCCATCAATTGATACAATCAAACACTTATCTATACTTTCCTTTCTCAGTATTTTTTTCAAAATAGGCGAATTAATTTTCCTATTTTTCATTCTGCTGTTACCATAAGTATATTTATTAAATGAAGGTAACAATATAAGATCCAATGAACCCTCTGTACTTGGAAATATAGATTCCTTTTTTACTTTTAAAAAAATCCAGATTTTTTGTCCATTCAAAACACTATTTTCTCTGAAAAACGTCGGATGAATGTGTCCCATAATAATTTTATTAATATTAGACCTAAGCTCTGACGGTAACGTATGTCCGTGTGTTAGGAGAATATCACCCAATACCATCCCTTTAACTCCAATCAGATGTACTTTCTCCGGTGTAATCAATCCTATCCTCGAATCATGATTTCCAGGAATCAAATAGACTTCACAGATTTCAGACAACGAATGTAAAAAATTAGGAATCAAATTCCAATCTTCCTTTCCTACTTTATAGATATTGTTTTTTATGTCACCGAGCAATACAATAGAAGTTACTTTGTTTGAAATAACAATATCACTCAAGTCTTTTTCAATCTCTCTTACAATATGATACCAATCAATAGAAATATCAGTATTTTGTAACCAGTACGTTTTACCAATATGCAAGTCACTGATTACCAGCACTCTGTTTGTCTTATTATCATCGAATACATTAATCAATAAAGCTGGTTTATTTTCAACCATATTGATTTGACTCATAATATCTTACAAAGCTCTATCGCATATTAAAAACATTGGATTCTTTCAAAAATCAGACAAAATTTTTCACACATCGCAATCATGTAGGAAGACAGAGCTTAGAAATAGTTATTATCGAATAAAATAATACCATAAGAGTTAAGACCCTCTATTCGTGAACAATATCATGAATTTTAATTTGCTGGTAACAACTTTTAGATACAGAGAAAGTGATGCTTTTGATGAAGTATTGCAACTGTTAGACGTTCTAGGCGATAAGGATCCTTCAATTGAGGTTTCGTCTGTTTCGGGGATTATACTTGTAGATACTTGTCTTGATCCCTTTCAAGTTGTGGAAAATTGTAGGGAAATGGTTAGAAATGAACCTTGGAAATTCAGATATGTTCTCAGAATCATACCATTAGAAAAGAATTGTAAGGCAGAATTAACCGAGATCCATAGAGTTGTCAATCAGCTTTGTAGAAAAATGGACGTACATGAGACCTTCATGGTAATGATAGAAAAAAGACATTCTAAATTACATTCTAATGACATTATTTCTACCGTGACAAGTAAACTGGATATGAAAGTAAATTTAGATGATCCAAATTGGATAATACTAGTCCAAATAGTAAATAGAGTTGCTGGTATTTCGATTCTCAGACCTAATCAAATATTTAGTTCTGTAAAGGAAAAGATATCTCTACAATAATATAAAAAATTATCAATAGGATAACATTCATGCGATGTAATTTGAACAACGGAGTGTATGATGTCAGGATTTTGAATACGACCATTTTCTCATCCATTGCAACAAATTAATTATTGATTCTACTAATTCTTGTCCTTTTGGGGTAAGCGTATATTCCACCCTAGGTGGTATTTCATTGTATGCTTGTCTATGCAAAATCCCTCCGTATTCTAATTCCTTTAGTCTACGAGCAAGTGTCTTACTACTGAAGCCTTTCAACAGTTGCCGAAATTCTTTGTGTCTTACAGGTTTCATAGAGCAACACAAAGGTATTAACATCTCTAATGTTCCTCTTCTTGTAATCAGCTTTCGAATTTTTGCTGTTTCCTTCATTAGTATAGCTGCACTATATCCTTCGAAACTACACTCATTGCGATACATCGGTAACTTGTGATTTTTTTGTCCATTTGTTTCCAATTTGTGTCCTAGTTTACTATACTCTTCTAGACAACTTAAATAGTTTCTGTAGTAAACAATAACGATGAAAAACGATATGCAGAAGGCGAAAATAAAAGAACGGTATAGTAAAATTGCATTGGACGGCAATTCAGAGAGTTGTTGTGGTCCAGATTGCTGCAACTCTACTGAACCCGATCCCCAAATGTCATCAATCGCAATTGGGCTATGATGGCAAGGTATTAGATTGTATACCAAAGTCATCAATACTTGGTTTAGGTTGTGGGGCACCAATTAATTATGCTAATTTGAAAGCAGGAGAATTTGTGGTTGATTTAGGTTCAGGTGCAGGAATAGATGCTTTCCTGGCGTCGAGACAAGTTAAGGATAACGGCAAAGTGATTGGCATTGACTTTACTGATGCGATGTTGCGTAAAGCCACATCCGCCGCCAAAGAAAATGGCTTTGATAATTTCAGATCTAGTTACAAGTAAAGAGATTCATAGAGAATCGGTCAATGCTGAAGACTGGTGTAGTTGCATTGATGGGGCATTAACAAGGGAAAACTACATTTACAGTATCAAGGAGGCGGGATTCCAAAATGTGAGAACTCTGAGTGAAAAGTTATACATGGATGAAGATAAGACAAACGGAAGGAAAATTACTAGCCTTGTCATAGAAGCGGTGACAGGTCATTAATCCTGTTTGTCTGCGTGGAAAACACAGGGAGAAGCCAAATGGCTGAAGGTTTCTTCAATAAGTATGCTCCAAAAGGATTTGAAGCAATAAGCGCTGGAACTAAACCAGTTTCACAAATTAATCCAGTTGCAATTGAAGTTATGAAGGAAGTCGGTATTGATATTAGTAGTCAGAAATCGAAGGAGATAACAGAAGATATGATTCGTAATTCCTCAATTATAATAAATATGGGTTGTATGGAAAGGGAATCCTGTTGTACTTCGAACTTATTTTACTAATTCAGATAAACTAACTCGGATGAATGGATTGATATGTGTATTGGAAGGGGAATTAAAACCAAATACCGATGAACTTAAAAGTATTGGTTATGAATGGCTATGAACGTATAAATTCTCTATTTCAGACTATTCTTGAATCAGATTCAATCTCTTTCGGAGCATCACTTTTAGAGGAATACGGATAGTAATTTGTATCTAATAATGAGTAACAGTTATATAATTAGTGTTATATAGTAATATGTGATGAAAGAAGCAAAATTGTTAAAAATACTCGTGGAGGAAAAGTCTCTGGTGAGGTTGTTGAAGACACTTGGTACTGGAAAGGGATATCCGACTAGAGAACTGCTGACTAAGTTAGGCGCATATGGATATGGACATAAACAACTGCTTAAGGCGCAGAAACGTGGACTTGTAGCCCGAAAGAGTGTTAAAAACAAAGTATTCAATAACCTGACAGAAGACGGCAAAAAACTTGTGAAACTAGCAAGAGAGATAGGAGTATAAACTCTTACTCCCCCAATTTATTTCTGCTCCCCCAAAATTTGTTTGTGTATTGGTAACCTAATGAAGATCTATCCTTTCTATACATTTGTCACAATATCTTTCAATTACTACAATACCCTCCAGGTGATAGCTTAGTATCTTAGTGGGTGTTTCTTGACATATGGAACAGGTACCGCCCATTATTTCTCCAATAAAGTCTCTTTTAAGAAATTTTGAAACGTTAGGATCATCTAATTTTTTCTTGAGGAATTGTAATTTTTCGCTTGGAATAACAATTGGAGTCACAGTTGGTTTTGGTTTTTCCATACGTATTATGTAATAGTATTAAAAATTGATAAATACTTGACCGGATTCATTAGTGCTCATCGTAAGGAATTGTTAAGCCTCTTTACCTTACACTCTTTGTTTGTATATTCTCTACATTTTTCACTGTGACGCCACTGACCATTTTTAAAATATTGCAAGTGTCTTGAATTATCTCTATCTGTAATGACTCGCTCCTGACCATTCTTTGCTGCGGTTGACTTTGCCATAATTTCGACTCCTCTCCTCATAATAAACAATTATTGGTAGAAGAATATTATAAAAACGTTGTACAAAATGCTGTCTGAGTTAATGGTTTTATGTTAAGTTTTTGAAGCTGTGGTGAAAGACAAAGTTGGCAAAACTAGTATGTAAATTGATTTAGAGAGGAAATAGTATTAAATAAAGTATCGAATACTTTGTTAATTATATTATTTTGAACATTATATCAAATGATCTCCATATTTTACAAACGCTTTTAGTTGATGAAGGATCATAATATTAAATTTGTATCCGGCAATTCTATAGAAGAATAACTTGTGTCAAATGTGCAATAAAATAGGAGCATCAACTTGACTTTAGTATTTTTTGATTACTAGGTGAATCAGACTACCAAAATTTTCCTCTAACCTTATCAAACTCGACATTCTGCTATATTGAACTGATGATCGTCTAAGATTACAGTTCTTTAGATAAAAATTGATGATAATAATCAGAGTCTGTTATGAATTCTCATATTCAATGCTTACAACAATAGTAATAGTCACAATACGAAATATTCGTATGAAAGTATTAGAATACGTCAGATCAAACATCTGTACAATAGGAATGATCGTAGGAATAATTCTCATAGGTAGCTTATTTCTTTTACCTCTAGAGGAACACTGGTGATACTTGCAAATAAATGATAAACAACAATACTCCACAGTTGTTATCTGATTCGAGATTATAATTATGGACAAATCCTATCGTGGTTCTAGTTCAAAAGTATTTGTCATACGTCATTAAGTATATTGTCGGAATCTAATTAATTGCCACTCGAAACCGATGCTATTCCACCTGTGAGATTAGATTCGTGCGGTGATTTTATGTATATAATCAGTTTTTTCTAAAATTCTAAAAATATTCGAAATAAAAAAACAAAAAATACTAGTTACTCTTTTTATGAATCCATTTTGCGTTTGTTTCCGTCGCACTCATTACGATGGCAGATTGACAGTTTCCCTTCTGATTGTCGGGGTGACAACTTTATTATTTTTACTGTGCAGTTTAAATCTGTGGAATCCAAATTCAAATTTTCCACATATCTGAGAACCTTTCATATTGGTGTTGGATTGTTACTTTGGTCTCTTCCCTTTCATTTCAACCATTCTTAATAATGTATCTGAGCTTTAGTAACTAGTTCTTAAATTGGTTAATCGGTGCTTGTCCGGGTTTTATTTTATTATATAGTCTAACTACATCTATTAACTGCCAAAGCCAGAAGCCGCCGCCAAATATTGGTCCAATTATCCAACCTATAGGAAATGGAACTAGCCAGATTATGACAAGCCATATTGCGATCCGAACTACTAAAATTATTACTCCTCTTTTCTTATATCCAAGGTAAATATGTCCCACCCCTGCAATTAGCACTGCCAGAATAATTGTTAGTGCCAGACTTTTTGCCAATATTATATTATTGTAGGTATCTTACTAAAAGGACTTGCTATTATGGTTGCGTTTTCCATAAATTTGAAACATAATATGATCTATTTACTAGAGTTGCCTTTTCGGGAGCAACTAAATATTCAGTGATAGGCGCTCACTCCATACTCAGTTTGTGATCAACTGTGGTTCAACTTCTACCAACAGCGTTGAGGGACGAGGAGTAAAATGAAAAACTGATGGGAGGAGTTGGGTTGATTGTATAACAAAAACAACCTGTGCCCACCAGCTTCTTTTGCTCTATGACTCATAGTGGAACAGACTATAAAACACTTGGAACACCAATCTACGGGGGAGGGGCTACAATGTAGACTACTCAGAGAGTAACAATCGTTATAGAAATCTTGAATTTAGTTGACATACTCTACATTTGGGGGATATCTCAGTCAAGCTGGAGAGTGGGATCTAAAAATAACCATTCAGAGAATCAATTCGTATGATCTAAATTATCGTCTAGGTGTAATGGTAAATGGAAGTGGGAGTATGGTAGAACATAAGAGTAACTATATTTCAATGTCAAATAATTCGGATCCCATGAATGTCCCGTCTGACTTTACCAACATAGCAATTCTATTGTCCATTGTTTTGGCCACTTTGTCGGAATTCTTGTATGTCAGAGGATTAAGACGCTTGGCCAATACTCAACGCAATTTAGGTCTGCGATGAGGTGTTGCTTAGACCGATCAATATTTAGAATTTTCTTTATCAACTATATTTTGAGACGTCAAATGGCGAATTACGAACAATGTTAGATAATCATCTCAAGTCAAATTATACTAATCTAAAGGATCTTCTAATGAGGAAACAAGGGAAGAAGAAAAATAATAAAGTAATGGATGATCTTCTAATGAGGAAACAAGGGAAGAAGAAAAATAATAAAGTAATGGATGAAGTACAATGATCGGCCTGGTAATGGAAACTAATTCATATGATAGCTACACAACACAAGGAAAATCATTTTTACTCTCATCTCGATTAACAAGTAACAATAGACAAAGGGAACGATGTTTATGTAAGAATCTTACTAATGATTGGAACCCCTCTGTTTCCACTCTAGTATTGCCGATCTGGCAATTCATCGATTGGGACAATACCGTAATAGGCCCATACCCGTCATGAGGTACCACTAATGACTTTTTGTATATTAATAGAGTAAATTTTGATATGCCTCAAAAACATCGCAGAAAAATGTAAATAATTTTCTCACATTTACCATATTAAAAACGAACGTATATCGAGTTAACTGTACTGCAGCTAGGAGGCATTTTAACATGATTTCAATTCGAGTATGGGGCCCAAGATACAAACTTCTCACGGCTTTCAAAGATACAGGTCCTTTATGAGTGACTTGACCCGGTAGTGGAAATTGTGGATGAGCCAGGAACAGACCAAACTGTAGGGTTTGGCTTAAATATCCTAGTGTAGGAAGATAGGTAATGGTTAGCGTTTTATCACTAATTTCGATATTTGCTCTCGTCACAATAACCACTATTAATCTGAATATGGTGATAGTACATGCAGAAGATGATTCGTCTCTTCCGTATTGCGCAACTGGGGAGGGAAAGGATGGCATTAGCGTGAAGATTTGTAGTGTGGATAAGGAAAAATGCGATAAAAATGTAAAGGAAAACGAGATTTCTGCTTCCTGTAGGGAGACCCATTAAAACGATCGATTAAAAAATCAACAATTGTAATTGACTAAATAATTTTGTCTATTGTGTCAAATTTAATTTACTTTATGAGTCGAGTTATCACCTAGTAAATCTGGGCCGCAATCTTCATTGATGCAGGTTTTTTGGCTACTATATCCTTCGTAATCTGATACCATCTTGCATTTACCATTCACACAAATGTGAAAGGTTGTGTCTGCATACGCATTAAGTTGATTAATTGCAACTACTAATACTACTAATACCAACGAGCTAACCAAGGGAATAATCAAGCCAAAAATAGCAGTGGCAAATTTCACACATATTAACTAGTGATAAATATATTTAAGATTCGACAAAATGAATAGTAAGAACAGCAATGAAATGTTTTTTGTACAATTCATTAATTCCAAGATAATTCAATCAATATGGAAACAACAGGCTTGTAAACAGGTTAAAAAAGCATGGTGAAACAAAAACAGATACTCGGGATTTTAGGAGCATGCTTTGCCGTAGGAGGTGGAATCACTTGGCTTTTCCATCAATACCTTTTCTCTTCAATCCTTTGGGCGATAGCAGGGATAATAATATTAAAATTGAATAAAATGAAAAACAGGTCAAAAAAAAGATAGTCGTCTGCCACGTTGCTTTCAATTAGCTGAGGCAACATTCGATCATAGTATTTTTACAGTGACAATGAATACATTTTATGTTATATTCGAAATTTATTATTTCTTTATACAATCTATTAGTTAGTTTTTTCAAGTGATTTTTATTATCATTTTTTCTAAACGATATTATCTAATTTCTTAAAAGAAATCACAGTCGTATCTTATTAGATCAACCAATGCAAATAGAAATTGATGAATGCGTCTACTGGATACTACATACTGTTGTATCTAGTGATTTACTAAAATATAATCATGTTACCGTGAGAGAAGAAAACCTCGAATTTATTGTTGTTGAGGCAAAAAATTATTGTATTGACTTGACAGGATTGACAAAAATAGAAAAAATTACTGGAATGAAGCTGCTACAGATGAAATCCTATAATGGAACCTCTCATCTCTGGTTTGGTAGGAAAATGAAGCTAGTCTCCCAATCACATTTTACAAGATAGTTCGAATCTTGTAAAAATTGGTTAAATAATTTAGTCTAGTGGAATTGTTATTCAAAATGTTAAAAGTTAGTACAGTCAATTGTGGTTTCTGTCAAGTATCATTTATTTATTCAGTGTTATTATTTTGAAGTCCAAAATAGCATGAATGGCATTGTGATTTTGCATGTAACCGCATGTAGTACATTTTTTATCATAATCAATCGTAGAATCAGATGATTTTATCTTTTGCATACATTTACCGCATACAGGAGCTTCAAGTGCATAGCTTGAAAGAAAACCTTTTCCACATTGATTACATCTAAGACTATACATCTTTCCTTGTGGTCTCCATTTCTTAAAAATGTCCATAATTCTCATAATGATTAATAGCATCTAAAGACCTTATTAACGTACATTAAAGCATTTATAAAAATGTATTAATAAAATAAAATGAAATTCTTATAAGAAATTGCATTGTTGACTCATAAAGTTTACCTTCTGAAATAGAGGCCTTACTGATCGATGAAGTATTGGATAAATTACAAGCGCTATAAACTACTTAGCAATTTTAAATATCAAGCATTTACATTTTTTGCATTCTGATAAGTTGTTCCTGGCTGCCTTTCGGAAATGATGTAGTCTTCGATGCCCGCAGACGCACTTGTCAAATTGACTCAATTAAACTACGTTTAGATTTTCAATTTATTAAAAATATCTTCGCCCCTCCTTCCCTTATCAGTTACTTCGGTTTTAAATCGTAACTTACTCAATTGAAGTTATGGGTCGAACTGTACCGTCTTACCGAATTGCAACTGAAATTGAAAGAAACAAATGGAAAATATTCAGACAACGATTGGGCAAGAATGACAAGAAAATGTTTGATGAAATGTTATCCTATTCACGATTGTATAACTCTGCAGGTAGTAATGCTTGCAGAACTCAATTGATTCATCCAATTCTTATGTCTATTATTTTTGAACATTATAAGCAATTAACAAAATTGGAACCAACATAGCAGGACCATAAATATTAGAACGAATGAGTTTCTTTATGACAATCACAAGGACATTCTGCTATATTTCTAACTAAATCTTCAGAAGAATTCTCATGATCACATTTAGGACATTTCATTTTATTATTACACCAATTACTAGTATGATATAAAATTTCCTACCATACTGAAGAAATTTAATGATTGTATCGTTACCATTAAGTACAGCAACCTGATAATTGGACTTGTTATATTGGTGACAAAGTAAAATGAGTCAACAATTCAAGTTTTGGATTATAGCACTGGTAAACGCTCTATTTTGGAGTTATATGTTCGGACACTGATCAAATAAATCAGAAACAACTAAGAGCAAAGCAAAAAATCAAATATAACCGAATATAAAAAAGGACTATGGCATTTTTGGGTATATTTACTGGAGACGGGTTTACAAAACAAAAGTATGAAGATCTTAGAAAAGAAGTTGGTTGGGAACA
>Ga0193740_1000361_pt1 | contig 12854 bp, 11 predicted proteins | sample L2s1metaG_FD_145072 | JGI IMG/M metagenome (GOLD analysis project Ga0193740, IMG submission 145072) | Soil microbial communities from a riparian zone of the East river system, Colorado, United States - L2s1 | ecosystem: Environmental > Terrestrial > Soil > Riparian zone | place: USA: East River... | reverse complement strand
CCTCTAGTTCTTTTGGAATAGTAACAACTTTTGGTTTATAACTGACGTGGGTAAACTCAACTACATCCCCTTTAAGCACTACAATTGAAAAAACTCCCTGGTTATTTGTAATGGTTCCGCGGTTCTGACCTCTTATTACGATACTCACAGCTGGAATGCCAACAAGGCTATCGGCAGTCATCACTACTCCATATAGTTGAACAACGGAATCGCGAACGTTTTCAAACTGCGCTTTTGATGTTGCGGGAATAAAAAACAGCAGTAAAATAAGGTATTGTACAATTTTCTTCACCGCGCCAAAAATAACGACAAGTTGCTGATTTCGTAAAACAAATTCGGCCGTTTAATGGCTAACTTTGCGGGTTCGAAATACTTTTAACAAATACTTGTAAATGACTACTGAAAAAATTCTTGAAGCACTAAGTAATGTGCAGGAACCAGATCTTGGAAAAGACCTTGTAACGTTAAATATGGTTAAGGATATTGAGATCAGCGGAAATGATGTATCGTTTACAGTTGTACTAACTACACCGGCCTGCCCGATGAAAGATATGATCAGTAATGCTTGCGTGAATGCCATCAAGATCTTAGTAAATAAAGACGCAAACGTAAAAGTAAATTTCACATCAAATACAACAACAAAAAGAACTGACGCTGGTTCTGTATTACCTAAAGTAAAAAATATTATTGCTGTAGTTAGTGGTAAAGGAGGTGTGGGTAAATCAACAGTTGCAGCAAATCTTGCACTTGCATTGTCCCAGGGTGGTGCAAAGGTTGGTTTGATGGATGCAGATATTTATGGGCCCAGTGTGCCGATCATGTTTGGTCTTCGTGGTGAAAGACCAATGATGATGGATGTAGGAAATGATAAAGGAATGATTGTTCCGTTGGAGAAATACGGAATTAAAATAATGAGCATCGGTTTTTTAGTGGATGAAAAAAATGCAGTTGTTTGGCGTGGTCCGATGGCAAGCAGCGCCATTCGTCAATTTGTTACAGATGTTTTTTGGGATGAGTTGGATTACCTGGTAGTAGATATGCCACCGGGCACAGGAGATATTCATTTGACATTAGTTCAAACAGTACCTGTAACAGGAGTTGTGATCGTTACAACGCCGCAGGATGTAGCATTAGCAGATGCAAAAAAAGGAATTGCAATGTTTGGCCAGGCACAAGTGAATGTTCCTATCATTGGATTGGTTGAAAACATGAGTTACTTCACACCGGCAGAGTTACCCAATAATAAATATTACATTTTTGGAAAAGAGGGTGGAAGAAGATTGGCGGAAGAATATGACCTTCCATTCCTTGGCCAAATTCCGTTAGTGCAAAGCATACGTGAAGGCGGTGACCAGGGTGTACCAATTATGATGAGTGATGATGCGATCACAAAAAAAGCATTTGAAGAATTTGCTGCAGTTGCAGTAAGAAGTATTGCCATGCGAAATGCGCAAATGCCAAAAACAACGCCACTCGAATTTGTCAATCAATAATAGTATTTCCTCCATAGGCTGCATTTATCCTTTTTGGCGAATAGATTTTTCATCGAGACAATAATGAAGGGTAAATACTAAATTCGCTTCATGTATAACTTACCTTATTTTAAAGAAGGGGACCAGGAAGTGGTGCTTGAGTTTATGCGTAAGCATCCATTTATTTTTCTAACAGGAGTTAATGAAAAAAGTAAACCCGTTGCAACACAAGTACCAGTTTTTATCGATCAAAAAGATGGTAAATTATTTCTTACCGGTCACATCATGAGAAATAATGATCATCACAAAGCATTTGAAAAAAACCCGGATGTTCTCGCTGTGTTCACAAGCCCACATGTTTATGTGAGCGCCACCTGGTATGATGATCCTCACCAGGCAAGCACATGGAATTATATGAGTGTACATGTCAAAGGATCTATCCGGTTTGGAAATAAAGAAGATCTGATAGCAATTCTTAAACGATTGACACTTCATTACGAAAATAATAATACTGCATCTACAACTGTATTCGATAACTTAACGTCTGAATACACAGAGCCATTAATGAAAGCTATTGTTGCATTTGAAGTGGAAGTGGAATCAGTAGACAATGTTTTTAAATTGAGCCAGAATCGTAATGAAAAGAGCTTTCATAATATTATAGAGAAGCTCAATGAACAGGGAGGCGATGGTAAATTTATTGCTGAAGAAATGAAAAAACGACAACATCAATTATTTGGTAAATGAAATACTTTTCATCACTTATTATCCTTTTCTTCTTTATGAGTTTTATGAATGAAGGAAATTTTCAAAAGCCTGCCTTTGATGTTGAAGGTCATCGTGGGTGTCGTGGCCTGATGCCGGAAAATACGATACCTGCCATGTTGAAAGCGATCGATCTTGGCGTAACCACTTTAGAAATGGATGTAGTGATCACAAAGGATAATAAAGTTGTTGTATCGCATGAACCATGGTTTGAAACAGAGATCACGACAAAGCCGGATGGATCATTTATCAAACCGGGTGAAGCGATGCTAAATAATATTTACCAAATGAGCTACGAGGAAGTCTTGAAATATGATGTAGGAATGAAACCGCATTCACGTTTCCCGAAACAGCAAAAAATAAAAGCAGTAAAGCCGTTGCTGGGTGATTTAATAGACAGCGTTGAGGCATATCTTATAAAAAGGAATTTACCAAAGGTTAAGTATAATATTGAGACAAAAAGTTTGCCTGCAGGTGATAACCGGTTTCATCCTGTGCCTTCAGAATTTGCTGAACTATTAATGGCAGTGATCAAGGAAAAGAAGATAGAAGACAGGGTGATCATTCAGTCATTCGATTTCAGGTCATTAAAATATATTCATGAAAAATATACTTCAATTAAAACATCGATGCTGATCGAAGATTCAGATGTAAATGATTTTGATGGCCAATTGAATAAACTTGGATATACGCCGGAATATTATAGCCCCAATCAAACATTAGTGGATGAGAAATTGGTAAAACAGTGTCATGATAAGGGTATGAAGATCGTTCCATGGACAGTGAATGATGCAAAGCAGATAAAGAAACTGAAGAAGATGGGAGTAGATGGGATCATTACTGATTACCCAAACCTGCTTAAATAGCTAATTAAATGACTTTAAAGATGTAGCAATTTTTTCAAACCAGATTTCTATTTCATATCCATCAGGATCATAAAAGAAAACATACGGCTCGCCGGGAACAAACTCACCGGTTTCTTTGATCTTTCCACCAGCTTGTTTTATTTTCTTAATAATAGGTTTCAGGTCGGTAGGTTTTGGTAACCTGAAACCGAAATGAAATCCCTTTTTTTTATCGGCTGTTTTATTCTTTTGCTTTTCAAAAACAATTATGTCTTTGCTGCCAGGAGTTTGCACCTGTATAAAATCAGGGTAACAATACATTTCTTTTACACCAAAAATTTTTTGATAAAAAGCCGAAGAACGTTTTACGTTTTTTACAGGAAGTGCAATATGAGTGAGACCAAATGTTTTTATCATAGCCTCCTTATTAATAAAAGAAAATTACTGCATTTTTCTTAGGTTTGGATATATGAATTTTGAAACCGGCTTATCCTTTGCACAAAAATTAGATGCTGCCGATCCACTAAAAAGTTTCAGAGATAAATTCATTATTCCTGAAGCCGATGGTAAACAGAAGATCTATTTTTTAGGAAACTCATTGGGCTTACAACCAAAATCTTCCAATGATCGTATACAACAAATACTCCATGATTGGGGATCGCTGGGAGTTGAATCTTTTTTTCATGCAAAGGAACCATGGATGGATTATCACGAAAAGCTAACTCGTCCTCTGTCGAAAATTGTCGGTGCTCGGCCAAATGAAATCGTAGCTATGAACCAACTTACTGTCAACCTTCACCTGATGCTGGTAAGTTTTTATAATCCCAATGCAAAACGATATAAAATAATCTGTGAAGCAAAAGCTTTTCCAAGCGATCAATATGCTTTTGAGACACATGTAAGAAACAAAGGATTTGATCCGGCCACTGCAATTATCGAAGTGGCTCCGCGAAATGGTGAATATACTTTGCGAACGGAAGATATTATTTCAGTAATCGAACAACACGGCAAAGAAACGGCCTTAGTATTGTTTGGTGGGATCAATTATTATACCGGTCAATTTTTTGATTTGAAAAAAATTACCCAGTCTGCAAAAACTGCAGGAGCAAAAGTTGGTTTTGATCTTGCCCATGCTGCCGGCAACGTTGAATTGCATTTGCATGATTGGGATGTTGATTTTGCCTGCTGGTGTACCTACAAATATTTGAATTCAGGTCCCGGCGCAATAGGGGGAGCATTCATTCATGAAAAGCATCACAAAGAAAACCTGCCAAGATTTGCAGGCTGGTGGGGATATGATAAACCGACAAGGTTTAGAATGGAAAAAGGATTTAAGGCAATGCCTGGAGCCGAAGGCTGGCAATTAAGTACTCCCGGAATGTTTTTGTATGCAGCACATCGTGCGGCATTGGAAATTGTGGAAGAGGCAGGATGGGATAAAATTTTAACTAAACAAAGATCATTGACGGGATATATGTGGTTTTTGTTGGATGAAATAAATAATTCATCTCCTAAACAAAGTATTGAATTCATCACGCCTCGAAATGAGAAGGAGAGAGGCTGCCAGGTTTCAATGCTGATGCTTGAGAATGGAAAAGATATTTATAATGGATTGATGAAACAAGGAGTTTTTACGGATTGGCGGGAACCGAATGTTATTCGGCTTGCGCCTGTACCATTATATAATAGTTTTGAAGAAATATGGATGTTTGCTGAGATATTAAGGAAGCTAATTGGTTAACCGGGTTTTCAAATTTTCCTGCTAATCTTTTTAAATCAAGTAAATCGTGGTTCTTATCTTCGCTGCATGACCCGACAGCAACTTGTTGAGCAAATCTTCAAAAAGCGATCTTATCTCTGTATTGGGTTGGATACTGACATCACGAAGATTCCCAAACATCTTTTATCTGAAGCAGATTCTGTTTTTAGTTTTAATAAAGCCATCATTGATGCAACAAAAGACCTGTGTGTTGCTTATAAGATCAACACGGCTTTTTATGAGGCATTGGGGGTGAAAGGATGGGAAGCAATGGAAAAAACTGTTCGTTATATAGGAGACGAACATTTTAAGATCGCTGATGCAAAACGTGGTGATATTGGAAACACATCGGATCAATATGCAAAAGCTTTTTTTGAGACTTTGCCTTTTGATGCTATAACGGTTGCGCCGTATATGGGAAAAGATAGTGTAGAACCATTCTTAAATTATGATGGTAAATGGGGAATTGTGCTGGGCCTAACCTCTAATAAAGGAGCAAATGATTTTGAGTTCAAAAAATTGGTTCGTGAAGATACAAGACATGGTGTTGATGAATTCCTATATGTAAAAGTTTTGAAGACGGCTTCAAATTGGGGTACACTGGAGAACTTAATGTTTGTTATTGGTGCTACACAAATCGATGAGTTTAGTGATATAAGAAAATTAACTCCGCATCATTTTTATCTTGTTCCAGGTGTGGGGGCCCAAGGTGGCAGTTTGAAAGACATCTCAGAAAAAGCAATGATAAGAGATTGCGGGTTGTTGGTGAATGCAAGCCGGGCCATTATTTATGCAAGTGAAAAAGAAAATTTTGCGGAAGAAGCAAGGGCTATTGCTGAACAGTATCAACACGAGATGAACGATTATTTACCCGAAAAAAATATTTCTCAGTTAGGCTGTGTCTATGAAATATTTAATACCGCCGGTGGTATAATTACAATAATGGATTTTACAGAAAAAACAACGCCTACAATTGGGACAATCTTAGAGAGCATGTCTGGTCATCGGTGGAAAATAATAGGGGTTGATATGCCGAAGCGTATTGACGTGACAAATTTTAAATTTAAGCCCCGGTTTAGTGATCATATTTTTGGCTGTCTGTTACAACCAATAAACCATTCTGAAATTCTTAAAGAGAATGAAGTTCTACAAGTTTTATAATGATCTTTATTTGAAAATATATTTTCCTTTTTCTGTCCACCAGGGATAATATTTCATGATAAGTCTGCCGGTAATAACGGCTGTATCAGTTTTTACAAAGCTTTCTACTTCGGTTGAATCTTTGCAGTTCATGAGGAAAATCCCCTGTAGTTCTCCTTCAACCCCGATTGGTCCCGCCATAATGATCTTTCCTTCTTTGGCAAGTCGTACGATGTTAGCAATATGTGCTGCCTGTATCTTTACTCGAGATATGCTGTCCTGGTTTCTGTTTGGCCCCTTCATCAAATGTACCAGCCAAAATCGTTTCATCTCACCCGAATATACTGATGTGTCTTTAGCTAAGTCATATTTTTCGGTCGGCTTTACTTCAGAAATACTAGTTGATTGTTCATTGTTGCAAGAAGAAACAACGACTAATGCAACATAAAGAACGAGTGATAATATTTTCATGCTATAATTTTTCTCAAGTTAAGAATTTATGTTTTCAAAATATGATGAATAGGATTAGCGGAAGTACACGTGTGCGACGCAACGACAGCTAAATAGTATAGAGAAAGTTGGGAGCATACTCATTCTTCAATCCCCTAACTTTGTGCCGCCTAATTTAAATCTGAAATCTAAAATCGTAAATCTAAAATCGAATGGCTTCCCGTACTGATGTTTTTCAAAGCCCGGATTATTTTTTGGTAGATGAATTGTTTACTGAAGAACAAAAATTAATTCGTGAGTCGGTAAGGAATTATGTGAAGAAAGAAATTTCTCCCATCATTGAAGATTATGCACAGCGGGCAGAGTTTCCACAGCAAATTGTAAAACAGTTAGGTGATCTTGGATGTTTCGGTCCAACCGTTCCAGTTGAATATGGCGGTGGCGGTCTTGATTATATTTCTTATGGGTTGATGATGCAGGAGCTGGAACGTGGCGATAGTGGGGTTCGTTCTACTGCATCAGTACAGGGATCGTTGGTTATGTTTCCTATTTATGCTTATGGAAGTGAAGCGCAACGAAAAAAGTTTTTGCCAAAGCTCGCAAGTGGAGAATGGCTAGGTTGTTTTGGATTGACAGAACCAAATCATGGAAGTGATCCATCAAGCATGTTGACAAATTTTAAAGCTGCAGGTGATCATGTAATATTAAATGGTGCAAAAATGTGGATCAGTAATGCACCATTCTCACAAGTAGCAGTTGTGTGGGCTAAAAATGAAAATGGTGATATACAGGGATTGATCGTTGAAAGAGGAATGGAGGGATTTACTACACCAACAACCCATGGCAAGTGGAGTTTGCGGGCATCCTCAACAGGGGAACTTGTTTTTGATAATGTAAAAGTTCCGAAAGAAAATATTCTTCCAAATGTAAAAGGATTGAAAGGTCCGTTGGGTTGTTTGACAAAGGCGAGATATGGAATTGCGTGGGGAGTTATCGGCGCTGCAATGGATTGTTATGATACAGCTTTGCGTTATTCAAAAGAAAGAGAACAATTTGGAAAACCGATTGGCGGATTTCAATTACAGCAAAAGAAACTTGCAGAGATGATAACTGAGATCACAAAAGCACAGTTACTGAATTGGAGATTGGGTGTATTAATGAGTGAAGGGCGTGCAACGCCGCAGCAGGTAAGTATGGCAAAAAGAAATTCATGTGAAATAGCAACAAATATTTGTCGCGATGCAAGACAGATGCTTGGCGGCATGGGTATCACCGGCGAATATCCTGTAATGCGTCACATGATGAATTTGGAAAGTGTGATCACATACGAAGGCACACATGATATTCATTTGTTGATAACGGGAATGGATGTGACGGGGTTGAATGCATTTAAATAATGTGCCAATGAGACGATGTGCAAATTCAAATGAATAATAGTTATTGGCACATCGTCTGATTGGCACATTTGCGCATTTAAAAATGAAAATCTTCCTTATAGGTTTTATGGGCTCCGGTAAAAGTTTCTGGGGCAGAAAACTGAGTGAGAAACTCAGGCTTCCTTTTTTTGACCTGGATGAACAGATAGAATCGAGTGAAGGAAAAAAGATCAGTCAAATATTTGCAGAGGAAGGGGAGGAGTATTTTCGGTTAGTTGAAAAAGATACACTGCACATTATTTCTGAAAGTCATGATTCGTTTATAATGGCCACTGGTGGAGGTACGCCCTGTTATTTTAATAATATTGATTTCATGAATAAAAGCGGCACAGCCGTTTGGATAAATACGCCAATAGAGATTCTTCATCAACGATTATTAAAAGATAAAGCTGACCGGCCTTTGATAAAAAACCTGGATGATGTGCAATTGAAGGGATTTATCATTAAAAAATTCTCCGACAGAAAAATATATTACGAGCAGGCAGAAATGGTAGTGGAAGAAGATGAGAAAAGCCTTGAAAAGATCGTGGAAAAATTATTTCATGCATAAAAAATTTATTACTGCCGGTGCATTGCTTGGCGCCATTGCAGTGGCGCTTGGCGCTTTTGGTGCTCATGGCTTAAAAAAAATTGTTCCGGCAGAAACAGTACAAACATTTCAAACGGGAGTTCAATACCAGATGTATCATGCTCTTGCCTTATTGCTAACCGGTTTACTTTATGAAAAATTTTCTCAAAAATTTGCAAGAATAGCGGGAGTGTTATTTATAATTGGAATAATTTTTTTTTCAGGATCGTTGTATTTGCTCACTGCAGGTAAAGCTGCGGAAACCGCTTCACTTGATAAGGCAGGAATTATTACACCATTTGGTGGGGTTGCCTTTATAGCTGGTTGGCTATTTTTATTTCTTGCAGCCATTAAAAAAAGTGAGAGATCATAATGGTAATTCAAGTTTTGTTTCAGTGCCATTGTTATTAGAAATGTCATAACGTCCTCCAATTCCTTTCATTCGTCTTTCAATATTTTTAAGACCGTTTCCAAAACGGCGAATTTTTTCCTGCTCAATTCCGACACCGTTATCGGCAATTTTTATTTTGAGTTTATGATTTACCTCGATATCAATTTTTATCCGGCTTGCCTTTGAGTGTTTCAAAGCATTGTTCAATGACTCTTTCACACATAAAAAAATATTTCTTCTTTTGTCGCCACTTATTTCATGAAGGGGAATCTCTTCTGGCATATTCACTTTGCATTCTATTTGCGTACCGTCAAAAAATTCAATAGTATAAGCCCTGATATAGGAAATAAGACTATCCAGTGTATCATTGCTACTGTTCATACTCCAGACGATCGCATTCATTTTATTAAGTACTTCATTGGCGGAGTTCGATATTTTTTCAATTTCAATGGGAATGTTTTCTTTCATTTTATTCTTAGCGATCTCACTCATCAGGCGAATAGTTGTCATGCCTGAACCAAGCTCATCATGGATATCAGCAGATATTCTTTCTCTTTCTTCCTGGTGAGCCTGCATCACTGCCACTTGTTTTTCCAGTTCCTTTCTCTCGTTTTCCATTTTCAATCTTTCTCTTTCTGTTGTTTGCTCTATCAATTGAGTTCTGTTCTTATAAGTAAGGCCCATTAGGAAAAAGATAAGCTCGATCAAAAGCCCGATCTCATAAAGGATCAATGAACTATTCAGTATTCCTGGTAAATGTAATTTGCGACCTCCTAATATTGATAGTAATGATAAAAGAGAAAAAACTAAATAAAGAAGATTGCCCCAAAACAAATAACGTAAGAGTTTATGTCGCCAGTTCTTTACCGCATAAACCAAAAACACAATGATCATTATTACCAGGATATTTTTGGTAATCATATTTTCCAGGAAATTTTCCCAGTAATAATCAATAGAGCTATAATGAATGTATGAGTACAACAGGATGACTGCCGCTAAAAAAATGATGCCCCCAATATAAAGTTTGTGAAGAAATGGAAAGTCTTTTTTTGTTTCCAGGAATCGGATCATAAAAGCCATATAAAAACTGATCCCAAGGATCTGGAGTACAAAATCCATGTACGATTCAAAGAAAAAATTACTTGCGGTTGAGCGATTGTAATAAAATTGTTTAGTAAACAGCATGAGCCCAAGAAAAAAAGCAAAGGCAGCATAATAGAGGAATTCCCTGTTGCTTCCTTGTAAAAAATTCGCAAGCGAAAAAAGGATCATCATTAATAACAAGCCGCAAAATACATAGGTAAAAAGCCTGACATCAGAGTTTTCTGTTTTCAATTTTGCTTCAAAGGATTCTATATGATTTCGCCTGAAAATATTAGGATAAAATGAACTTGTATATGTTCTTAATGGATAGCATTCTGCAAGAATGGTAAGTGTATCATGTGGTAAAACGGTGAATAACCGATAAGAGATACTATCCCGGGTCAGAGGAGCGATCACAGGCAGGGCTGTGGCTTTATTGTTCTCTATGTTATATAGAATTACGTTGTCAAAAAACAGGTCAGGAAAAAAATAAAGGCTGTCTGGTGTATCGGAGTGGTTTGTTATTGAAAAAAGGGCAAGGAGTTTTTTTGAAACATTGGGAGCTTTAATATGGGTGATTTTGAAAGGATCCAGGGACAAAACACTTGCATCATAATTAGCTTCAACATTAAAAGACCTTAGAACAAAACCTGCCGGAATTTTTTTCAAGGAATATGTATCTGAATTCCTGTTGAGGGTTATTAAAGTATCAGGATGTTGGCAAAATGCAGTGTTAGCTGCAATTAATAAAACAAAAGCAAAGAGAAGAGTCTTTGATAAATGTTTGGTTTTGGAGGCCCGGTTTGATGGTGGTTTCATTCTGTTTCCAGATACATATCAAATATAATCAATGCCTATTTTAGATACCAGTTTTTTTCATGTTGATTTCGGCCTTTAACGAGCGGATTTTACAATAAAATTGTGGAGATGTTGAAAACATGAACTATCTATTGTAGAGGGCTTATTATTATCTTTGTTCCATATGGCCAATAAGCTGAAAGGCAATTCCACTAAAAATCCTGTGGATAAACCGGGAAAAACCAAGTCTCAAAAACTGAAACCGGAAAAAGAAGAAAAAATAAACCTAAAAGAACTTGCAAGGGATGAAAGAACCTCGAAGATCGTAGGGTTTATATTTCTTTTCTTTGCATTCTTTCTTTTCATAGCGTTCATCTCTTACTTTTTTACCTGGCGAAATGATCAAAGCGAAATAAAGAACGGGCTTTCTCTTTTTGATCAGAAAGCAAATATTCAGAATCTACTTGGCGTACTAGGAGCTTTTATCTCTTATTTTTTTATCGACAATGGATTTGGAGTTGCATCATTGCTGATCTGCACCTTTTTCTTTGTTGTTGGTGTTAATCTTCTTTTCAGACGAAAAGTTTGGTCTGTTTGGAAAAATCTTCGATATGTTACCATTGGTATGCTGGTGTTATCCGTTTGTATGGCCTTTATGTTAGGGACATTCAGTAGCAGTCAATTTCCATTTGGAGGAGCAGTAGGTAATATGATCTCTGATTGGTTGAAAAAGATTCTTGGTAACGTTGGAACTGCAGCGCTGCTGCTTGTTGTTGCTGTATCATATGTCATCTGGCAATTTAATCCTGCATTTAATGTACCTAAAATGCCGAAACGCAAGGTCGTTGAGGAAGAGAAACCAGAATCAGATAATATAGATGAAAAGCTTGTTCCGGTTATTGGTAAAACGATCAATGATATTTATGCTGAAAATGGTTCAAGGGGAAATAGTTTAAAAACAAATGGAGATACTTTGGTGCTTTCGCCATCTATCTCAAATAAGGATCAGCCTGAATTTAAGTTGATAGAAAAAGATGAACCTCTTGCTGAAATAGTGAAGGAAAAACCATTACCAATAACTCCGATTGAAGCATCAATACAAAGTATTTTACCAAAAGAAGAAGTAAGGCCTGCAAGGAAAACTGCAAAAGAAAACAGTGAGGCAGATATTGCACTCGAAATAAAAGAGTTTCCGAATGAGGCGGTTGAAGAACAAGAAAAGGGAAATGAAAAAGAAAAAGGGTATGAAGAACTTCCGCCTTACGAACCTACCCTGGATCTAAGGGATTATCGCTATCCGGTGCTAGATCTGTTGGAAACTCATGGTAGCGAAAAAATAGTGCAGGATGCAAATGAGTTAGAGAATAATAAGAACCAGATCATTTCGACTCTTCGCAACTACGATATCGAGATACAAAAGATAATGGCAACCGTGGGACCAACAGTTACTTTATATGAAATTGTTCCTGCTGCCGGTATTCGTATTTCAAGAATAAAAAACCTGGAAGATGATATTGCTTTAAGTCTTGCGGCTTTAGGTATCCGTATCATTGCGCCTATCCCGGGTAAAGGAACGATCGGTATTGAAGTACCCAATGTGAGAAAGAGTATTGTGAGTATGAAAACGTTATTAGGCTCTGATAAATTTCAACATAATAATTATAGCCTTCCGATCGCTTTGGGTAAAAAAATTGACAATGATAATTTCATTGTTGATCTTACCAGTATGCCGCACTTGTTGATGGCTGGTGCTACGGGCCAGGGTAAATCAGTTGGGGTAAATGCGATCCTTGTTTCTTTATTGTATAAAAAACATCCATCACAGTTAAAGTTTGTATTGATCGATCCGAAAAAGGTGGAGTTAAGTCTTTATCGTGTTATTGAAAATCATTTCCTGGCCAAACTTCCCGGCGAAGAAGAAGCGATCATCACGGATACAAAAAAAGTAGTATATACGCTAAATGCACTTTGTATCGAAATGGATAATCGTTATGATCTATTAAAAGAAGCTGGCGCCAGGAACATTAAAGAATACAATGAAAAATTTGTAAAAAGGAAATTGAATCCATTAAAGGGTCATCAATTCCTTCCTTTTATTGTATTAGTAATTGATGAGTTTGCCGACCTGATCATGACTGCAGGAAAAG
>Ga0193740_1000359_pt1 | contig 12918 bp, 12 predicted proteins | sample L2s1metaG_FD_145072 | JGI IMG/M metagenome (GOLD analysis project Ga0193740, IMG submission 145072) | Soil microbial communities from a riparian zone of the East river system, Colorado, United States - L2s1 | ecosystem: Environmental > Terrestrial > Soil > Riparian zone | place: USA: East River... | reverse complement strand
GGTTCTGCTGAGGCAATAAAAACATTCTTCGTCATAGAAAAAAGGATTAAATCCACAGCAAAAGTAGAAAAGAGTGGTCGATTGGAGAATGACAGGGGTTAGGCATGATATGATTTAGATCAGGTCGTAGTAAGTTAACAACATCGTCGCCATAAAAAAAGCAGAATGGTATTTTCGGAAATTGTCTGACCAGCAATGCTATTTTTTTTATTTCTTTGTTAATACAGGTTTTTATCAGAATGCGCTCGGGCGGGAATAAGATTAATGCATACGGCTTATGAGAAAAATTATTTTCAATCCACTCCTCTGCGCTTCTTTATTTAACTTATTGCTCTTTCTGGTCTTTCTTTTTCTTATAAAACCCATATACGACATTGAAGTAGAGGTGTATGTCCTATACTTATTAAGCGGTGGTTTTGGCAACAGTCCCACCAAGTATCTTCATTACGACCAGGGTATGGATCCGTACCCTGGCTATTTACTAAAATCCATTTTTATCTAAACAACAGTATCAATTGGTATTTTGGCTTAACCACAGCATTTGAAACGTTATAACATGGAATTTCTCAAAAAATATCCTTTTTACTTCTGGTTGCTTCCTGTCTATTTTTTATTCCACAACTATAATAACCTTTTTGGCTTTATTCCTCTCAAAGAGATTATTGTGTTTGCGATCATTGTTTATTTGATTTCGGCAGGTATCTATTTATTATTCCAGTTTGTTTTTCGAACTACCCACTTAAGTGCTATTGCTGGCTTTTTAATTGTGAGTTATAATCTTTTTTTTGGAGCAATTCACGATTTTTTGAAATCAGCCACCCACGACTCCATCGTAAGTAGTTATAAAATCATAATCCCAATTTCAATTGCACTGCTCATTGGAGTAATCTTATTCCTTAGGAAGCGAAAATCACTTTCAAAGCTTGTACAATATCTGAATTCTTTAATAATACTGCTATTCCTAGTGGAATTAGTTTTCTTTATTAAGAATGCAATGAGTTATTCACAAACAAAAAATCTTATTTACCGGCATTCCCCTTTTAGCAATCGCTTTATGGTCGGATCCATTTCTGATACGTCCAAACCAGACATTTATTTTTTGGTATACGATGAGTACACGAACAATGAAACTTTAAAAACGGTATGGAACTACGATAATAGCGAAATAACCGATTGGCTTCAACAACAGGGTTTTTTTATTCCAAAAAGAAGCAGAGCCAATTACAATTTCACACCATTTTCTGTCAGTTCGGCTCTGAACATGCAGTATTTGGATTCAAATAAAGGAAAGTCCGGCAATGACCCTGTGCATATGCTTCAAGCCGTAAAATCAATGAGTCATAACGAAACAATTTCCATATTGAAAAAAGAAAACTATCATTTCAGATTTTTCGTTCCATTTGAAAATAAAATTGAAGATATAGGAGTAGTTAAGGAATTTGGCGACGTACCAGCCAAGCACTTGTACAATACACTTCTTCTTAATCGTATGCACAAAGACATTCTCTGGAATTTCCCTGAAAACAAACTTACTAATGTGATAGGAAACTTTTTCAGTTATAAGGATTATAATAGCATCGGTAAAAGGTTAGCAGACACTCATGGTACCATAAAAAAGATAAAATCAGCAGCATCTTCGGACAAAAACCCAAAATTTGTGTATGCGCATTTAATGATCACCCACGCACCACATATCTTTGATTCCAGCAGTCAAGTACTACAAAAAATAAATTGGGACTCCCTCGCCTTCTTTAAATCCTATCCATATCAGGTAAAATATGCCAATAAAACCCTCAAAGAACTTGTTGAGTTCATAAAAACAAAAAGCATGAGAAAGACTATAATTATAATTTTAGGTGACCATGGTTTCAGAAAATTACCAGCCAGTATGCTTGATTATAATTTTCCGAATTTCTGTGCCATTTACTTTCCCGATAGGAACTATTCCCTTTTATATGACACCATCAGCCCGGTAAACATTTTTAAAGTCGTATTTAATACCTGTTTTCGCCAAAACTTCCCGCTTTCAAAGGATTCATCCATAGCTGTAACCTACCAATAGATTGAACAGAGTTTCTATTTTAGCAAAAGCAAGACTTTCAATGTAAAAACGATAGAACAATCCTCATGAAGGAGCAAATTAAATCAATACTTAAAAAACTAAACCTGTATGAGTATTTAAAATACAGCAACCTTTTTTACCTGTATGAGAAGATCCTAAAGCCTGATGTAGCGGAAGGAAAAAAAAGGGAAATTTCTTTCTATACGTCATTTCTGACAAGCTGTAATCTAATCTTTGATATAGGCGCAAACGACGGACACAAAACAGAAGCCTTTCTTCGCATTTCCAAAAAAGTGGTTTGTTGTGAACCCGATGAAAAGAATTTCAGAACCCTTCAAATCAGGTTTCGCAATAAAAGAGATAGAGTGCTACTTGAAAAGCTTGCACTGGGATCAAGCGAGACAACTACAAATATGTTTATTCATCATCCCGGATCCGCTTTCAATACGCTAAATGAAAAATTTAAAAAGGTTACAGAAGCTGATGAACTGACAAAATGGAATGAAAAAATTCAATTCCACAGTAAAAGAAAAGTAAGATTAACCACACTTGATAACGTAATTGCGAAATATGGCCGCCCGTTTTTCATAAAAATTGATGTGGAGGGATACGAATTAGAAGTTATAAAAGGCTTGAATCAACCGATACCTTTTATTACCCTTGAGTGCCTGTTACCTGAATTCTCAGAAGAACTAGAACAAATAATTACCCTGCTTTCCAAACTTGATACCAATGTGAAGTTCAATATTTCTGTGCACGAGCAACTGATACTGAAAGAGTATATCTCTAATACTGAAATCAGGAACTTCTTAGAGAGCTTTAATCAAAACCATTTTGAGCTAGTCGTTAAAATGACTGCTGCTAATATCCAGGTCTGACAATGCTTTCATGAGGCAATTCCCTGAGGTAATGCGATTGGCTGGAAAAGCGCAATTTCTTCTCATTTCCTGGTATTCATCTTCTGTCAATTGATTGATCTTTTCCTTTATTTCAAAAATAGAACTCACTGTAAATCCAATCCTGTATTTATGAATAATAGATGCCGCTCCCGATGAATGGTGTGCAATAGCAGGCAAACCAGCAACTGTATACAAAGAAAGCTTATGAGGGCAGATGTATTTGTTGTACTCACCAAATACGCCGCTTAACCCTTCTGTACTGTCGCCATCCCATACCAACCCGAAAGAGCCGTGTAAGTCCTGGAGCAACTGTTCGTTTGAAAGCACTCCATAATAATGAACACAATTTGTAGTTTTTACCGGCATTGTTGTTGGACCATACAGATGGAATTGCAGGTTATCAATTTTATCCAGGCTCGCTATGAACCTGCTTTTATCCAAAAAACCGGCAAATGCAATAGAACCATTTTTCTGATAGTGCTTGTTCGGGGGATCTACCAGGAAATCAAAAAAATCGAGAACTGAAATTTTGGCCTTAGAATTAAATTGTTGAAGCCATGCTTTCATGGAATTATTATGGGCAACAAAAAAATTAAGGGATTTAAAAAACTCTATTTCCGAGGACAATAATTTTTCATCACCGTCCTTTAAACCATTAATATCTGCAAGAATGCAAATTATCCTTATGTCCTTCCGGAATTTAAGAATCAACTTTACCAGTATTTTGTTAAGAATGGCATATAAAGGCCACTGAAAAACTACAACCGCGTTTACAGGTAAAGAACGAATTGTTTTGAGTATGAAAGCCAACCTGGATACTTTAGCCGTTATTGAAAAATCAAAATGGTGAGGCACCTGGATTGGTTGGAATTTATGTTTAAGAAGGATTCTTTCTATATCCTTATTTCCAACCCCTCCATGGTACACTTCAGCAGTTTGTAAATACTCCTGTATAAAATAATTGTCAGGCTTTTTTTGTTTCGCTTCCACTTGCAGTAATAGTCTCCTTAATAGAACGAACCAATGAAATTATCATTTGGTTTTTGGTGATAAAAAATAAAAAAACTAGATACAAAATAATACAGCTTACCGATAAAACAACCAGGTTCACTACCGGATGTTCTATCATATCGTTCAGCAGGTAAACCAAAGGGAAAAATAACGCGGAACCAGTAATTGCCTGGAATAAAACTCCTGTCTCCGTAAACTTTAGATGGTATCCGGAACTCTTCACACAAAAAATGTAATAAAGCAAAACTGTTATCTCAGAAATGATAACCGCGATACTGGTGCCCTTGTCTGCGTAATACAATGATAACGGCACAGTCGCAACTACAAAAGTCGCGGCACCAATCCATAAACCATTCAAAACAATTTTTTCTTTATTGAAAGGCATCAGCAATTGTTTGTTCAGAAACAAACTATACGCTTTCACAAAAGGATAAATGGCCAATATTTTAAGGTTGGTGACCACAGGCATGAATTGTTGACCAAGATAGATTTTAGTCAGCTTTTCAGATAGCAAAAAAATGCCGGCAGCCATTGGGATAGTGGTTAAGATAATAAAATGAGAGGTGTTTAAAACAACCTTCTGCGCATTATCCCTGTCATTTGAATGCAGCAATGAAACTGTTCTTGGGTAAAACACTAGCAAAAAATCTGTTACCAATGCTCCAGCCATTCGCACAATTTTGGCTGAATAAGCATAATAAGCAACGGCAGCGCTGGTGCTCAGTACTTGCAAAAAAACATTATCCAGCATCAAAACAACGCTGTAAACAAGGCTAACCTGGTATGTTATTTTTAAAACAGGCCAATATTTTTTCCACTGGGGTTTTTGAATCCTGATGTCAACTTCCTTTAGAAGAGTAAGCCAGTTCCATACCAGGTTTAAAATAGCTGTACATGCAATGATCGAATAATACCACACATAATCTGCCGGCTGCCGGATTAAAACAAAAATAGAGACCAGCCCTAATAATCTTGTGACCAGGGACCTGATGGTTATGTATTTAAATTGTTCCGTACCCCAGAAGTACCATTCACAGGCAAATCCGTTCACCAATAAAAAGGAAATTGAAAAAAGTATAAGTCTGAAATCACCCACCTTTGTGTATAAAAAAGAAAGGGCTCCTATGTATAGTATTGCACTGATGCAAGTGGTGAATAAGTGAAGGGATAATAATTCAGAAACTATCGTTTTCAATTCTTCCTGTCTCGCCTTTTTTCGGGCTACTTCCCTTATGCCGTATGTTACAATTCCAAATTCGGCAATCACAATGAAGTAATAAGTCATTGAATCTATGAAACTGACCTTGCCAATTCCTGATGGATCCAACACTCTTGAAACATATGGGATAGATATCAGTGGAAAAGCAACCTGGCTAAAAGAAAGAATAAAATTGTATAGCAGGTTTCTTTTTAGACTCACTTATTTATTTTTAATGATAATATTGCCGTGGGTTGTATAAAGCCAAAAATAATACTCCTTATGAACGCAGGAATTTATGATACGGAACATTTTGAAACCACACATGCACTCATAAGGTTATTAGATAACGGAAAAAACAAGATCACCATATTCATAGTAGCTGATTTAGCGCCTGTTTTGAAAAAAATGTTACGAAGTGAAGGTATTGAATACGAATGGCATTTTTTACAGCGAAATAAATTAATCAACAGCTTCATTATTTACAGGTATTGTAAAAGAAACAAAATTGACATCCTCTTTTTAAATACAGTTGCACAACATCATATTTTATTTGGGTTTTTATGCATCTTTTTAAAAAAGATAAAAACTGTATTGACTATACACGGTGCCAATAGTCATTTTAAACCGGCCGTCAAATTAGGATTAAGTAGTTTTTTGCGGTACGCAGGGAAAAAAATACTTACAAAAAATGTAACTCATTTTGCCACCCTGCTTTCGTCAACCAAATTATACGTGCAAAAAACGTTTCAACCCAAACAGGAGGTCATTTGCATACCCGGTAGTTTTTTTGAAAATGAGAGCTACCCAATTACTGATACCTTCTTAAAAATTGTAGTTCCCGGCTCTGTAGATTTCAAGAGAAGAAATTATGATTTCGTATTGAAACTCCTGGGTGAGTTAAATATAAAAAGCAGAATAGAATTTGTTCTTCTCGGTGGCATAGCTGAAAACAATAAAATTATGCTTACACAGTTCAAAGCTTTTGACTCAGACCTGGTCAAAATCAAAACATACGACGAACCCTTTATTGATACTGGTGAGTATGAAACACAGTTAAAAACCTGCGATTTTATTTTAGCGCCAATTCAAAAATTTTTTGAAGATGAGTCATCCATTTCAGAGGAATATGGTGTTACTAAAAGTTCGGGGACCTTTTTTGATGCCATACGTTATGGGAAACCACTTCTCATAAGTGCAGATATTTCCATTCCTGAGGAACTTGAGAAACAATGCATCCGCTATCACACGGTACAGGATCTGGCGTCATTTCTTGAAAATCTGAATTTCGAAAAAAAATTAAAGTACAGCCAAATGGCTGTATCCAACTCTTTAAATTTTACCCTGGAAAACATCAGGAAAGCGTTGCCGCTGTTCTTTATTAATCTCTAATTTAATTTATGATCCAGCACAAAAAAAATCTACATACAGAACCCACCACAGGCTTTGGTGAACGAAGCACCCAAAGCGGCGGACGCTTTTTCCGTAAAGACGGGAAACCCAATGTTATAAGGAAAGGCCTTAAATTCTTTGACCAGTTTAGCTGGTATCATACAATGATTTCAATGCCACGATGGAAATTCTGGTTGTGGCTTTTAATTCCTTATATAATTGTAAACGCCTTTTTTGCCTTACTGTATTACACTATTGGAGTGGAAAATTTGAATGGCATAGAAAAGGGTTCAGCATTGAACAATTATATCCAGGCTTTTTTCTTCAGTTTTCAAACATTTACCACGGTTGGATATGGACATGTCAGTCCTTCCGGAATCTTAACAAGTTCGGTGGCTGCTTTTGAGTCCTTTCTTGGTGTTTTAACACTGGCTTTAGCGGCGGGTTTGTTTTATGGCCGTTTTTCCAGTCCTAAATCATTTTTACGCTTTAGCGATATTGCTTTGATTGCGCCTTACCAGGATGGTATTGCCCTGATGTTCCGCACAGTTCCGTATAAAAACAATCATTTGATGGATGCAGAAGTAAAACTTACCCTCGCTATGAGAGTACCAAGAAATGGCGAAGAAAAAAACGAGTTCTATACATTGGATGTTGAATTCAATAAAATCAATGCATTGATTTTGAACTGGACTATTGTTCACCCGATCAATGAAAACAGTCCCATGTATGGCCTTTCACTTGACGAATTAAAAAAAACAAAAGCAGAAGTTTTGGTTTATCTAAAAGCCTATGACGAAGGATTTGCCAATACTGTCATTGCGCGAACTTCCTATACTACTGATGAAATTATTGAAGGAGGCAAATTTGAACCAATGTATGAGCGTTCAACCACCGGCAACGCCACTATTCTTGATGTAGATAAATTGAATAATTATAAAAAAGTGAAACTGCCCCAGCCTAAACCGGTTGAATCCTGATAAAATCTTTTCTTCTGATATAATAGAGAAATAAAAAATAAAAGATGGGAACCATGCTCAAAAATTGCAAAAGGATAATACCGGAGGTATAGCCCATTGCATACAATACGAGGATCAAAATAAATGAAAAGATCAGTTGTGCATCTTCAATAATACATACAACGGTAAAATATCTTGTATAGTTTTTAGCGTAAGTAACGTTCATTGGACTGGTGATATGAAAGCCATCCGTAACTACAAGCTTTGTAGGATTCGTTGGCATATCAATCACAATAGGCTTATTTCTCGTCAAAGGATAGATGGAATGTCCATTGACTACCATTCTTAAATTGAGAATACGTAGTAAAATCTGGTTTTTTTGAAGGATAACGATTCTATGTCTTTGCGCAGGTTTTATTTTTTCAAAGCTTTGATGATTTCGATAAAGTCACGGGCAACAAGTGAAGCTCCACCAACCAATCCCCCATCCACGTCGGGACATGCAAATAATTCAGCTGCATTATTTGCTTTCACACTTCCACCATACAAAATCGGAATTTCATCGGCTACAGCTTTTCCATATTTACCTGCTAATACAGAACGCAGATGCATTTGCATTTCCTGTGCCTGTTCTGTGGTGGCCGTTCTGCCTGTACCAATTGCCCATATGGGTTCGTAAGCTATGATGATCTTTGCTATTTGCTCAGCTGATAAATGAAAAATAGATTCTTCCAGCTGCTGTTGAACAAACCTGTCCTGGTTGTTTTCTTCACGAACTCTTAATGATTCGCCACAACAAAAAATGGGAATAATATTATTTTGAAGACAAAGATTTACTTTCTCGGCCAGGATCCTGTTATTCTCCAAAAAATACTCACGTCTTTCACTATGTCCTATCACACAATACTTAATGCCGATGGATTGAAGCATTTCGGCTGATACCTCCCCGGTAAACGCCCCGCTTTTTTTATCGCTGCAATTCTGGGCGGCTACTTCGTAACGTCCCTCATCTGCCACTTCACTCATGGCCATAATGAGGTATGGGAATGGAACCGCAAAAATTACCTTTTGGTGATTTTCCAATTGAATATTGGATTGCAGAATTTCATCTAAAAGTTTTTCGCCCTGCTGGTAAGTCATATTCATTTTCCAGTTCGCTGCTGCAATTTGTTTTCTCATAGTTGATTATTGAAAAGACATTTTTTTAAGGCTGTGAAAATAGGTTGTAAAAAGGAAAAAAGATGAAGCATGATTTTTTTTATGAAGCCAGTCTCCGAACTTGCCTGGTAATACTATTATCATCGTTTTTTAATAATACTTATCAGATTTGAGCCTCACCATTCTTAATTTGCCGCATTTTAAAGGATAGTTGCATTTCAACCCTAAATATTAAGAGCCATTAATAATGATCAAATACATATTTTAAAACATCCTTTTCGTTTTTTGATACTGTCTGTTGCTTCAATTGCTTCCAATTCTGAATATCAGCGAGAGCCTTGTCAAATTGATAACGTTCAACGCCGTCACTTCCCCAAGAAAAGCTGGGAATGTATTTTGGTGTCAGCCCGTTGCCAATGACATTACAGCAAACGCCCACAACTGTACCGGTGTTGATTGCAGTGTTAATAGCAGTTCGCGAATAATCTCCCATAATTACTCCGCATTTTAAACCAACATTCACGGCTCCATGCGGGGTCCATAACATCACCCCGGAAGCATTGTTTTTAATATTGGAATTGGAGGTGCCCGCACCCATATTGCACCATTCGCCAATTACAGAATCACCAATGTATCCATCGTGTGCTTTATTGGAATTGCTGAAGAATACTGAATTTTTAATTTCCCCGCCTGCAATACAGTTAGGACCAATAGTAGTGGCACCATAAATTTTGCTTCCCATCTTTACAACAGCACCTTCACAAATAGCAACCGGTCCCCGTAACATGCTGCCCTCCATCACAGCTGCATCTTTGCCAATGTAAATGGGCCCATCCGATGCATTCAGAAAGCAATGTTCAATCTGGGAGCCTTTCTCAATAAAAATATTCGCCGCATTTGTGATCTTGTTTGTTGTCGAAATTTTTTGTGATTTCCTTCCCTCCGTTAGTAATTGAAAATCCTGTTCAATGGCCCATTTATTCAATTGAAAAATTTCCCAGGGGAAATTGATCTCCCTGAATTCGTCGGTAACTTCAATCGAGTTCTTTACTTTGAATTTATTACTGCCAATTACTTCTTTTTTTGAAATGCAGTAGATGAGGCTCTCTTTTTCAGCAACCGAAATAAATTCACCGGTTTTTAGCTTTTTAATTTTTTTAACCAGTTTCCCGGTTGGAAGGATATTTCCATGAACCAGGTAGATCAGGTCTTTCTCGTCCATTTCTCCTATTTCAATTGAACGATCCAGGTCCTTGTAGTCATCTTCTTTTTTATCAAAAGATTCCATTTGCATCCACCGTTCCCATTTTTCCCGTATCGTTAAGATGCCAATCCGTATATCCTGGATTTGCCGGGTAAGCGTAAAAGGAAACAAGTTCTCAGGCTGGCAAAATTCTTCTGTAAAAACGATTTTCTTCATTTGACGGGTACGAAAATAAAAAATCCCGTCAAGCATTTGCATAACGGGATAAATACATTTGATCTCGAAGATTTATTTCTTTGCGTATTTCTTTTTGAATTTATCGATACGGCCTGCTGTATCCACCAATACGTTTTTACCGGTAAAGAAGGGATGAGAAGTATTGGAGATTTCCAGCTTGATCAGCGGATATTCATTTCCGTCTTCCCACTTGGCAGTTTCCTTGGTAGCCACAGCAGAGCGACTTAGAAAACTATGACCATTACTCATATCCTTAAAAACCACTAAACGGTAATTGGCTGGATGAATGCCTTTTTTCATAAAAACACTTTTAATTATTGGAGGCGCAAATGTAGGGTAATAATAGCAGATTTCAGCCTGCAAATTGTAGATTTTTTGTTAAGCAGTGTACAACCCGCTGGTCGTTTATGGAGACCTGTACTTTAAGCCCGGAATCCTTAATGTGCTTCACTATTTTCTTTGCGTCCTCCTGTTTTAATCCATTTCTTACGCTCACTTCCTTCTTCCAAACCTTTCCGCTTTGAAAGCCTTCTTTGGATAGGTCGAAAGCCTCAGGAGCAATTCCCTGTTTGTGTGCCCTGCTGATCAAAACATCAACAAGCTGCCTCATTTTCATATCATCGTCTGTTTCAATATTGAGTTTGAAATCTTTTTTATTAAGATCGACCAATACATGCGACCCTTTAAAATCAAAACGGTTGGTAATTTCTTTGGACGTAACATTTACAGCGTTGTCCAGGGCCTGGGCATCCACCTTACTTACGATATCAAATGATGGCATAATGCTATTGTTTTGGATTGCAGATTTACGATTTTTTATGCATAAATAATGAAGCCCCTTTAGAAAAAGGGGCCGTACATGCACATGAGAAAAACTAAAAATTTATTGTGAACCAGCTCCGCCTACCCTGTTTTGCTCCTCCTGCGAGCTTCCAATGCGGCGCTGTTGCTGTTGCGTTTGTTTCCCGAACCGAAGGCTAAACGTTGCTGTAACCTGTCTTACATCGGGGCGACTTAGAAAATGATTGTCCACGTTTGCATATTTGTTATAACCTTCAAACTTTTGCCATGCAAATGGATCGCGGATATTTAACCGTAAGGTGCCTTTTCCTTTAATTATTTGTTTGGATACGCCAATACTCATTTGATAAATGGGTTCCGCTTTCGTCAGGCCATCAAGAGTTCTATGGCGATAAAATCCCGATATCTCCCCGGTAAATCCCGGTGAGAATGTGAAACTGTTGGTTAAATTGGCCGTAAATGATGTGAATTGTAATTCCACCGCTGTTGAATCCACCACCCCAACATAATGATTGTTATATACGTTGGTAAACAGGTTGATATTCCACCATTTTGTAATTTTTGTTGGTGCAGTAATGGATATACCCATGTTTCTGAAAGAAGCCACATTATCGGGGGTTAATTTTTTTATTGTGCCATCCCCACCTTCCACGGGAATGATGATTTGCGATATCATGTCGTTGGTTTCGGAAAAGTTCAGAGAGGTGATCAGGCGTCCTTTGAAGGCATGCTTAAATTCTACGTTGTGCGTGTATTGCGGGGTTAGGTAAATATTTCCCTGCCTGTAGGTAAGTGTATCTAAAAAGAAAATAAACGGATTCATATCCTGATAATTCGGCCTTGTTATGCGACGACCGTAGGACGCTGTAAACTGGTTCTTTTGATCGAGGGCATAGCTGACAAATGCAGTCGGGAAGAAGTCCGTACGATGTCTTGAAAACTCAGTTTTCGTGGTTAGCTGATTACCCTTCGAATTCGTATTCTCCACCCGCATTCCACCCTGGAATGACCATTTTTTTATTTGTTGATTGACACTGACATATACTGCATTAATGTTCTCATCATAAATAAAATGGTTGGAACGAATATCATCACGAATCCAATTGGTGCCTTTGGATTGATGATATTCAACCTGGTTGTCATTATGCACATAGCTGGATTTGAAACCAGCATCGACCCGGCCATTTTTGATTGGCTTCGTATAATCAGATTTCAGACTGTAAATATTAATATAACCAGGAAGGTGCCCTTTTAGCTGGCTGGTGGTTTGGTATTGAAGGTTACCATCATAAGTATCCGTTACCAGCAACAGTTCTGAGACATTGGAATATTTTACATAATCAAAATCGGCTGTCAGTTCATGCCCTTTCGTATTGAAGGAATGTTTCCAGTTAAGATTGCCGGTAAAATTATTAAACGAAATATCATTGTCTGCCTCCGACACCAACTGATAACGAAGAGTATGATCGAGGTTGAGAACATTATTAACAGTAACAGGTGTAGGCTGTCCATTGAAAAGAAAACCACTGGTCACAATACCAAAAACGTTTTTGGAATTGGCATACCAGTCCATACCCAGCTTCAATGTCTGATTAAAGTTTCCAAACTTGAATTTTGTTTGCTGGTCTGTATATCCCCTTAATTCCCCCTGCGAATTGATTTGCTTTGAATCAATCTCTAACACATTACGGCCACGAAGGAAATTGGGATTGTAATTGCCAAAGAAATTGAATTTATAGCGGCGATAATTAAAGTTGAAACTGTTTTGAGATTTAGGCATGAAGTAAAGCTTATCGTCCATCTTATAAATGCTGGTAGTAGCACCCAACATAAAGTTGCCGTTAAAGCCATTATTCATTCCCTTTTTTGTTTTTATATTGATGATTCCGGAATTTCCTGTTGCATCATATTTTGAAGAGGGGTTCGTCATGATCTCTATCTGGTCCAATGCCGATGCGGGCATATTCTTTAGCATATTCGCCAGGTCACCAGCCGAC
>Ga0193740_1000358_pt1 | contig 12920 bp, 8 predicted proteins | sample L2s1metaG_FD_145072 | JGI IMG/M metagenome (GOLD analysis project Ga0193740, IMG submission 145072) | Soil microbial communities from a riparian zone of the East river system, Colorado, United States - L2s1 | ecosystem: Environmental > Terrestrial > Soil > Riparian zone | place: USA: East River... | reverse complement strand
AAAGAATTAGGTGGCGTGTCCGTTGATTTATCATTATCATCAAAAGCAATCCCGGCTTCTGTTGTATTGGAGATCACATAACGAATATCGGGCTGCTCAGCAGTTTTCAAATAAGTATTGAAGTCTTCATATGCATTAATACCCCTGCTGATGACATCAATTACCTCGTGATTACTTTCCGCTTTACCGTTTTTCAATCCACGCAGGTAAATCGTATACAACCCATCCTGTTCGTTCAACATATTTACCATGCCTTTATCGATGGGTTGCACTACCACAACCGAACCATTAAATCCTGCTTTTTTATTGAGTTGATGAAACATCCAGTCAACAAAGCAGCGAAGAAAATTTCCCTCTCCAAACTGGAGTACCTTTTCAGGATATTCCTTGTAATCCTTGTATGTTTTTTTACTTAATTGCATTTTCAATATTGATCTTTTTATTTTCAGAAACAGTTAATACGTCTTGTCCCGTGGCATCGCCATGCTCCTGCAGTTTTCCGAAAGCGGCTGCCGTGGCATAATCCACAATTTCCTGTGGTTCCTTTTTTTTATACAAACCATAAATGAGACCAGCCATGAAACAATCTCCACTCCCCGACCGGTCTACAACTCCCTTGCATGTAAACTCTGCTGAATTGTATTGTTGCCCGTTTGTAAACAGGCTTGTATAGTACAGAACATCATCACTTTCACTGTCAAAACGAAATGTATTTGCCACGACCTTACATTTTGGAAAACGCTCAATGATGTCTAACGATGTCCGTTTTGCATGCGCAAGGTATTTCTCGTTGCTCCTATTTTCATGAATGTGTTCATCAACCGAAATACCCAGCATTTTATTGGCGGACCAGATATTTCCCATAACCACATCACAATATTCTACCAGTTTAGGTATTACCTCGATTGGCTCTTTCCCATACTTCCACAATCTTGAACGATAGTTCAGGTCAATTGCGATCGTGATATTTTTTTTAGAGGCAACTTCCAATGCCTCCAGGCAAACATCGGCAACATTCTCATTCAGCGCCGGGCTGATTGCTGAAAAACCAAGCCAGCAAACATCCTGCAGCACCTTATCCCAATCAATCATTCCCCTTTTTATTTGAGAAAAAGAAGAATTGTCACGGTCATAAACCATCTGGCCTTTCAGGTCCGCTCCCCGATCGAGGTAATAAACACCAATACGGTTGCCTGAAAACAAAATGGAAGAAGTATAAATGCCTTTGTATTCCAGGTAGTGCAATACATGCCGCGACATAAAATTATCAGGCAGAACAGTGCAATATTTCACGGGAACATTCCATCCTGCCAGGGCTGTCGCCACATTTGCCTCCGCACCTCCTACAAACAACATCATCGGTGTGTTGGCTATGGCATCATTCGCCGCAGGTGAAATGCGAAACAATAATTCCCCAAAGCAAAATATTTTTTTCACTGTTTTCTATTGGTAAAACAGGTTCCGGGAGTTAGTCCCTAACCTTAAATTTATGCGGTCTGCAATGCGGCAGGTTGCGAAGCTTCTTTCCAATTGAAATAATTGCTTGCATTGTTATAACAAATGTCCTGGATGATTTTCCCGGTCCACTGGATATCATTTGGCAATTCACCATTTTCCATTTCCGTACCAAACAGTTCGCACAACAATCGCCTGAAATACTCGTGGCGTGGAAAAGAAAGAAAACTCCTGCTATCGGTCAGCATTCCAATAAAGCGGCTTAACAAGCCCATGTTGGAAAGTGCATTGATCTGTTTTGTCATCCCGTCTTTCTGATCGAGGAACCACCACGCAGAGCCGAACTGGATTTTTCCAGCCACCGAACCATCATTAAAGTTTCCAATCATGGTTGCCATTAATTCATTATCGGCTGGATTAAGATTGTATAAAATTGTTTTCGCCAACTGGTTGTTGGTATCAAGCTTATTCAGAAACTTCGATAATGCTTTGGCTTGCGAAAAATCACCGATCGAATCCCAGCCCGTATCGGCACCTAATTCTTTTAGCCTGCGTGAATTGTTATTACGCAATGCGCCTAGGTGATATTGTTGCACCCAGCCTTTTTCCCAATCCCATACAGCGAACACTTCGAGCATAGCGGATTTGAATTTCAAATTCTCTTCGAATGACAATTCCTTGCCCGAACGAAGTTTATTAAAGGAATTTACAATTTCAGTTTGTGAATAGTCATCTGAATATATCTGCTCCAGGCCATGATCAGATACCGAACAACCCATAGTTGCAAAAAAGTCGTGACGGGATTTTAGTGTATCAAGGAAGTCGTTATAAGAAGCAATGTTGGTGTTGCTTACAATTTCAAGCTTTGTTATATAACTATTGAATGCTTTCGCATCATCCACATTCATTGCCTTATCAGGACGGTATGCGGGAAGAATTCTTATTTCGAAACCATCGTCCTTTAATTTTTGGTGATGTTCCAACGAATCAACCGGGTCATCTGTAGTACACACCACTTTCACATTCATCTTGCGAAGCAGATTGCGAACCGAATATCCCGGTGTCTGTAATTTGGATGAGCATTCTTCATAAATCTTTTTGGCACTGTCTGCATTCAACAGCTCATGTACATCAAAATAGCGCTGCAATTCCAGGTGTGTCCAGTGAAATAAAGGATTGCGCAATGTGTATGGCACAGTTTCCGCCCATTTCTGAAATTTTTCCGAGTCACTTTTAGTGCCTGTTATACAATTCTCATCCACACCATTTGTTCGCATGGCCCTCCATTTATAATGATCGCCGTATAACCAGGCCTGAGTAATATTTTCAAAGTTGATATCGTTTGCTACCTGGTCTGGTGGAAGATGACAGTGATAATCGATGACCGGCATCTTTTTCGCAAACTCGTGGTAAAGCTGTTGCGACGTTTTACTGCTTAGTAAGAAATTCTCGTCAAGAAATTTTTTCATTTTATTCTGCTTTGGGGACACGGATAACACAGATGCAATGGATTTACACGATAAATATCCGTATAATCCGTGTCATCCGTGTTCATTTCATTTTATAATGATACGCCACGTTTCCAGGGAATAAAATCATCCTGATTTAGCAACACTGCTTTTGGTATCACTTCACCACTGGCCGCCCTGATGCAATACTCCAGTATTTCCTCACCCATTTGTTCAATTGATTTTTCGCCTTCGATAATTGGACCTGTATCAATATCAATAATATCTTTCATTCTTTTTGCCAGCTTGGAATTGGTTGCCACCTTAATTGTCGGGCAAACCGGATTTCCTGTTGGAGTGCCCAACCCTGTCGTGAACAAAATTAAGGTTGCACCGGAAGCGGCTTTTCCTGTTGTTGCTTCCACATCATTTCCGGGGGTACAAACCAAACTTAACCCTGGTTTGGTTGCAGGCTCGGTATAGTCCAACACATCAACTACCGGCGATGTACCACCTTTTTTTGCCGCACCTGCACTCTTAATAGCATCAGTGATCAATCCATCCTTAATATTTCCGGGTGATGGATTCATATGAAAACCGGAACCTACCCTTGTTACGATCTCCTCATAACTCTTCATCAGATCCATAAACTTACGGGCAAGTGGTTCATTTACGGTGCGATCGATCAGCTCCTGCTCCACACCACACAATTCAGGAAATTCCGCCAATAAAACTTTAGCGCCTAATGCGACAAGTAAATCAGAGCAATAACCAACTGCAGGATTTGCAGAAATACCACTAAAACCATCACTGCCACCGCACTTTACACCAACGCATAATTTATCAAGCGACGCCGGAGCTCTTTCCAGTTTATTTAATTCGATCAATGCCTCAAATGTTTTTTTGATGGATTCCGCAATCAATACTTCTTCGTTGCCTACCTGCTGTTGCTCAAAGATGAAAAGTGGTTTATCAAAATTTGGATTGCGTTCCTGCAGGTCCCTCTTAAAATCAGCCACCTGTAAATTCTGGCATCCCAGGCTTAAAACAGTAATACCCCCTACATTGGGATGATCGGCATAAGAAGCAAGCAACTTACTTAATATGGCTGCATCCTGCCTGATGCCACCGCAGCCGCCCTGGTGGTTTAAAAATTTAATACCGTCAATGTTTTTAAAAACACGGTTGTGCTGGCCATTTGTCGGTGTCAAATCTATCGAATCAATTTGCTCGCCTTTTTTAAAAGATTCAACAAGATGATGTGTGAATTGTTTGTATTTGTCCGTAACTGCATAACCTAACTCATTATGAAGAGCCTCGCGAATTACATCAAGGTTCCTGTTCTCACAAAAAACAGTGGGAACAAACAACCAGTAATTAGCAGTGCCCACTCTTCCATCGCTTCTGTGGTAACCGTTGAACGTCCGGTTTCTAAACTTTGATACATCCGGAGCTTCCCACTGGAAGTTTACACCACGATAATCATACCTGTCTGCGGCATGTTTAATATTTGAGGTTGTCATCAAACCACCTTTTGGTATAGAGGTTTGAGCTTTCCCCACCAAAACACCATACATTTTTACTTCATCGCCGACACTCATGTCGTGCTCGAAAAATTTATGCTTGGCAGGAATATCATCCATAACAGTATACTCAGTACCGTTATAATTAACCTGTTCACCTCTGGGCAAATCCTGCAAGGCTACAATTACATTATCATCCGGGTGAACTTTTAATACTTTCTGGCTCATGCAGCTTTTACTTTTTTTGATGGAATGCTGTCGATTGCCTCTTTCATTCCATTATTAATAATCAAATTTAATTTTTCGATCACAGATTGCTTAAATCCGGGTAGAGAAAGCAGGTCAACGCCCCAAAAGGCATCGCTTAAGACTTCCTGTGTAAGGGAAGATATATCCAGGCCGGCCCGGCTTTTAAAAAACACCTCTGCCAGCCCATCTTCTATGAGGTAAGTTTCGCCATTGAATTCACCAAAGTACTCTTCATCCTTTTTTGTCACTGCATTCATAAAAGAAATATAAGCAGCAAACCCCAGGGCAATGGCTTCAGGTACATCGTCGTACTTCTCATAATGTTTTACCAGAATTGGAATACACCGATATTTCATCTTGGCACTGTAGTTCTTTGCAATACTTAACCAGGTGTGCCGTAAACGGGGATTATGAAAGCGGGCCAAAACCTTTGATGCAAAATCCTGAACAGTTGCGGATTCCACGTTGTATGGGATTGCACGTGCAATTTCGTTCATCATCAGGTTAGTTAAATAAGTAGAAATGACTTTATCCTCCATTGCATCGCTTACGGTTTTAATACCCGCCAAAAATGCAACACCGCAACCCAGGGTGTGGGTGCCGTTCAACAATCGAAGTTTTAATTCCCGGTACAGGTCAATATCGGGCTTGATAACCGCACGGTGATCTGCCTGCTCAAAGGACAAAATTTGTTTTACATGGTCATCGCCTTCAATGGTCCATAGTGCATACTCTTCTGAAGTGATGAGTAAGTTATCCTCATAACCCAGTTCGTCTTCAATTGAACGCAGGAATGAATCTTCAGGCCTTCCGGCAATGATTCTGTCAACTAATGAATTACAGAAGTGATTATGATCTTCAAGCCATTCAATAAATTCTTCTCCCAATCCGTTCAAATGAGCCATCTCCAAAACAATAGACTCAAGTTTTTTTCCATTGTTTGTAACCAGTTCGGTGGGAACAATTACCATTCCACTGTGCGCACTTCCTTCAAAGGCTTTGAAGCGTTCGTAAAGGAAAGAAAGCAATTTGCCGGGATAAGACCTTGGAGCATGATGACGAATATCTTCAGGTATTAATTGAATCCCGATTTCAGTAGTATTGGAAATAATGATTTGTATGTCTATACTATGTGCACAATCCAAAACCTCGTTCCATTGTTCTGCGGCATTTAATACGCGGCTGATGGAAGAATTAATAATTGTCTCCCCAACTTTTTCACCGCCCTTCACATCACGAATACAATGTGAATACAAACCGTCCTGCTTATCAAAAACAGATGTATTGCCTTTGGGATTTAAGCATACCGCAACGATCCTGCCATTGAAAATCCCCTGTCGATTGGCCTTATCAATAAAGTAGCAGGGCAGGCCACGCAGTAACTCGCCGGTTCCGAATTGCAATACTTTTTCAGGCAACTCGAATAAAGATTCGTGCGGCACTGTTACTGCGTCTGCATTAATATTTTTCAGGGTATAACGGGAAAGTATCATAATCCTATTACTATATTCTTATAACAATTCTTTATCGGGACGCCATTTGTTTTTGAATAACCACTCTACCGTTATGTCCTCACCTTTTGGTGAGTTAACTGCAGTATTCAAATTGTTTTTGAACCAGGCATAGTTACCACCATCACGGTGACAATTGAAATAATACACCCTTCTTCCCCATTGAATTTTGTTATCCGTGGGAACCAGGTAAATATCTTTATCTGCCATCTTTTTTGAAAACCTGCAATTGATCAAAAAGAATTGTGCATCCTTGTGATAGCGTCCGAGATTAAATCCTGCAAAACCATCAAACCTGCAATTCTTCAATACCGTTTTGTATTCGGCATTACCCGAACCATCGTGCCAGATACTTGCAGGGCCTGTATTTGTATAGAACAAACAATTCTCTGCCCACGCGTTCCCTCGCGGACAATAAAAATCCACTCCACCTTCCATCAGGCAATCTTTAAAATAGAACATGCCATCTACAAGGTTCCACGGACTTACGGTATCGCCGGCATAGGCGCGAAAGCGGCAATTGACAGCCTTTAATCTTGTTGTTTTGAAACTTCTCAAAGCCATCTGGTGACCACCGTTTGTGATCACCTTTTGATGGCTTACAGTATCAGTTGCGCAAACGACTGTGCGGGGGTCCTTATGATTAAACCCATAGTCGTTTGCAATGGTCAGTTTTTTCAAAGTAATATCGTTGCCATCGAGATTTAGTGTTGCCACCCCCCAGTCGTCCCTATGGTCGCAACGCCACTCATCGCGGGCAATATCTTCTGTTATTACAGTTTTATCACGATCCTCTCCCTCCAAAACAATATTATGTTTTTGAATGTAAATCTTCTCTTTATAAATGCCCTTCTTAATGAAAATAACTCTCGGGCTTGCGGAAGAATTGGTAAGGCTGTTGATTGCTCCCTGTACCGATTTAAAATCTCCCTTACCGTTGATATCTACAACAATCCGTTTTGTTTGTGAAAAGCAAAAACCACTGAACAAAAAGTTCAATGCAAAAACAAAAATGATATGTTGCAATTTCTTCATTATTTCTTTTTCGTTTGATCAATGGCCCACTTCACCATATCCTGCGCGGCTTTGAAATTGTCGAAATCAGGTGTCAACCTTCTGCCATCTGCATATTCATCATATATCCAGGGATCGCCGACAATAAACACCGAGCCCTTGCCATATTTAGCAATGGCTACAATATTTTTTCCTTCCTTGGTTAATATTGTTGTTGCCGGAGGTTTTACCTGTAGTGTTGCCAATTCTTTTATGTACACCCTCTTTGCTGTTTTGAAAACAGGATTATTGTCCGTAACCATTACAGCACCCTGCTCAAATTTTGTTCCTTCAACAAGATTGTAGTTGTCTTCATTGAGTTTTACTCCAAACTTTGAAGTTAAAATGTTTGTGTGCTGAAGATCAGCATTGCCGGCATCGTTCGCCATTATGAATAAAACACCACCGGCTTTCACCCAGTCAGCAATTACATTCGCATACGTTTCGTTCATGAAATTGGGCTTCGCTGTTTCCTTTTCCGTATCCGGGTCAACAAGGATATAGATGTCAGCAGTTTTCAGATCCTTTGCAGTGGGTGCTGTTTCCAGGTATTTTGTTTGTACGCCATAACTATTGAAAATATCGCCAAGCGTTGCAAAGCCACTATTCATCCTGTCATCCCATGTATAATGATAGCGGATATTCTGCGCTGTTGCATCCTTTCTCCATTCGTTATTGAAGAAATAATCCAACATAACCGTTTTGCCCTTACCATAACTCAAAGTAGGAACCAGTTCCATTTCATTCGCCGCCAGGATAAAGGCACCTACTCCTTTTGGATCATTTACAACCACCTTCTCGCTCATGTAATACTCAAAACTACCATCACGATACGGATTGCCACCAAGACCCGATACACTTACCGTTCCATGTAAATTGGTCAGGCCGTTTTCTTCTTTAATGAATGTTTTCAAAATACCGTCATAGCCTTTTTTAGCAACGGGCAAATAAGATTGGGGCAGATGACCCAGGCGAATACCTTTTGCCAGTGCATAAACAAACATGCTCGAAGCCGATGCCTCTACATAATTTTTTTCCTTACCCGGCATATCCAGGATATCCCACCATAATCCTGTTTTGGCATCCTGCACTTTACTTACCGCTTTGGCAAAACGATTCAGAATATTTATAAGCTCTTTTCTTTTGGGATGGCCAGCTGGAAAAACTTCCAATACGTCTACAAGACCCATTCCATACCAGCCCATGGCCCTGGCCCAGAAAAGCGGTGAACGTCCTGTTGCTTTATCAGCCCATTTTTGCTGGCGACTTTCATCATAGCCGTGGTACATTAATCCTGTCTTTTTATCAACAGAATGTTTTTCCATTAAAATAAACTGGCGGGCGATATCATTGAAGGCCGTGTCTTCACCAAATGTTTTTGCGTATTCTGCATAAAATGGTTCGCCCATGTACAGTCCATCCAACCACATTTGGTAGGGGTAAATTTTCTTGTGCCAGAAACCACCCTCATTGGTACGTGGATGCTCCTTCAGTTGCCTGCGCAATAGTTGCACGGCTTTCAAATATTTTTCTTTGGCAGTGACATTGTAAAGCAATAATACATTCCTGCCCGGTGCTACGTGATCAATATTGAATTCGTCAAGCGAATATGTTCTTATCGTACCATCTTCATTCACAAAAAAATCCATGCTTTTCTGGATGTAATCAAAGTATTTTTTTTCACCGGTAGCTCTCCATAATCCTTCTATCCCTTTTAAAAAAACAGATTGGTCGTAGGTCCACCGCGCCGGCCTTCCGTGAGAAAGAGAATCTTTCCAAATGGTCATGACAGTTTTGGCCATTTCCGCAGCATAGGATTTCGGAAGGGTATTGCCCGATTTTATTGCATTTACTGAACTGGATTGAGCATTTGAAAAGGTTGTCAACAGAATAAACGTGGCAATAGATATTATCCTCTTATAAAAAATCAATTTCTTACAATAAGAAAAAGGATTTTTAGATACCTGTATTGATTTTTGCATGTTCCTTGTTTCAAGTTTATTTTTTACAAACCAAAACTGTATGGCTAATATTTTTCCCAGGATTAAGTGAAACTGTTATGCGTCGCTCCGGATAGCTATCGGGACTTTCATCGTCGGCAATTCATACTATCATTACCTGGCTCTCTATAAGGATCAATTCAACTTTACAGCTGTTTCCTTTGCTCCATAATTCAGTTCAACAGTTTTCTTCGCTTTCTTTACATCAGTTGATGTTACCGCAATACCGCTGCTCTTTTCGCCGGTTACATTTAATAACAGGTCAGCGTTTAAATAGCTGATTTTATTTAAGGTAATGTTTTTGCTGTTGTGAATGTTCATCACAGGGTTGATATCTTTTGTAACCAGGTTTACATTCCTTAGTGTAATGTCAGTTCCTTCCGTCATGTCCAATCCCTGTCTCGCCTGGATCACCATATCTTCCATTACTATGTTCTTTACATTCATTTCGGGAAGACCCCTGACGAAAATGGCCTTCTCTGCGCCATTACACACCACGTTCCTGATATGAAAATTCCTGAACTGGGGAGTGGCTTCACTAACAGGCAAGGTCTCCACTCTTGGGGGTTCTCTTTTTTCACCAGCCAATGGAATAGGATCCTGGGCGGCATAATACATGTCGAACAGGATGGCCTCGCCAACAATATCTTTCATCGCAATGTTGTTGATGAAAATATTTTCTACAATTCCGCCACGGCCCCGTGTTGTTTTAAAACGAAGACCAATATCCGTTCCAATGAAGGTGCAATTCTCAACATATAGATTTCTTGCACCGCCACTCATTTCGCTTCCAATAACAAATCCACCATGTGCATGATACACCGTGCAGTTACGTGCAATTAAGTTTTCAGTGGGCATTCCTCTTTTTCTCCCCGCTTCATCCCGTCCGGATTTAATACAAATACCATCATCACCAACATCAAAAACAGAGTTCTCGATCAAAACATTTTTACAGCTTTCCACGTCGATGCCATCACCATTTTGTGCGTACCACGGGTTTTTTACGTATACATTTCTTACGGTTAAATCTTCGCACATCAAGGGATGTAAACACCATGCCGGAGAATTTTGAAACGTTACACCTTCCAGCAATACTTGTTTGCAATTGGTGAAGACCAGCAAATTCGGACGAAGAAAATCTTTTACACTCTCATAAAACTCAGGGGTTTTTTCAGGTTTAATTTCACCCGCATTCTTTATTGTAGAACCTTTCACAGATTTCTCTGTGGGATACCATGTTTTTTTGTCTTCGCTTAATGCACCACCCGAAGCAACTAATTTCTTCCATTGTGTTTCGGTGAGTTTATCTTTCTTCACCATTCTCCACGCATCTCCATTGCCATCAATAATTCCGGAACCCGTGATCGCAATGTTGGTTGCACCTGTTGCCGAAAGTGGCGATTGGTTTCTCATTTGTGGTAAGCCTTCCCAGTTGCCAGCAACCAACTTGTATTGGTTTAAATCATCAGTAAATTGAAGCAGGGCACTTTTCCGGAGATGCAGGTTGACGTTGCTTTTTAACTCGATTGGTCCGGTTAGCCATAAGCCTGCGGGAATCACTACTATGCCACCTCCTTTTTTACTGCATTCATTAATTGCCGAGTTGATACTGTTTGTGTTAAGTGTAATACCATCTGCCTTTGCACCGTATTTTGTAATATAAAAACTGTCTTTTTTAAACACGGTTTGCTTAACAATGGGAATCTTATTGTTTTGAGCCGAAGCAGAAAAAATGCAGATAAAAAAACCGAAAAAGAAGATCACTCTATTCATAATCACGTTAAATTAAAAAAGGGCCACACAGGTCGAAACTGTATAGCCGGTGAACGATTGCTTGTTACTATAGCATTTTCACGAGAAAAATTGTTGCTATTCCATAACAAGTCTAAACAGATATTCAGGTATTACAAGCGGATTTACAGCCTTTTTTTACGCAATCGTTACCGAAAACGTTCCCGGTTTGTCCCGTTGAATTCCAGGTTCACTTCGGTGAAGTGGGCCTTGAAAATGAATTAAGTGGCGCAAGGAGAAAGTCGTTGCAGTATAAAATAAAAAAACTGCATCGGAAAATGCAGTTCACCTTTTAATGTTTTGTAAACATTAAAGACCTAAATAACCACCCCCATTATCATCAAATGAGTGCCTGCGAACCAGTTTGTGGTTATCATCAAGCTTTTTGATGGCATTTGCCTTTTCTGCAGCTGGAGCAATCTTAACACGAAGGTTGTCTCTTTCAGCACTGTTGGCGTTGTAGGTCAACATCACTTGTACAGGTTCTGTTTTTTTGTTCTTCATGTTTTTGATTTTTTAAGATTTGAGGAGAAAAAAACCTGTCTTTGCTTAATTATCCGGGCTCTTCGTTGTATAGATTGATCGTGGTGTAAAAATACTATGTCGATTTACTGAAATAAAGTCAAAATAAAGACTCAATTACAATGTCAAAACTTGGCCGCATATGACAAAACCCTTGCCAGAATTGGGTTTCAGGCGATCTTTTTATTGACAGCCAGTAAAAAAATGATTATAAAATTTTTGTTGGAACTTCTAAATCTAACTTCGACAAATTAAAATAAAGCAGGCACTTCTGCAAGTTGACGGATTGCTTTTTGGAATAAATTTCAAATTCAGGTTGTTTACAGTTTTTTCTAAACCTTGGTGGCGGCAGGTTCGTGCAGAAGCCGAGCCAGCTTTTTATGGATGGTCTCGCTTCAAATAATCAAATTTGATATTGCTGAGCTTTGTATTCTCCGGACAGCTGGTTTCCGTTTTGTCAAAATAACCGGCACAACCCGATTCGAATAATCCCGGGTCTGCTGAATTTGATCAATCAACCGTGTGTTAGTCATTCCTAACTGCGGCATTTCGGGACAGGTTTTCTGCAAGGAGAATACTGCCATTATAAAAGCAGCCATTAATGCCGTTCGCCATGAATGTAGATTGCACATGGGGCGCCAATACCTACTGAGAAACATTTTTTCAGGGGATGATGCAATGAAAAACCAGTGGATACGTTTAGTGGAAAGTACTTTCTCCGCCAAAAACCGGAACAGCACATTCCGAAAAAGACAAATCATTTATTAAAACAAAACCCATGAAGGCTTTTCTGAGAAAAGGCTTTGGCCTTGCTTTGTTGTTCTTTTTTGGAATCAATGCAACACATGCGCAGTTAGATTTCAGCAAATTTGAAATTGGATTGACAGGAGGAATATTCGTTTACCAGGGCGATTTAACCCCTTCACCATTTGGTTCGTACAGAACAATGCGGCCCACCGTCAACCTTTTTGTAAACAGAATTCTAAATCCGTCCCTCTCCTTGCGAACAAGTTTGTTTTATGGAGGTTTAAGTGGTAGTGACGCCGCCTATGAAAATCCGGCATGGCGGCAACAACGCAGTTTTACTTTCAAAGCCAGAACGTTTGAGCTATCGGAATTGCTGGTATGGAATGCCTGGAGCAGGGACCGGAAATTTGTTCCTTACGTGTTTGGTGGAATTGGTCTAAGCTTCCTGGAAATTCAACGGGACTGGAGTAATTTTAACGGTGAATTTTTTTCAACTGAAAACCTTGCCTCCAGGTTAACAGAGGATATTGCTCACGAAACACCGAAGCTCATCCCGGTGGTTTCCGTTGGTATCGGATTTCAATATCCGCTCCGGAACAATTTATACATTATCGCGGAAAC
>Ga0193740_1000357_pt1 | contig 12928 bp, 24 predicted proteins | sample L2s1metaG_FD_145072 | JGI IMG/M metagenome (GOLD analysis project Ga0193740, IMG submission 145072) | Soil microbial communities from a riparian zone of the East river system, Colorado, United States - L2s1 | ecosystem: Environmental > Terrestrial > Soil > Riparian zone | place: USA: East River... | reverse complement strand
CCGCAGGACTTATTGGGTCTGATGGAAAATATGCACCAATTTGGCTACTTGGCATTTCAGAAGGAACCATTTACCGGCGATCAGAAAGAAATGATTTCAGAACTAAAGTCAGACTTTGAATTTAAAGGAAAGTCAAGCAGTCAAAGACTAAGATCAGTTTTGTATGTAATGTTTCAGAATAATAACGAAGGATTTGATAGTTCGGTTAAACATTACGAGCATTGGATGGAAAGGATAATTACTCAAATGAAAACTAAGTTACCTTAATGGCAAAAGTAAGATCATTACCAGTTCTTTTAAGATTGGCTCAGGTTGCTTTTAACAGGTGGATAAGTCATAGGGATCGGTTTTCCGGCTGTATTTCCTGCGGGGCAACAGTAACTGAAGCAGGGCATTATTATTCACAAGGACATCATTCGGCTTTAAGGTTTAACGAGGTTAATACGAATGGACAATGTACGAGATGTAATTGTTTTTTACATGGTAACTTAATTCACTACCGGAATGGGCTTTTAAGCAGATATAAACAAAGCGAAATTGATCTTTTGGATTCAGTAGCTACGAGAAACCCGATTAAAAAATGGTCAAGATTTGAGTTAGAAGAAATAATTAAAAATTATGCAAACATTAGAGACTAAAAAATTGTACCAGATAGCGGATCAGGTTTGTAAATATTTAAACCTGGATGAAAATCTTTTCTTTATGAACGGTCATATAGCTGTACGGTTACATGAAGGAAGAAGATATTTTTGTTATGTTTCTGCCAAAGAGTTCAATTTAGATCCTGTTCGTGTTGCAAAATTTTTAAGTCTTGATACGAGAACTGTAAAAGGCCATGTTGAAAACGTTAGAACGCTTTACTCAAATGGTAGAAGTCCGCAGTTGATAAAAGACATTGATACTATAACTCAAAATTGCAGGCCATGAAACTAATTCGTGAAATGTCCTTAGTAAAAGATCGGGTGAAGGCTTTGCTTGAAAAGCATCCACATTTAAGGGATTCGGATAATAAACTTATTGCTACAATTTGGCAGCAAGATTTATTAAATAAGTATTTTAACCCAAATGAAATAAATGCTAATACTTTTTTGCGTTTATATTCAAACAATGAATTAACCAACGCCGAGACAATTCGCCGGGTACGTCAAAAGCTACAGGAGGAAAACCCTGAACTTCGGGGAACGGTGAATGAGGCAAGGCAAAAGGAAGGGGAGGCTGTTAGAAGGGAGATTTAAAATGTGGATAACTTATTTTGAAATATGTTTGCAAGTATCAAAGTAAAGGCTATATTTGTGGAACAATTAAGCATTATGGCACACATTAAAAATCAAAACATTTTCCACCTGGTTTCTCAAGATGGCAAAAAAACTAATTGCGGTTTATCAAACCAATATAATGACGCTATTTCTATTGAAAGGTTCAATAATTATTTAAAAGATAAAAGTTTCTCAAAATTCTGTTGTAAAAAATGTCAGCAAAAAGCGAACTAAAACAAGAAAAAAGGGGCGGCTTTAGAGAAGGATCAGGAAGGCCAAAACTTACCCCAACTAAAACGATTTCCTATCGTGTTCCTTTAAAACTTGCCGCTAAGATTGATAAAGAAATCAGAAAAATTATTTCAAACATGAGAGCATTAATATTTTTATTCCTGATGTGCTGTATAGCTTCATTTTGCTCCTGTGGTAAAACCTATCCAGATGAACCAACTTGCAGAAAAGTATTGATCCTTTCCGAAAAGTTCACCAGAGAAAAAGTATATTTAAAAACCGATACAAGTTACCAGGATGTTCTTTGCGGTTATTGGTTGGAAGTGTTCAGGGAGAATAAGAAGATTTGGGATTTAGACACAGGGTTTGTGGTTTGTGATCGGGATTTATTTGAGAGAAGAATTTATGTGGTAAAATAAAATTTGTTTACTGGCTCTTTGTTTTTATATTAGCGTATATTTTTAGTACGGATTTTGCAGATGAATGAGCGACCTTTGCAAAATCTTTTTTAAGATTAAAATCCCCCGTAGGAAGTCGCTCTCCGAAAGGGGTTTTTTATTTAATGGCAAAAGATCCCGCAGTTTTGTTTTATACTTCTGACTTCCTTTCTGGAACATTTACAATGACAGATGATCAGGTTGGTAAATACATTCGTTTGCTTTGTTTGCAGCATCAAAAAGGCGGTCTTTCTGAAAAGGATATGCTTAGCGTATGCAAAGCGTACGATGAGCAAGTGTTTGACAAGTTTGAAAAGGAAGGCAATATTTTTTTTAATAAAAGGATGAAAGAAGAGTCTGAAAAGCGTAGAAACTTTTGCGAATCAAGAAGGAAGTCAGCACAAACTACTAAAAACCAAACTAATAACCCAAAAGCATACGCTAAGCGTATGGAAAATGCAAATGAAAATATAAATGAAGATGTAAATAGTAATGGAAATGCAAATTTTGGAAAGTCTGAAAACCTTTTAATAATTCCGCAAATGTTAAACGTTTTCAAGAAACATAATCCTAAATACCTTTCTGATAAAAACAAAGACTATAAGCCGCTTTTTTCTATTGCTCAATTTTTTTGCGCTCAGGCAGGTTTTAGCGGTACTCCTGATCAGCATAATTTACCAATCCTTGAAACATGGGAAATAATTTCTAAAATAATCGCAAAGGATAATTTTTATTCAAGCAAAACATTGCTTACAATTTCAAATCATATTCAAGAAATAACACAAAACGCTTTACATGGGAAATCAACTACAAAAAACGGAAAACAACAAGATTATGGCTCTAAAGAAAGAGGCCAACAATATGACGGGATGCTTAATGAACGCTATGGAAACGGGGGATCAGCAACTGGTAAAAACCCTTCTTAAAACGTTTCAGCAAGGCGCAGGGCTTGATTTTTTAATGTTGGCAAAGATTCCAATATCAGAAAGAATACCCGCTTTAGCTAAGCAGGATAAACGTTATGTTCATAGTTTAATTATTGCACAGATAGAATACACAATGAAGTTTTTTAACTTGTCAAACTCTTTATCAGTAGAGCAGATTTTTTTACTTGCTGACCAAATTATAGATGAGGCCGGAGATGATAATATTTCTTTACAAGATGTTTTTATATTTCTTCAAAAACTTGCTACTGGGAAAATGGGAGTTGTTTATAATCGCTTAGACATTCCTTCGGTAATGGAAATGTTTGATAAATACAGAGACGAAAGAGTAGATGAGATTATAAAAATAAAAGAAGAAATTCACATAAACCATAAGGCCGCCGGTGATCCAAACAGATGGAGTGAAAACCAGGATAGAGAACGTGAGCTTAATCATAATGCAATGGCTGAGTATTTAAAAACAAAATATAACGGACAGATTTAATTTTTTCTGACATACTAAAAATGAGAAAAATGAACTATAAGAACGGCCAAAGAATTTTAATAACTGATGAAATTATAGAAAGTGTTAAGTATTTATTATCTTCAAAATCTCAAAGAAACATTGCAGACGAATTAAGAATTTCTCAATATACCGTCTGGTGTATAGCTAACGGGAAATATCAAACAGGAAAGCCATTACAACATGATCGAATAGTTAAAGAATCATATTTTAGACATTTTTAAAACAAACCAATGAACTACGAACAATTTTTAGAAACAAAACAAAAGAATCACGTCTTATCGGGATTTGAAATTGATGAATCGGAACTAAATAAGAAAATGTTTCCTTTTCAAAAATTCATTACCAAACGAGCATTAAAAGCGGGCAAGTATGCAATCTTTGCTGATTGTGGATTAGGAAAAACTTTGATGCAGTTAGAGTGGGCGCATCAGGTAAACCTAAAAACAAATAAACCTGTTTTAATTTTGGCTCCATTGGCGGTATCGGGGCAAACGATTAAAGAGGGAAAGAAGTTTCATATTGATGTTTGCCGTTATGATGGCAGTAATTCACCCGTTCAGATTAGTAACTATGAGCAGTTGGAAAATATAGATACTACAATTTTTTCGGGTATTGTACTTGATGAATCTTCAATACTTAAAAACTTTGAAGGGGCAACCAAGAAATTAATTCTCGATCTATTTTCAAAAACTCCTTATAAACTTGCCTGTACTGCTACGCCATCACCTAACGATCCAATGGAGTTAGGTAATCATTCGGAGTTCTTAGACGTAATGAGCAGAAACGAAATGCTTGCAATGTATTTTGTTCACGATGGCGGCGAAACGGCTAAATGGAGATTGAAAGGCCATGCAGTAAAGTTGTTTTATCAATTCATTGGTAGTTGGGCAATCATGCTGAATAAGCCGGCAGACATTGGATTTGAAATGAAAGGTTATAACCTTCCGCAGCTTAATTTAATTGAGACACAAATTAAAACCCCCAAAAGAGATAACGGAAGTTTGTTTAATGATGCTATAATTTCGGCAACAAATTTTAACCAGGAACTAAGACTGACAAAGGAATTAAGGATGAAGGAAGTTGTTGATATTGTAAATTCAAGACCGGATGAAAACTTTATTATTTGGGTAAAGCAAAACGAAGAAGGCGAATTGTTAAGAAAGTTACTTCCTGAAGCTATTGAGGTTAAAGGAGCTGACACAAATGAATGGAAAGAAAAACACTTATTAGGATTTGCAGAGAACAAGTTTAGAATATTGATAAGCAAAACAAAAATTGCTTCCTTTGGCATGAATTATCAAAATTGTAGGAATCAAATATTTGCTTCATTGGATTTTTCATTTGAGGGATTATATCAGGCAATTAGAAGGTCTAACAGATTCGGGCAAAAAAACGAAGTAAATATATTTTTAATCACTACCGATACTATGGCAAACGTTAAACAATCCATTGACACAAAACAAAAACAATTTGAACTTATGCAAGACGAAATGAGCCATGCAGTAAATGAAAATTTACAAGGCAGAAAATTATCTAATGCAGATTACAACATTGACGAAGCAAAAAATGATTTTTATAGAATTAAGAGAGGCGATTGCGTTCAACTTATTCAGGACTTAGATAATGAAAGTATTGGCCTATCAATATTTAGTCCTCCGTTTGCTGAACTTTATACATATTCTTCTCATGTTGAGGATATGGGTAATTCAAAAGATTATGGGGAGTTCTTAACTCAATTTGGATTCTTAATAAAAGAACTTCATAGGGTAATGATGCAAGGCAGAAATGTAGCGGTTCATTGCATGGACTTACCAATACAAAAAGGCAAAGAGGGTTTTATAGGGCTTAGAGATTTTTCAGGAATGATATTAAGGGCTTTTGAAGATGCCGGCTTTATTTACGCTTCAAGAGTTACAATCTGGAAAGATCCTGTTATTGAAATGCAAAGGACAAAAGCATTAGGCCTACTGCATAAGCAGATTAAAAAAGACAGCACAATGTCAAGAGTTGGAATACCTGATTATGTTTTGATTTTCAGGAAAGACGGTGAAAGAACTAATCCAGTAACAAATACTAATCTTCCTGTTGATCTTTGGCAGAAATACGCATCACCTGTTTGGATGGATATTAACTACGGAAATACTTTACAAGGTTTCAGAGATGGAAGGGATGAACAGGACGAAAAGCATATTTGCCCGCTTCAATTAGAAACTATTGAAAGATTAATTCATCTTTATTCAAACAAAGGAGATACCGTTTTCACTCCTTTCATGGGTATTGGGTCAGAAGTTTTTCAGGCAGTAAAAATGGGAAGGAAAGGTATAGGTTTTGAATTGAAGGAAAGTTATTACGATGTTGCTAAGAAAAACCTTGCTACAGTAGTTGAACAAAAGAAACAACTTTCTTTGATATGAAAGCAATACAAATCTTTAACGGCGAAGGAATACACAGCATAGAAACCTGTATTGAACTTTCAAAAGATTTCTTAAAATGGGATCGGGAAGCCTTAAAGCAATCCAATGTCCCAAAGTGGTTCTTATCTGAGATTTACGGGTATTTAAAAAAGTCAAGGGATTTGCCGGAATTGGACGAAAAAAGGAAACGGGAAATTTGGGCAGAAAGTAAAGGCGATAAACTTCTTGCGTTTTCTTTGTATCTTGTCGAGGTAATATGACAGGCAGACCTACAAAATACAGCGATACTTACGTTAAAAAGACCAAAGACTACGTTGATTCATGCAATGACGAATTAGTTCAGATTGTTTCTGGTGAGTCTGAAAAGTTTACAGCGTTCAAAGAAAAGGTAAGGGTTAATCTTCCAACTATCGAAGGGTTAGCTATTTATCTAAAATTACACAAGGACACAATTTACGAATGGGAGAAAAAATACAAACCATTTTCCGACGTTATTAACATATTACGAGCAAAACAGGTTGAAAGATTAATCAATAACGGACTTTCGGGTGACTACAATCCGATCATTGCAAAAGTGTTACTTTCTAAACAGGGCTATTCAGAAAAGACCGAAACGAATATCACTACTCAGGACGTTGATTTCACTTTCTAATGAAGATAAAAACCCCACAGCTTTCCGACTATCAGAAACAAATGATAGATTCCCCCTTAAACACAATTACAGAAGCGGGGACTAAAATAGGCAAAACGGTTTCTCATATGTGGTGGTTATTCAGGGAAGCTCAACAGCCCCATGTCCAGGTAGGATGGAATTATTGGTGGGTAGCTCCGATCAACGAGCAGGCTAAAATCGCTTTTAACCGCATTTGCGCTAAGATTAAAGGCAATCCAAACTACACGATTTACAATTCCTCTCCTTACACGATAGTGACCCCAAAAGGCACTAAAATAGTTTTCAGAAGTGGTGATGATCCTGATTCACTTTACGGCGAAGATGTTTACGGGGTAGTTATTGACGAAGGAAGCCGGATGAAAGAAGGGGCTTTTCATGCCATCCTTTCCACAACCACAGCAACAAACGGACGAATCAGGTGTATAGGAAACATGAGAGGGATTGATAATTGGTACTACCAGTTAGCCCGGAAGGTTCAGGACGGTTTATTACCAACTTGGGAGCATTTTAAGTTCACGGCTGATGATGCGGTAAAAGCCGGGATTTTGACACAAGAGAAAATTGATGAACAAAGGGCAATTTACCCGGAGGGGATATTTTTAGAGTTGTTCTATTGTATCCCTTTTATTAACATGGGTAATCGTTTCGCCTTTTCTTTTAAAACAGATAAGCACGTTAAGGAAACTAAGTTTAATCCAGATTACCCGCTTTACTTATCCTTTGACTTCAATAGGAACCCGATTTGTTGTGCAGTTTTTCAACATTACGAGGATAAGATATTCGCAATAGAATCTATCAAGCTGCCAAACTCTGACATTTACCGGCTTTGTGATGTGATTAAGATGAAATACCCAAAAGCCTTATTCATTGTCAACGGTGACGCAACAGGACAGGCTTCAAGTGCTTTAGTAAAGGATAATTTAAATTACTATAAAGTTATCAGGACACAATTAAACCTTAGTCCTAATCAAATTAAAATACCTACGGTTAATCCTGGTATAGCAGAAAACCAAGTCCTCGTTAATTCGATTTTGGAGCATTATAAAATAAGTTTAGACCCGACAAATTGCGCTCCCCTTATTCACGACCTTCAATTTGTAGAAATGCTTCCCGATGGGTCAATTAAAAAGGGTGACAGGGAAGATCCGAACCAACAAGCTGACCAATTGGACTGTTTCAGATATTACCTTAATGCAAATTTTAAGTGGTTTTTGAAACATTGGCAAGGATAATGTAGTACATTTACTCTATGGGTATTCACATACACATTTATCATCACTTGAATGATGAACACAAAATTTTAAAAAAGTTAAATCAAATTATCATGGAACAATCAGAATTAGCCGCACAATTAACCGCACTACAAACACAAACTGAAAAAGCCAAAGCCGAAATTATTTCAAAAATCGCTGACCTTGAGGGAGCCTTAGATGCAGCCGATGACGTTACTCCTGAAGTTAAGGCTGCTTTCGATGCACTAAAAGCGAGTGTTCAGGGTGTTGATGATATTGTTGCGGATGCAGAGCCAACAGAATAAGGTTTTTTGGTGAATAATAGGTTAATGGTAAACCGGATATTTTTATATTCGGTTTTTTGCATTATATTTAATTTCGATAAGAGAAGGGGTTAATATTTCCCCCTCAGTCAATTTCTAACTCCCCCTATGTTTCCACATGGGGATGTTTTTTATAAACATTGGTTTGTTTTAATAAGTATAAAAGTCCGATTGTTTCCACAGTTGGACTTTTTAATTATCTTCAATTATGATTTGTTTCAATTTCGCATCTCGTTCTCGTCCTGAAAAATTCATTTCATGCTTAGAAAATATTCGTCAATTCATTTCAGATAAAGATTATTTCGTACTTGCTAAAATAGACGAGGATCAAAGGGAACTTTATTGGAAGGTGAAAGATTATCCAGAGGTTATTCCGGTTTATGGTAGGTCAGTAAATAAAATCCATGCTATCAACAGAGGGTTAGAAGGTGTTAAGTTTGACATTCTATGTAATCACTCTGACGATATGTTTTTCATTAAAAAAGGTTTTGATTTACTGATTAAAGAGCATTGCCAGGAAGATACATTCGTGCATTTCCCCGATCAGACAACAGGAGATAAATTATGTTCTTATTCTATTATGGATAAGATTTATTTCAGTAGATTTAATTATGTTTACCATTCGGCTTACAGAAATCTTTGGTGTGATAATGAAGCTATGGAAGTTGCTAAAATCCTCGGAAGATATAAGTTTGTCAATGAGAAAATATTAGAACACAGGCATCCTCAGTACAGATTAACCAATATGGATATGCAGTACAGAAAAACCGAAAGCACTTATTGGATAGATAAAAGGACTTTTGATAAAAGGAAAAATAAAAGATTTGATTTACCATTAATAAAAACACAATGAAAAAACAAACCATGTACGTCATTGACGCAAGAAAATCACCAAGACACAGAGAAGTAGTTGAGAAGGTAATTAAAAATGAAAACGCAAGAAAAGGCAGCAAGTTTATGAAGCCGTCTTTCTCTGGGAATGGATTGTCCTACCAAGTAAGCCACAAAAGATGAACTTTGTAGAAAAATTACTGGCAAATGGATTCACCCGTATTGTCTATGAATGGGAGAAAAAGAAAGGCCGTTATGATGGCGAGTTCAACCCTAAAAACGGATGGTTGGGATTAACTATTTATCACCCCTATGAAATGTTTGAGAAGGAAGGTATAACGGTTGAATTGGACTTAACAAGGTACGGAGTAAAAGATTTCATTGGTGGGCAATTGGTTAATGTAAACGAAAAAAGAATAGTTGTTAAAAGGGACGGGATGATTACTTACGAGAATAAAATGGGGATATTGCCACATGATTTATAAACTAGCAATATTAATTTGTTCTCTGGAAGAAAGAAAGGATAAACTTGCCCGGTTGATAGATTCTATTCCTTCGCATCCTGATTTAATAATCATTCCCGAAGTTGATAACAGAGAAATAACCACAGGAGCCAAAAGAAACATCTTACTTGAACGGGCTAAAAATATCGGGGCTGAATACGTTTCTTTTGTCGATGACGATGATATAATTTATCCTGAATATGTAGGGGAGTTTATGAAAGCCATCGAACAGAAACCAGATGCAATAGGTTTTAAAGGATGGATAACTTTCGATGGGCAGAATAAAACTGAATGGCGAATTTCAGTAAGATACCCTTATGAAAAGCGGGGAAATGTTTATCTTAGGTATAATAATCACCTTTCCCCAATTAAGACGGGATTGGCTTTGCAAATTAAATATCCTGATATTACTTTTGGCGAGGACTATGATTATGCGAGAAGATTGAAGAAAGCGGGACTTGTTCAGAAGGAAGTTTTTGTAAATAAACATCTTTACCATTACGATTATATAACTAAAAAATAAACCAATGGAATGGACTGTACTTGACAAGGAAAAAATTCCACAGGGCGAAATATTAGCCGCCAACTTTAAACCAAAAAGCTATGGGTATAAAGAAAAGCTATTAGGATATTTGTATTATGATGAAACCGAGGAGATGATTACTTGTGAAAGCGGCAGCGAAGTTTTGGAAAATTGTACTCACTACATTGATTTAAGCAAATACGATATTTGATGCGATTACAACTTCCATCAGTCACCCTTTTAATTGTCGATAGCGTAAACGCAAAAGGCGCAATAAATGTTTTAGAGCATTGTAAAAACCTTTGTGACTTCGGGGCGGTAAAACTTCTCACAGACATTGAAATAGATTACGAGCATAAAGTAAGGATCCCGAAACTTAATTCCTTAGTTGCTTATTCTATTTTTATGCTGACAAAGTGCAAAGACTATTTTGATACTGACCATGTTTTAATCGTCCAAAGAGATGGCTTTATTTTAAATCCTGAATCCTGGAATCCAGCTTGGTTAGAATACGATTACATTGCTCCTCTGTTCATGCAAGTGGATAAAGTAGGTTCCGGTGGATTTAGTTTAAGGTCTAAAAAAGTAATGAATAGGATGGCTGAAATCACTCCAGAGTGGGATTGGACACAGGGGGAAGCGGATCGGATCCAAAACATAATGGGATATTACGAGGACGGCACTATTTGTTTAAGTGGGCAAAACTTTAAATTTGCTCCATTGGAACAGGCTTGTATCTTTGGTCAAGGTGGAAATCCCAATCCAAAGTATTATATTGAGAAGCCTTTCGGGTTTCACAGGACTCAGCAGTACATAGATTTTAATACAGGCCAAGTAAGTCCTATCTTTGAGAACTACGAACAATCTTACGAGTTGGAGATTCAATAAAAAGTAGTATATTTAACTTACATTAAAATGAAAGAACCATGAATAATTTACAGGAAAAGCGGTTAGCTAATGATTGCTATACTATAAATAATGAGTTCTTAAAGGCAAAAGGTATAATTCTTGTGTCTACGGGCGCAATGTTTACTACACACGAGTTTGAAAACGAAAGATATCACATTCGGTTAACGGAGTACTCTGATTTGATTATTATAAACAAAAAGTCAGGTAAAAAACACTCTGTAAATTTAGTTACACAACTTCTCACAGATAAAGATTTATGAAAATAGAAGTAAGGTATAAATCTCACGGGAATATAAAAGGGAAAACCTATGTCTATACTACAAACAGTTTTTTTAAATTCATATCAATTTGGTGGGTTGCAAGACGGAGCAAGGCCGAAGCGGTATTAACTTATTTTTAAAATGATAAAAGCAAATGAATTAAGGATAGGGAACTATTTTATAGATGGTGATGGTGAATACGGTACTGTTCATCAACTTTATTTCGTAGAATCTCCATCTCATAAATATGTTAATGGTTGGGATTATGATTCGATTGAACCGATCCCAATAACTCCTGAAATATTGGAAAAGTCGGGGCTTATTAAAGATTTAGATTCATTTTATAAAGAGATAACAGAAGATGGTTGGCGAATAGAGATTGAAGAAACTGATAAATGGGATGTTTATATAAGAAACGAAAGTGGAGAAGCAACTATTCTTTGTTCAATAGATAGTTTGCACGAATTTCAAAATGTATTTTTTGCAATAACCAAAGAAGAACTTGAAATTACGTTATGATTTACTTACAAAAAAATGACATCCATTGTACACTTTGCACTTATTTATATTGCCACTTTTGGATGCTTTGGTCATTAGAGCAGCAAGGTTATACTTGTTATATTGATTGGCCTAAAGGATTATCGGTAAAGTCTTATGAAGATTTAGAAAAGTTCAATCAGATAAGAAATCAATTTGAGTGGTACTTTGAACAACCATTTAAAGAGTATAGTTTGGGGACACATTCGGTAAGATATTTAACATGGGAAACGTGGAAAGACCCAACTTCCGGCGGGCTAATGTCACAACCACTTTCAGTAATAAAAGACTATTATAAAAAAAACCTACACTTCAATGAAGAAACTAACAAACGAGGCGAAGAACTCGTTAAAAAATACAACATTGACTTCTCAAAAACTATTGGAATTACATGGCGAGGAACTGATATCTATCTTGATGGAAGGCCAAGAATCCCGATTGAAAGATATTTCCGATTCGTGGATGAGCTTCTCGAACAGGAACCAAGTTTACGAATTGCGGCAACTGCCGAAGAGATTGGAATCCTCGATCCATTGTTTGCCCGATACCCCAATGCCTTTCTTGTAGAAGAATTTATTCAGGCTCCATTAAATTCAAAGAATAATCCAGAAAGGTTTAGTCCGGTTAGCGGTTACGAGAGGGGCTTACAACCCGTTTTAATGGTTTGGCTATTTAGTAAATGCGCTCATTACATTAAGAACAGAAGTTCAACAGGAGCGGTTGCAAGCTGGTTAAGCGATGGTAGAATAGTGAATATTGCACATGAGGAAACTTTGTCTTATGTTAAAATGGATGACCAAGTTGAAATTGAAGGAATAAAATATCCGTTATGATTAATATATGGCCTATAACAGATAAGGAATTTGAAGCCTACGTTTTGCTTCAAGGTATAGCTAAACTTATGTCCGTTGATCCGTCTCCTTACGGCCCTGAAAATAGATTAAGGGAAGAGAATATAAAACAGATGAAAGAAAAGTACCTTAAACTAATAGATGAAATATACCATTTATGAAAATAGTAAACGATAGACAGGAATTTTTAAACGCTTTAGACTTAACCGATAAGTATTGTGTTGAGATCGGAGTTTTCAGGGGTGACTTTTCAAAGATGATATTAGAAAAGAATCCGCTTTATCTTTATTTGATTGATCCGTTTGAACATAGTTTAGAGACTTACGGCGAAGGCCAGATAACTACTGCTTATTCAGACGAAGAAGATTTTAGCTTGGTAAGGAAACGGTTTGAAAACGATCACAGGGTTAAAGTTTTAAAGTACTATTCATTCGATATTGTAAGTACTTTTCAGGATAATTATTTCGATTGGATTTATCACGATGGAAGCCATCTTTAC